>Ga0194110_10004385_pt1 | contig 17072 bp, 12 predicted proteins | sample TA2Kig1200mmetaG_FD_146192 | JGI IMG/M metagenome (GOLD analysis project Ga0194110, IMG submission 146192) | Freshwater microbial communities from Lake Tanganyika, Tanzania - TA2015032 Kigoma Deep Cast 1200m | ecosystem: Environmental > Aquatic > Freshwater > Lake | place: Tanzania: Lake... | reverse complement strand
GCGAGGGCAAGTCGCTGAAGGCCACCGACAAGGGCGTCCGGCTGATCGAGGCGGTGCACGCGGAGGTCAAGAGTCCCGTCATGACGGGGCAGTGGGAGGCGCGGCTGAAACAGATCGAGCGCGGCGCCGCCAAACTGGCGCCCTTTTTGGACAGCATCGCCGCCTACGTGCGCGAGGTTGTGGACAAGGTGCTACGCTGAGACCGGGGACGGTTCCGTCTGTCCCCCTCGAGGAGGGTCTTCCCATGGCTGCTCCGCATTCCCGCCGCGCCTTCCTGCATCGCCTGGGCGCCGCGGTTTGGCTGGCCGAACTCGGATCGCGGCTGGCCGCCGCGCCGAACGAAGAGTTCTACTGGATCACCATCCGCGGCCAGTTTGCGTTTGAAGAGGCCCGCGTGCCGATGAACGCGGCCAACCTCTGCCCCTCGCCGCGCGCGGTGGCCGAGCGAGTCACCGGGCTGACCCGGGACATCGACCTGGACTGCTCCTTTCAGAACCGCGCCAAGTTTGCCGGGATGCTCGAAGCGTCGCGCGCCAAGGTGGCGGCGCAGTTGGGCGTGTCGGCGGATGAGATCGCCCTGGTGCGCAACACCAGCGAGGCCAACAACACTATCAACAACGGGCTGCCGCTGAAGGCCGGTGATGAAGTCATAGTCTGGGACCAGAACCATCCCACCAACAACGTGGCCTGGGACGTGCGGGCGGCGCGCTATCACCTGGTCATCAAGCGGGTGGCCACGCCGCAGCATTCCAGCGGCGCAGACGAGTTGATTGGCGTCTTTGAGCGGGCCTTCACGCCGCGCACGCGCGCGCTCGCTATTACTCACGTATCTAATGTGAGCGGCTTGCGGCTCCCGGTCCGCGAGTTGTGCGAGCTTGCCCGCCGGCGCGGGATCTTCGTCCACGTGGACGGCGCGCAGACCTGGGGCGCCCTGCAACTGGACCTGCGCGCCATGGGCTGCGATTCCTACAGCGCCAGCGCGCACAAGTGGTATTGCGGGCCCAAGGAAGCGGGGTTGCTCTACGTGCGGCAGGACCGCATCCCCGAGATCTGGCCCAACACCGTGGCCCCGGGATGGGGCAACGACGCCGATCCCGACGTCAAAGGGGCGCGCAAGTTCGAATCGCTGGGGCAGCGTGACGACGCCTGCCTGGCCGCCGTCGGCGCCACGGCGGACTTTCACCAACTGATCGGACCGGCGCGCCTCGAGGCGCGGGTGCTGGAGCTGGCCACGCGGCTCAAGGAAGCGCTGGCGGAACTGGGCGGCAAGCTGGTCAGCCCCCGCGAGCCTGCCCTCAGTGCGGGCGTTTGCGTGCTCGCGGTTCCGCCCGCGCGCCGCCAGGAGCTGTTCGACCGCCTATACCGGGAGCATGGCATCGCCGGAGCGACCAACGGCGGGCTGCGGCTGTGCCCGCACATCTACAACACCCCGGACCACCTCGACCGCGCCGTGCGCGGGGTGAAGACGCTGCGCCACCTGCTGGCGTAGTCAGGTGGCGCCATCGCCGGGGGCGGCCGCCTACAATCGGCTAGCGATCAGCTTCGCCAGGCGGATGGCTTTCTCTTTGTCGCCCAGCGCCAGTCGCAGGTCGATCTCCACTCCCGTGTCTCCCTTGGAGAAAGCCAGATACGAGGCATACGGCGCCATCCAGGCTTCGTCCCCGACTCCAGGTAGCTTCTCAAATCCACTCGAGGCCCCGCCCCATAGCTGTCCGGCCAGGCGAGCAGCGGTGACCGCGGTACGCCCGTCGGTCCAAGGCCCTTTGACTTCAACGTACGTCTCGTCGCTGCCGGGCTTCGCCTGGCCACCGTCGGCCTGCTCAACGTGATAGCGGCAGGTCACTTCATCCACGATTTCCCGCAAGTTAACCTTGGCCCCTGGGATCTCGCCGACTTCGTTGGGGAACATCTTGGAGCGGCAGACCCAACTCGAACCCGCGATGTCCAGCTTGGGAAAACGGCCCAGGCTCGTTGCTTCTCCCCACGCGGACGAGCCAGACGCCGGCAGGCCGATGTACGCCCGCCCGGATGTGTTATCCTCTCCTTGCCGGAAGGCCGCGAGGAAGAGGATTCTGGCCTTTGGTAGCTGACTACATTCCGGGAGTGTCTAGATGAGCGTAATCGATGATTTGAAGGAAGCATTTGCTGGAGAGAGCCAGGCCAATCAAAAGTACCGTGCCTTTGCCAGAAAGGCCGAACAGGAAGGATTCCCCAACGTAGCCCGCCTGTTTCGAACCACCGCCGAGGCAGAGCGCATTCACGCCGAGGGGCACTTGCGGGCCTTGGCCGCCATCGGCTCGACACGGGAGAACCTGCAAACGGCCATCGACGGGGAAACCTATGAGTACACCACAATGTACCCTCCCATGCTCGAACAGGCCCAGGCCGAGGGACACCGCGCGAAGCTCATGTTCGGGTACGCCGTCAAAGCCGAGGCGGTTCATGCGGGGCTGTACAAGCGGACGCTGGAAGCGATCGAGCAAGGAGAGGATCTGGCGGAAGTGCGGTTCTACCTTTGCCCCATTTGCGGTCACATCGAATTCGGCGCCGCGCCCGAAGCCTGCCCGATTTGCGGCGTGCTGGGGACGAAATTCGTTCAGCCTGTCTGACCGCGTCAGCTTGATCCCTGGAGGTCACACCCCATGAAAGGAAGGTCTGCGAGGCGGAAGGTAAGCCGCCGGGAAGCGCTCGGCCGAACGGCCCAGATGGCGGCCTCCGCCGGACTGGCGCCGGTCCTGCATACCGCCATCGTCCCCTGCGCGCTGGCTCAGGACGCGCCTCCGCTCAAAGTCTACGCGGGGGTCGATCGAGTCACCGTCTTGACCGGAAAGACCTACCTGCGCGGCTGGGCGGGATATGGCGAACCTCCCAGGTCCAATGTTCCCGGAGGCCGCCGCGGCGCAGCCCCGCCGCCGGAGCCCACTGGTCCCAAGCCGGAAGTCCTGTGGACCAAAGACTCCGGCCCGGGAAAGGCCGTGTTCGCCGACCCCAAGGCGCTGATCACCACCGCCACGTTCTCAGCCCCCGGCGCCTACGTCCTCAGGCTCACCGCCGACAACAACCGGTCCAAGGCCACGTCCACCCTCGCCGTGCTCGTAGAAGCCCCGCCGCCCGCACAACAGCTTGATGCCGTCTACACCAGGCGCTTCAAGATCGACAGCCCCCTGTGGAGCGCCCGCGCGAAGGCGTTGATAGTGAATTGGATCCCCCACTGCATCGACCAGATCAACCGCACCGACATCCAAGTCGGCCCCGGCGGCATCGACAACTTCGTGGAGGCCGGCAAGAAACTGCGCGGCGAGCCGCACGGCTACCACAAGGGCTACGTCTTCTCCAATGCCTGGGTCCACCAGACGGTCGAGGCCATGAGCATCGCGCTCATGATCGACTCCCAGGGCGATCCGGAGATCGCCGCGGCCCACCAGAAGATGCGCGCCACGCTCGAAGACTGGATTCCCAAGATACTCGCCGCGCAGGAACCCGACGGTTATCTGCAAACCGCGTTTACGCTTTCCCGCTCGGATCGCGGCAGGACCATCGACACCAGCGGCTTCAAGCACTGGGATCCGGCCCATCGGGGAGATCACGAGGGATATGTCGCCGGCTACTTCCTGGAAGCGGCCATCAACCACTACCTGATGACGGACCGCCAGGATGCGCGGCTCTACAACGCCGCCAGGAAGCTCGCGGACTGCTGGTGCGACAACCTCGGTCCCCCGCCCAAGAAGCCCTGGTACGACGGCCATCAGCAGATGGAACAGGGCCTGGTGCGCTTCGGCCGTTTCGTCAACGACATGGAGGGCGGAGGCAAGGGACAGCGATACATCGACCTCGCCAAGTACCTGCTCGACGCCCGCTACACCACTGCCACCAGCCCGCGCGAGCAGCAGGAGTACGACCAGAGCCATCTGCCCGTCATCCAGCAGTACGAGGCCGTCGGGCACGCCGTGCGCGCCGCCTATACCTACTCGGGCATGGCCGATGTCGCCGTCGAGACCCACGACCCGGATTACCAGAGCGCCGTGAAGTCCCTGTGGGACAATATGGTCAACCGCAAGTACTACGTCACCGGCGGCATCGGCAGCGGGGAAACCTCCGAAGGCTTCGGCCCGAACTACTCGCTGCGCAACCGGGCTTACAACGAATCCTGTTCCACCTGCGGGCTGATCTTCTTTCAGTGGAAACTCAATCTGGCCTGGCGCGACGCCAGGTACGCGGACCTCTACGAGGAGTCGATGTACAACGCCCTGCTCGGCTCGATCGACCTCGAGGGCAAGCACTTCTATTACGACAACCCGCTGGACGAGCGCAGTGCGCGGTACAAGTGGCACGTCTGCCCCTGTTGCGTGGGGAATATCCCGCGCACGCTGCTGATGCTGCCCACCTGGGTTTACGCTAAAAGCGCGGATGGCGTCTGGGTCAACCTGTTCATCGGCAGCTCCATCACCGTCGAGAACGTCGCCGGCACGGACGTGGAAATGGTCCAGCGCACGGACTACCCCTGGAGCGGCAAGGTCTCGATCACAGTAAACCCCAAAACGCCGAAGAAGTTCGCGGTCCGCATTCGCGTGCCCGACCGGGCAGTGAGCGCCCTTTATCGCCCCGCGCCAAACGTCAGCGGCATCGGCGCCGTCGCCGTCAACGGTTCACCGGTCACAGCTTCCATCGAACGCGGCTACGCTGTCCTCACCCGGGCGTGGAAAGCCGGCGACCGCATCGACTTCGAATTGCCCATGCAGCCGCAGCGCATTCATGCCAGCGACCTGATCGAGGCCACGCGCGGCAAAGTCGCTCTCCGGTACGGCCCCCTCATCTACAACCTCGAGCAGGAGGAGCAGGAGATCACGAAATCGCTGGCGCCGGGATCGCCGCTGGAAACCGAATGGCGGAAGGACTTCCTCGGCGGGGTCGTCGTCATCAAAGGGAAGTTCGCCGACGGCTCTCCCTTGCTGGCGATTCCCAACTTCGCCCGCATGAACCGGAATCCGGGTCTTTCGTACCCACCCTCGCCTCCGCCGCCGGGTCCCGACGGGCGCCGCCCCGAGCCGCCACCACCCGCCTCCATCGTCTGGATCAAGGAGGGCTGAGCGGGGGCCGGTCAGGCGGAGTTCACTGTCGGGGTCCGGTTACCGCAATGTACATTGTGGTGTACACTATGGGCATGCGAGATCTCAGCGTCACCGAATTCCGTCGCCAGTGCCTCTCGTTGCTGGCGAATCTCCCCGAGGAAGGCATCGTCATAACCAAGCACGGCCGGCCGCTGGCGCGAGTGGCGCCCCTTCACCCGCGCGGCCTGGGCGAGCGTGTTACCCTGCCGCTGCTCAAGGGAAAGGGCCACCCGGGACCGCTGTGCCCCAATACCGAGACGCCCTATGACCTCGTATTTGGCTGACATCAACGTCTGGCTCGCACTGACCTGGGATCAACACCCGCAGCAGATCCCCGCCCACCCGCGCGCCTGCGGCGCGCCAGCGCCCGGGCCGGGCATCCAGATAGGTTTCTGGAGCGGGAGACGGGACTCGAACCCGCGACGTCCAGCTTGGGAATCAGAGAGTAGATTGAATACACAGAGTCCAGCGTCTACGGCGTGGATTGGAAACGATGGCCAGCAACCCGGTTTCAGCAGGTTGGCGCTGAGGCTCTCCTAATGGAGCCATTTTGGAGCCACAACTCCACATGGAGAACTCGTATACTGGATCTCAGCCGTGCAATCCGGTGAGAGACTTGGCCCGTACGAGGTGGTATCGCTCCTCGGCTCGGGCGGCATGGGAGAGGTCTGGAAAGCCCGGGATACGCGCCTCGACCGTACCGTCGCGATCAAGCGCTCCGCGCAACGCTTCAGCGACCGCTTCCAGCGCGAGGCGCGCGCTATCGCCGCCCTGAACCATCCCCACATCTGCACGCTGTACGACGTGGGGCCGGACTACCTGGTGATGGAGTTCATCGACGGCAAATCCCTGCGCGGTCCGCTGCCCCTACCAGCGGTGTTCGAGTTCGGCGCGCAGATCGCGGATGCGCTGCACTGCGCGCACTCGAAAGCCGTGGTCCATCGCGATCTGAAGCCGGCCAACATCCTGGTCACGAAATCGGGCATAAAGCTGCTGGACTTCGGGCTGGCGAAGATGGCGGCGCAGCCATCCCCCTCGGAGGCGGCCGTGACCATCACGGAGCCGCTGACCAAGGACCACACCATCCTCGGCACGCTGCAATACATGTCGCCAGAGCAGTTGGAGGCGAAGCCGGCGGATGCGCGCAGCGACGTCTTTGCCTTTGGCCTGGTGCTGTATGAAATGATCTGCGGCAAACACGCGTTCCAGGCGGAGAGCCAGGCCAGCCTGATCGCGGCGATTCTCAAAGAGGAGCCCGCGCCGCTGCCGTCACGGGAACCGTTGACGCCGCCGGCGCTGGATCGCCTGCTGCGCAAATGCCTGGCCAAGGACCCGGACAAACGCTGGCAGTCAGCGGCGGATTTGCGCGATGAATTGGAGTGGATCGCGCAGACCGGCCCAGTGAGCGGCGCGGCTCCCGCGGCGGTCCAGGGTAGCCGCTGGCGGCGGCGCGTCCTGCTGGGCGCGGCGGCGGTGTTGCTCGCCGTGCTGGCCTTCGCCGCCGGCCGCCTGCTTTCTCCCCCGACTTCCGCGTGGATTGGCACGCCACTGGGAGGCCCGGAAATGGCCATGGGGCCGCGGATCTCGCCCGACGGGCACACGCTGGCCTTCCAGGCCATGGTGGGCGAGAACACGCAAGTGGCGGTGATGAAGCCCGAGAGCGGCAACTGGCAGGTGCTGACGCGCAAGTCCGATGCCGGCTGGGTGAACGTGATCAGTTGGTCGCGGGACGGCAACAAGCTGTACTACGACCGCCTCGTGGACGTGCCCTTGGGGGTATACAGCGTGCCGGCATTGGGCGGCGACGAACGACTGGTGTTGGAGGACGCCTTCGCCCCCGAAGCGTTGCCCGATGGCAGCCTGTTGGTGGCTAGGCTGAATGAGGAACGAAAGCTCCAGGTGTTTCGCTTCTGGCCGGATTCAGGGCGATTGCAGGGTCTTCCGCTGGAGTTGGGTCTGCCGTCGGGGATGATCAGTGTGGTCAGTGGGTGCGTGCTTCGAGCTTCCCGAGACGGGAAGGAAGCCTTCGCTTTGGGACGCCAAATGGGCCACGCAGACCAGGCGCCGCACCTCTATCTGATCGATCTGGACTCTGGCGGGGTGCGCCGGGTGCAGACCGGCCTGCGGAATGATTCCGTGATCACCGCGCTGGCGCCAAGCCACGATGGCAGTTCCGTCCTCGCTGCCGTCCGGTCATCGAATCTGCTGCGCATCGTGGCCGTTCCGAAAAGCGGAACCCACGCAGCGCGAACGCTCTTGACAGTGACGGGCACTCTCGCCTACCTGGACACCGGACCGGACGGCAGCATCTACGCCGACCAGTGGCTCCAATTCCGAATCGTGCTCCAGTTTGCGCGGGAGGGTGGTCATGCAAGAAAGATCGCGTCGCTTCCAAATGTTGAATGGGGGCACATGTGTCTGTTGCACGGGGACCGCCTCGCCTTCTTCTGGGTCCTGGGGGACCGCTCGCGGCTGATGATGATCGAGGCGGGAAAAGACCCGGTTCCGCTAGTGAACACTACCGAAGAGGTAGCGCCACCCGTGACGGCTGCGGGCCCAAAGGAAGTTGCCTTCCTGATCGGCCCCGAGTCGAACCGCGCCATCGCGCTGGCCTCCACCGCCAACGGCCGCATCACCCGCCGCATCCGCTTCGACAAGGGGCCGGTCAGTTCTCTCGCCGCATCCCCGGACGGTAAGACGATCTACTGTGCGGCGAGCGGCGCTATCTGGTCGATTCCTCAGGAGGGCGAGCCGCGGAGACTCTGCGCGGGCGACCAGGTTGCCATGGATCCGGCAGGCCAGAGCCTGCTGGTGAAGCTGATCGCAGCGTCCCGGGTGCGGCTCCTGCGCGTGCCGCTCAACGGCGCGCCGCCGCGGGAGATTGCCCCGGCCGGTCCGTTTCGCCTGACTTTTCATCCGCTGGCATCCGCGGGGATCGCCCAAGATGGCCGGATGGTGGCCCCGCTGGCGTCGCTCGACTCGTGGTTCTTCGTTCCCGGTGTGCTTGATCTGGAAACAGGGAAGATGACACGGATTCCGGTAGACCAACCAGGCGACTATCAGTTCATGGGCTATACGCCCGGAGGGCAAATGGTGGCGGTGGCAACCGAGATTCACCAGTCGATCTGGAGGTTCCGCCCGGAGCGCCGCTGACTTCGCCGCTCTTGCCGTTTGCGAACAACTCGATTCCGGCCCCGCAGAATCCAGAGGGTCGGTTACCCTTCTCCAGTCGGTCCGAGGCCGGGATGACTCTTGAATGCCAGCGCACCCCGCTGGTATTCACATCCGCGCAACTTCTTGGGAAGGAATCCGTTACAGCGAGCGGGCTCTGAGTGGCTCCATCAAGAGCCGCCTGACGATCGGCGAGAACGCGCTAAGGTAATGAAGAACTGGAGCGGGAGACGGGACTCGAACCCGCGACGTCCAGCTTGGGAAGCAGAGCCCGGACTGCAAGTACAGAATCTGGCGGCTGCGGCGTGGATTAGAAGCGATGGCCAGTCTCCGAGTGTCGGCAGGTTGGCTCCGGGGCTCGCCTAATGGAGCCATTCTGGAGCCACAGCGTTCTTCAGAAGCTGGCCGCGACAGCGCGCACGGCGATCCGCGATACCATAGGCGACGCTCCGGTGAGGAGCCTTCCGGATAGCGCAATTCGGCCCGAGCACTCCAGGGTGAGCCGAAAACAACGGTCAGCGCTACTAGACGCGCGGCCTGGCGGTACCCGGCCCTGCGCGGGAATCGGAACGTCCACGGCGCCCGATTAAGACGCATTCACCTTCCGGCGTCGCGGCCGAACCGCTTGCCGAAGAAATCCCCCTCGTTCCACTTGGGGCGTTCGGATTCCATTGCTACTTTGTATCCCACCAGACCCACAAACCGCCCGAACCTGGCGCCCGTCGCATAGTCGAACTTCTGGGATGCATCATCCTTCGGCGAGTGATACACGGTCACAAACCAATTCTTCTTCACCGCCAGGGCATCCACACCGGGCGCGCCCGACTTGTAGCCCGCGTCGAGGAACAGCGCCGGGACCCCCTGCTTGACGAACGAGAAATGGTCCGTGCGCGTGAACAGGCCCTCGTCGGGGGTCGGGTCCGGACTTACTTCGAAACCGGATTCGGCAGCGGCCTGCGCGGCCGTCTTCCCGAGACTCGAATGAGCGCTACCGTGCACCACCACGTCGCGGAGCGAGGGTACGTAGGGTATGGAACCGTCGATATTGATGTTCGCCACCACTTTCTCAATAGGAACCGGAGGATTCTTGGCAAAGTAATCCGACCCGAGTAGCAGTTGTTCCTCGCCGGTCACTGCCACAAACAACAGGCTTCTGCGGGGCCGCGCCGGTAGTTGGCAAAACGCCCGGGCTACTTCCAGGAGGACCGCACACCCACTGGCGTTGTCCAGGGCGCCGTTGTAGATGACGTCGCCATCCACTGCCGGACCGATTCCCAGGTGATCAATGTGGGTGCTGAACACCACATACTCGCTCTTCAGCGCAGGGTCCGACCCCTCCAGAAGAGCCACGACGTTCTCGCTCTCCACCGCCGTGTGGCGGCTGGCCCAGCGAACCATCGCAGTTTTCGTTGTCACGAAACGCGGCGGCTCGCCCTTGGCCGAGGCGGCGAAGACCTCAGCGGCGCTGTACTTCTCCCCGGCGAAAAAGGCATCCGCCGCCGCGCGGTCCAAAACGGACGCAGGCGCCAACCGGGCGCCGGGCTCATGCACGCGTCCACCAGCCTCCAGCCATTTCATGGTGTTGTATCCGATGGCCAATTCGCGCTGCATGAACCGCCACGGGAATTTCCGCTGCACTTCCGGCGTCATCACGCCAAGAATCCCGGCGGCTCCGTGGGCCGCGGCCATCTCCCGCTTCGTATCGTGGGAGAAGTAGTAGCCACGCACAGAGGATGAAAGCCTCGGGGGGGCTTCCCAGTCCAACAGCCCGACAACCTTACCCTTTACGTCCAGCCCGGCGTAATCGTCATAGTTCATCTCCGGAGCGCTCACCCCATATCCGGCGAAGACTACCGGCGCGCTGAACTCTCCCTTGGCGGTATCGTGCGTGTCCAGAAGAAGAAACTCGGTCCCGTGCTTCAGTCGGGTCGTCTTCCCTCCTCCGCTCAGCACGAGGGACGTGGCTTCTGGCAGCACTTCCGTGCGCCGCAGCGCGACCTTCTGGAAGTAGCCGCCGTCCGGCATGCCCCCCTTCAGCCCGGAGGCCGCGAACTGGGCAGCCAGATATTTGGTCGCCAACTGATGTCCGCGCGTTCCCGTCCGCCGCCCCTCCAGCGCGTCGTCGGCCAGGAACTCCAGGTGCGCCTTGAGGGCTTCGGGCGATATGCCGCCGCCGAATCTACTACTGCTCTGTCTTTTCTCGGAGCAAGCAATGGTGAGCAGCAAGCTGGTGCAGCTCAGTGCGGCAAGAATGCTTCGGAGATTCATCGTTTCCTCCGCCTCTTCTCCGCCAGCCTACTTCATGGCTCGGATCGAGACAACTGACCGAAGAATCAGGGGAACCGTCAGGGCGGCTTGGCTTCCAGTATCGCTGGGTGGGTCGTTCTCCGGCAGCCGGGAACTCAACCAGAGCTGCGACTCTGAGGAAGCACTGCGAGCGCTTCAAGGCCGGTGCACCAAGCTGACCCTCGGATCGTCATGAACCCTTTGCGCTCTTGATCTTGACACCCGGCGGCTCCAGTTGGATCCGGTAGCGCCGCGCTCGCATTGGAGGAGGTCTCGCTAAGTAAGTGAAGACCTGGAGCGGGAGACGGGACTCGAACCCGCCACGTCCCTGCGGCTGGCGGCGTGGGAGCGGCTTCCATTCGGGCTTACGCCAATGTACATTGTGGTGTACACTATGGGAGTGAGGGATCTTACCGTAACCGAGTTCCGCCGCCACTGCCTCTCGCTGCTGGCCAATCTCCCCGAGGAAGGCATCGTCATAACCAAGCACGGCCGGCCCCTCGCGCGAGTGGCGCCCGTCCACCCGCCCCGCCAGGGTAAGCGGGTTGCACCACCGCTGCTGAAGGGCAAGGGCCGGCCCGGGCCGCTGTGCCCCAGCACCGAGACGCCCTATGGCCTCGTATTTGGCTGACATCAACGTCTGGCTCGCGCTGACCTGGGATCAACACCCTCAGCACCTCCCCGCCTCACGCTGGTATGCCGCCATTGACGAGGCCACGCTCTTGTTCTGCCGCTTCACCATGCTCGGCTTCCTGCGTCTGCTTACGAACCAGAAGGTCATGGGTGACAGCACAGTCACCCTGACCGGGGCGCTTCAACTGTACGACCGCTGGAGGCAGGACCCGCGCGTGGAACTCGCTCCCGAGCCGAGCGAGGCCGAGCCGCTGTTCCGGCAGGCTCTGGCCCCGTTTGCCCTCGAGCCGGCGACGAAGGCGATTGGCGACTGCTACCTGGTGGCGTTCGCCGAGGCAGCCGGAGCGCACGTCGTCACCTTCGACCGGGGTCTCGCCGCAACCGCGTGTTTCCGGCAAGTCCCGGTCGCGCTACTGGAGCCCGCCCCCAAAGCCGCTCCGACTGGCGCGACGGCGGTCCGGAAGCGCCGTCTGCGCTAGGATCGGAATATGGACCTCAGAATATCGGCGTGGATGCTGACAGGAGCGCTGCTCCTGCCCGCGGCAGCCGGCACGGGAATTGACGCCGCTTGGGAGCGCCTCCGGTCGCTGGCCGGCGAGTGGGAGGGATCGCTGGGCGACAAGAAGGGCGGCGTCACCTACACCATCGTTTCAGGCGGCAGCGTGGTGATGGAATCGATGAAGATGCCGGCTCCCGAGCCTGACATGGTAACGATGTACCACCGCGACGGGAGCGGTCTGGTGGCGACGCATTACTGTAGCCTGGGCAATCAGCCTCGCATGCGCGCCACCCAAGCGCCGCCGGACGGCAAGACGATCCGGTTCCGGTTCTCCGACATCACCAACCTCTCGAAGCCCGACGCTCCGCATATCCGCCACCTAACGCTCACCTTCGAGGACGCGGACCACCTCACGCAAGAATGGACGTCCCTGGCCAAAGGGAAAGAAGAAGCCTCGGTCTTCAAGTGGACGAGGAAGAGGATACCGTAGCCCGGCGGCGAATTCACTGGCTCCGCGCTGGCGCATGGCGCCGCTGAGCGCTGCGAAGCACCCCAGGGCGCTTGGGATCCTGCACCGGGGCGCTTCTCCAAGAAGGACAAAGGGAAACTGGAGCGGGAGACGGGACTCGAACCCGCGACGTCCAGCTTGGGAATCAGAGAGTAGATTGCAAATAAAGAATTTTGCGTCTACGGCGTGGATTGGAAGCGACTGCAAGCTACCCAGTTTCAGCAGGTTGGCTCCAAGGCTCTCTTAATGGAGCCATTTTGGAGCCACGGCGTCCTTCGCGACGCGGGCCGGGATGGGGCACTCTGCGGTCCCCAACTCAACAGCTGACACCCCAGCACGCCGACTTCCGGATGGCGTTAGCCGGGAGCAACGCTCGGAAGCTGCGGTTTGACCGTTTGCCGGCCACGGAGGCCATCGCTCATGCAATCCCTGAATCGTCGTGCGTGATGGAAATCATTAGAATCAAGAAAGGCCCGTTTGTGGGCTGGCCGTCTGTGTCTTGGTCTCGGACCGAGGCGCCGTGAGTATTATCGATGTCGGTTCGCATATGACTGAGGCAATAGGCTCAGCCCATTCTGGCAGTGGAAAGTTCATGAAGAAGCAAAAGGGAGACCTTAGTGCGTCAGCCGTCTTGTTTCATCTCTGCGCTGCCTTGGCGCTTTTCAGTGGAGCTTGCGCGCGCGACTCATCCCACGTACAGGAGTCCGCCGGTTGGGAACGACGCGCCCAAAATGTAACCATTACCCGCGACGAGTGGGGCGTTCCCCACGTTCACGGGAGGACAGATGCCGACGCTGTGTTTGGATTGATCTACGCCCAGGCTGAGGATGATTTCAATCGGATTGAAATGAACTGCTTGAATTCGCTCGGTCGGACCGCGGAAGCGGAGGGTGACTCCCAGATCTACCGTGACCTGCGCATGCGGCTCGTCGCTGATGACAAGGTTCTACAGGCTCTGTACGCCGCAAGCCCCGGTTGGCTGCGGGAATTGATGAACGGCTGGGCAGATGGGCTGAACTACTTCCTTGCGACCTACAAGAACGTGCATCCCAAGGTCATCTCTCGATTTGAGCCTTGGATGGTACTTGCCTTTACGGAAGGGAGTATCGGATGGGACATCGAGACCGTGTCCCTGCGCGAACTGGAAGCGTTCTATGGGCAGCAGGCCAAGCGAGGCCGCAAGGCTGAAGCGGCTGTCCCGCCAAGGCGCCCGGGGGGGTCAAACGGCATCGCGATAGCCGGCTCGTTGACGGCATCGAGGAACACGCTCTTGCTGATCAACCCGCATACATCGTTCTTTTTTCGTGCAGAGGCGCATGTGCAGAGCGACGAAGGCTTGAACGCCTACGGCGCAGCGACGTGGGGCCAGTTCTTCATCTACCAAGGGTTCAACGAGCGCGTCGGCTGGATGCACACGTCAACAGGCGCCGACGCTATTGACGAGTATGCGGAAACAGTTATTGAGAGAGGGGGCAAACTCGCCTATCGGTATGGCTCGGAGGAGCGGCCGGTTCAGTCGCGTGCGGTCACCATCCTCTATCGCACGCCGACCGGGAAAGCTCAGCGCGACTTCACCGTTTACCTGACGCACCACGGGCCGGTCGTGCGAGAAGCGGGCGGGAAGTGGATCGCCGTGAGACTGATGCAGGACCCCGTAAAGGCGCTCACACAGTCTTACTTGCGGAACAAGGCAACAACGTACGCCGCTTTTAAGGAATTGATGGAGTTGCATACGAACTCCTCCAATAACACGGTGTATGCGGATGCGGATGGGAATATCGCCTATTTCCACGCGAATTTCGTGCCGCGGCGCAGTGCCCGTTTCGACTGGACCCGGCCCGTTGACGGATCCGATCCGGCTACCGAATGGCAGGGACTGCACTCTGTTGACGAGAGCCCGAATCTCAAGAACCCTCTATCGGGGTGGATTCAGAACACAAATAACTGGCCGTACTCGGCGGCTGGGCCGCATAGCCCGAGGCGCGTGGACTATCCGCAATACATGGATCAGTACGGCGAGAACCAGCGGGGCGTACACGCGATACGGCTCCTCACTGGTCGTCGCGGATTCACCCTCGACTCGCTGGCTGCGGCGGCCTTCGATCCGTACCTTCCTGGGTTCGACGATCTCCTGCCACCGCTTTTTGCGGCGTTCCATTCCCTCCCGCCGGCGAGCGCGCTCAGGACCCGCCTGGCCGAGCCGATTGCGGTGCTCGAAGCCTGGGATCGCAGGTGGGCCGTGACTTCGATTCCGTCCGCACTGGCCGTCTACTGGGCACAAGAACTCTGGCGCAGGACCGGCGCAGATCCTGAATTGGATTCTCTACTCGTATACCGTCATGTGGCCCAGAAAGGCAGCCCGGCACAACGCCTGGAAGCCCTCGTTGAGGCGATCAACAAGCTGACGAGCGATTTCGGGACTTGGAAGACGCCATGGGGCGAGATCAACCGTTTCCAGCGCCTGACAGCGGATATCGTCCAGAATTTCAACGATGCTTCGCCGAGCATTCCTGTGGGGTTCACGGCGGGGCTGTGGGGTTCGCTCGCGGGGTTCGATGCAAGAACGTACCCCGGCACGAAGCGGATGTACGGCACAGGCGGAAATAGTTTTGTTGCCGTAGTGGAGTTTGGCAAGACTCTGAGAGCCAAGGCCATCACAGCCGGGGGTGGGAGCGGCGATCCGCAGTCGCCAAATTTCAACAACCAAGCGAAGCGATATGCAGACGGCGAACTTCGAGACGTGTACTTTTACGGCCCGGATATTTCCAAGCATGCCGTGCGGTCGTACCACCCCGGCCGATAACGGTAGCTTCAACGACCGATGCCTTTCGGTTCGGAAGTAGCTATCGTGGCGGCAATTCGGCAGTTGAGCCTGCGCAAGAACTCCGGGGACTCAATACACGCAGTTTCCGATTGAATGCCAGCGTGGTCTGCTGGCATTCGCCGATCTCAACTGCATACAGATGAACGGCTTGAGGCTCAATGGCGGCAGACAGTGGCTCCACTCCCAGGAAGGCTTCAAACCGGAAATTGGCGCAAGCTACTGAAAAGATGGAGCGGGAGACGGGACTCGAACCCGCGACGTCCAGCTTGGGAAGCTGGCATTCTACCGCTGAATTACTCCCGCTCCGCGGTAGGGCTACGGCCTGCCCTGATTGTAGCAGATCCGCGCCCGTCTGCCCATTCCCAGGCCGCCGGCACCCCGGGTACCCCGGACCTGGACGCAGGTCTACCCCAGGGTGCAAAGGCATTCGCCAGTGAGCGAAGGCGGCCTGACCACGAGCCCCTTGAAACACTAGGGCTAGACGCATTCGGATTTAGGGTCTTGAAAAGCAAAGCGGTGAACCGGTTCAGACGATAGAACAGCGTACGCAATGCGTGTGCTGTGGCTAGCCTCCGAGGATGCCGGCTTGGTGTCCGAAGCGGGCTGGGCGGGACTGCCTGGCTGGGCAGTGGAACGAGTGCTGGAACCTGTGGGGGCGCTGGAGCGGTTGAAGAACTCCTCCTACGACGTAGTGGTGGCCGACTTACCTCTGCCGGAGTGGGCCGCCGAAGAGTGGCTGGAGGAAGTTCAGCGCATCCGTGGCCGGATGCCGGTGGTCTTCCGGCGGGAGCGTCCCGATCACGAAGACGCGGTCCGGCTGGTCAAGCTCGGCGCCTACCACCTGCTGTGCCTCTCGGAGGACCCCGACAAGCAGGCGCTGATTCTGGAAGGGGCGGCGGAGTGCCGCCGTCAGATGCAGCTAGTGCTGCTCGGGGGCGCTCCGGACCGCGAGCCCTGGAAGAAATTCCTGGTGGGCGAAAGCGGCGCCATGCGCGATATCGACCATATCATCCGGCTGATCGCCGCTCGCCGCTGCACGGTGCTGATCACGGGTGAGACGGGCACCGGTAAGGAAATGGTGGCGCGGGCCATTCACCTGGCCAGCCCGCGCTCGCACCTGCCCATGGTGGCGGTTAACTGCCACGCTTTGCCGGAGAGCCTGCTGGAGGCCGAGTTGTTCGGCCACGTCAGAGGGGCCTTCACGGGGGCCTTCGCGCAACGCGTGGGACGCTTCGAGCAGGCCAACCGCAGCACCCTGTTCCTGGATGAGATCGGCGACATGCCCTTGCAGACCCAGGCCAAGCTGCTGCGGGTACTGCAAGAGCGGGAGATCCAGCGCCTGGGCAGCTCGGAGAACATCGCCCTGGACGTCCGGGTGATCGCAGCCACCAACCAGGACCTGACCGAGAAGGCGGCGGCCGACAGCTTCCGGGAGGACCTCTATTACCGGCTGAACGTGGTTCCGGTGCGGGTGCCGCCGCTGCGGGAGCGACGCAGCGACATCCCGCTGCTGGTTCACTACTTCATCGAGAAAGTGTGCCGGCGGGAAGACCTGGCGACATGCACCATCTCGCGAGAGACGCTGGAGCGGCTGTGCGACTACGCCTGGCCGGGCAACGTACGCCAGTTGGAGAACGCGGTCGAGATGGCGGTGCTGCTGGCCGGAGAGCGCAAGAGCCTGTACCCCGGGGATTTCCCCATGCCCGCGGCGCGGCGGCGCGATCCCGCCACGGCGACGGCGGGCGCCTACGCCGTGCCGGACGAGGGGCTGGACTTCGAGCGGACCATCAACGGCATCGAGCGCAACATTCTGGAGCAGGCCCTGCACAGGACCGGCGGCAACAAGAAGCAGGCGGCGGAGCTGCTGCGTCTGAAGCGCACCACGCTCTCGGCCAAGCTGAAGAGCCTCGAGATGGCGGGCTAGCGTAGTGCGTCGCAAGTAGTGCGGGCCATGCAAGCCCGTGGCGCAGGCCATCGTCTGGTGTGGCCTGCGGGACGGCAGACGACGAAGAACGATCGTCTGCCCCGCAGCGCAGCAGAGCC
>Ga0194110_10004381_pt1 | contig 17076 bp, 19 predicted proteins | sample TA2Kig1200mmetaG_FD_146192 | JGI IMG/M metagenome (GOLD analysis project Ga0194110, IMG submission 146192) | Freshwater microbial communities from Lake Tanganyika, Tanzania - TA2015032 Kigoma Deep Cast 1200m | ecosystem: Environmental > Aquatic > Freshwater > Lake | place: Tanzania: Lake... | reverse complement strand
TGCTAAATTTTTAAACATTAAATTGATATTTTTACCAACACATTCTCCTAAATTAAACCCCATAGAACAAGTATGGAGAGCAATGAAGAAAAAAATATCATCAATAGACTTCAAATACATAGAAAAACTAATTAAAAAACTAAAAAACCTATATTATACTGAAGTAAAACAAAAAACATACACAGAAAACTGGATAAAAAAATATATTTTCAAAAGTTGAGTCGATTACTATAATATCTGTATGTATTTAAAATTTTTAAATTATTACGAGCCCTTAAATTTGGAATAAATAAAATTTATTTATTAAAGCTTCTTGAAAATCCTATCAAAAACCTCAGCCCCAAAATAAGGAAGGATGGCAATACCAATTATCGTAGTCATCCAAAAGGATATCAATCTTTCTATAATGGTTGCTGCGGCGCTTATAGAGGGTGGAACTCCTGCGTAAGAATAAAAAACAATCATAAGACCATCAATGGCACCTATACCCCCTGGAAAAATTGGGATGAGACCAATTAAACTGGCAAAAATAAATACCATTGCAATTATAATAAGTGAAACATCAACATTAAAAGCTGAAAAAATTATATAAACCCTTAATATTTCTATAAACCAGATTAGGAAAGATAAAGGAACCCCATACCCCAGAATAGTTCTGTCTCTGGCCATGACTTTCAAACTACCTTGAAATCCGCCTATGGCCTTCATAACCCTCTTCTCAATTTCATTACGTTTTCTGCGGGAAAATCTATTTAAAATCTTTACTATCCATGGACTGACTCTTTCTGCAAATTTTTTATTGAGTGACATATAAATAGCTAGAACAAAAACAGCAAGCAATACCATTACAGATAATAAAAGAGCGTAAATTACCCATTTTGATAGACTAAAATATAAAACCATTGCAATAATTGTTATGATTGCTAAACAAATGAAAGGAAATATATCAAGCCCTCTATCAGCTATAACTGTTGCGAAAGATTTTTCAATAGGTGTTCTTGAATATTTACTTAAAATATAAGCCCTTAATGGTTCTCCAGCTCCCCTTGCACTGGGAATTATGTTGTTAGCCGCCATTCCCACCATCAACATGGGGAATAGATAACGCTTTTTAATGGATATGCCAACAGAATTTGTTGTTATAGACCATCTATATGTCCACAAACAATAAAGAAGAAACTGGATTAATATTGCTAGGGTCACATACCAAAGATTTGCCATTTTAATGGCATCTTCAATTTTAGCAGGCCCTATAAACAAGATCATCACAACTAGAATTCCAATTCCTAGGGCTAACAAAATTAAAGCTTTGTGTTTCATTTAAACCCTTTAAAGATCTTATTGTCTTATTATTAAAATTTTAGAAGTTCAAAACGTAGTTTTATGAGTTTTTATAAATTTACAACTTCATAGCTTAAATCTCGTGTATCGAGTAAAACAACAGTTTTCTGCCCAGAAACATATCCACATACTTCTCCCGGATTTATTATTAACGATTCTTCCTCTAAAATTTTCAGTTTATGGGTATGCCCCCTTATAACAATATCATAGTTTCCGCTTTTAACCATTGCATTTACAATAGCCTCATTGGTACCGTGAATAACTCCAATTTTATTTCCTCCAACATCAAATTCTTTAAAATCTTCAAGTATGCATATATCTTTATAAGCTGTTCTTAAACCATCTCTTTCTCCATCATTATTTCCAAAAATAGCCATGAACTCGGTTTGGAGTTTTTCAAATTCTTTAACAGTAAATGGAGCTATTAGATCTCCTGCATGTATTACCTGATCCACTCCTTCTTTATTGAAAAAATCGACAGCTTTTCGGATGGCATCCAGATTATCATGCGTATCTGACATTATTCCTATCATGCTTACACCCAAATAACCTATTGATCCTAAAGAATTATATCTTAAAACGGATATATAAACTCTGATAAAAAAAAATTAGAAAATCTTATTGGAGGTTGAAAATATGGATATATTTACGCTCATTTTTTTGGGCATAATAGTTTTGATTGTTTTAGGACTGTCCATACGTATAGTAAACCAGTATGAAAGAGGAGTGGTTTTTCGGCTGGGTAAGGTTATAGGAGTCAGAGATCCAGGTCTTCGACTTATAATACCCTTGGTCGATAGAATGGTCAAAGTATCGTTGAGAATCGTTACCATGCCTATTCCATCCCAAAAGATTATAACACAGGACAATGTTTCAATCGATGTGGCTGCTGTTGCCTATTTTAAAGTGATAGATCCATATAATGCTGTGGTTATAATCGAAAATTACAACAGAGCAGTTAATCAGATTTCACAGACCACAGTAAGAAATGTCATTGGACAATTTCTCTTAGATGACGTTTTAAGTTCAACCAATAAAATAAACGATAAGATCAAAGAAATAATAGATGAACACAGTGAACCATGGGGAATAAAGGTTACAGCTGTGGAGATCAAAGACATAAAGTTACCTGACACTATGCGAAGATCAATGGCAAAACAAGCCGAATCAGAAAGAGAGAAAAGAGCTAAGATAATCGCTGCTGAGGGTGAATATCTGTCTGCTTCAAAACTTGGTGAAGCTGCAGATATAATAGCTGCACATCCAGTGGCACTTCAACTACGTAATTTACAGGTGCTCCTTGAGATAGCGGCAGAGAAAAATTCAACCATATTATTCCCTGCCCAGTTTATGGCTACGATCAAAGACATCAAAGAATTCATAGAAGCAGAGGTACTAAAATAAGTCCCTCCATTTTTTTATTTTTTTGATTTATTAATAATCATGGAACTGTCTTTCATTAAAACTAGATAAATCATTTATTCAACAATTGGATTTAAAATCCATTTTGATATACAAAAAAATTCAAAAATATATGATACATTAGTTAGCTACAAAAAACCGAAAATTAATTAATTTAATATATGCTTGGGTAACATTATAACACTCAAAAAAACCAATTAATCAGGTAAAAATAAAATGGATATAATAACACATTTTCTAGTTCCATACATCATTTTAACTATTCTAAAAAGTAAAAATAAACTTGCTGGAGCATTTGGAGGTATTTCACTCGATTTTGATTTTCTTATTGTGTGGATTGGAATACTCTTCCCTGAATATTTCATCTTCAGCCATCGAGGAATTACTCATTCTTTTATTCTTGGTTTTATTACATCCCTTATTTTTATCTACATCCTATCTCGAAAACCAGTTAAAAGATCCATTGGTTATGTTATAAAACGTGATATAAATCTGGAGTTTAATAAAAGTAATGCAATGACAGTAGGTTTTATAGCATGTTTCGGGGCTTTAACTCACTTAGTACTTGATTTTTTGACCAGCAAAGGTATTCCACTGCTTTATCCCTTCACAATCACCAGATACAGTGCCGAAATATATTACTACCTTGATTCTATCACGTTGGCTGTTGGTGCGGTTGTACTGTTCATTATTTACCTAAAAATAAATTGGAAATATAAAAAAGTTGCTATGGCAGTTTTTATCGTTCTCTTAGTCTCATTTGGAGGTATAAGAGGTTACGAGAAATTCACTATCCTTCAAACAGAAAGTGTATCTTTTAATGGAAACTACACTGAAATATCAGCCTATCCAACTTCTGATATGTTTGTTTGGAATGTTGTGGGTACTGATTTTAAAAATCAGCAATACCATGCCCTAGAGTACAATGCTATTGAAAATCGTAGGCAGGACATTGGGACCTTCAAATTTATTACAGTTCAAAATGGTTCCTATGAATCAGCCAAAAACACGATAAAAATTGCAGATAATCTCCCAGAAGTTGAAAACTTCAGGTGGGATGCATATTTCACCTGTATTGACGCCACTTCCAATTCACCTCAGTGGAACATAACTTATTATGATTTTTTAGGTTCCACTTGGCACATGAATAACTTAACAGTGATTGTACCCTAATATCCAATTAATACCTTAACTACCTCTTTTTTCTGTATATTTAAATTTAGGCTCTGTAGAAAACATGCAAATTTGTACATAAGTTATTATCAAGTAAGATGATCTATAGGTGTTTTGGTCGGAAAAATATCTATTAAAGCTTATCTATGCATTCAGAGTGCTAAAACATCTTTATGGTCTTATAATCACGAATATTTCAAAGTATTATACTTTCATCATCAACTTTTGATGAGGATTTCTACAGAGCCATAATTTGATAAGTAATCTTTTATTTTATCTAATTTCAATTAATTCTTACTATAAAATCATGGTTTGTGCTTTTAGAACAATATTGTCTTCCCAGAGCAATATTGCTTTTGTAATATAATAATAAATAATAGTAATATTTATATTGCAGCAAATATATCACCCATAAGGGGTGATAAAATTGAAGAAAGTTAATACCAAAACAGTGGCAGCCATCATGCTGGTGGCTTTGATCATGGGATTATCACCAGCATGTGCTGTTGCAGCTTCCGCCAATTTCCAAACACTTGATCCAATGGATGTTAAAGGAAAAGGTGTTGATGCAGAGGCTGCATCTCAGATAACTGAGCAGGTTGAGGATGGACAAACTGAAACAAATATTGAAGTAGCTAATATGACAGCAGACATGTCAAACACAGCTACAGAGCAAAATACTGCAATTGAAACACCAAATGCAGTTACAGAACCAGATACAACGACAAATGATAATTCTACGCCAGTCGTGAATGATCAAGTTACAGAAGATGTGCAAATCCCGGATTTAAATATTAATCTTGAGAATGATACAACGGTGGCTGAAAATGAGACAATTCCACAAATAGACACAACGGGTATTGTGATGCAGTCAACCAATCATACCTGCGGACCAGCAGCCCTTGCAACAGTACTAAATAACCTGGGAATCAACACAACAGAACAAGAACTAGCAACTTTAGCCGGAACAGATGAGAACGGAACAACAATGTATGGGTTAGTTGAAGCAGCAAAAGCAAAAGGTTTTAATGGTGTTGGTATGAAGTTATTAGTAGATGATCTTAAACCCAATAACATAGTGTTTGTGACAATCGATGGCGGGCCACATTACAGCGTGGTAAGGGAAGTAACAAATGAAAGCGTTAAACTGGCAGATCCCTCCCTAGGGAACATTGAAATGAGTAGAGAAGATTTTACTGCGGCTTATAGTGGGAATGCGTTGGTTATAACTGATCCTAATAATTCAACAGAAGTTAATGGAACTACAGAACAAACAAAGAATGAAACAGATACAAATTCAACTAATGTGCAGGCAGATAACAGTAAAATTCTGATTGACGAAGAGATGCAGAATATTAAAGGAAAACACGCTTTGATACCTGTATGGGTAAAAGGATGGTTTTGGAGCTGGTATGAGTGGAAATATGGACGACACACACATATATTTCCCGCAGGTACTGTTAAAGGATCAAGTACTGCTTGGCTGTTTTATAGGCATGAGGGTTGGTATCAAAAATGGGGATGGTATAGGAAAATATATGGATGGCATGTAGTGAGAATTTGGTGTTGGACATTGCCTTGGAATTATGTTGGATTCTTTACTCCTCCATGGCCATATTATGGTTAATGGCCATTTTAGGGGTTAGCAAGGGGAAATATGTATAGTGGTTTACCTACTAACATCAGATACCTTTAGTTGAAGAGTTATAAACTTAAATAACAGTAGTTTATATCTTTTTTTAACTTTTTAAATTAAAATGGTGATAGAATGAATAAAAAAATAAAAATTTCAGTAGTACTACTAATAATAGCAGCAGTAAGTTTTATAGGTTATATTCAAATTTTTGGGCTGTCTTTTGAAGGTAAGGAGAGCGATTATTATGCACCTGCTGTTACAGGAGAAGACAATATTTCAGCATATAAAAATTCCTGCACTAAACTTAACTTATCTCAAGTATCAAAAGATCCTTTTTCATTAATTGATAAAAATGTAAAAGTGACAGGTGAAATACTAGAAAAAAAAGAGTATGTACAATTTGACAAAACAAGAACATCTATAGTACTTAAAGTCCCAGGACTTTCACCCGACCCTTACATTCTTGTCAGTTACTCTGGGACACTTACATTCACACAGGGCGATATGATAACGGTTTATGGAAAATATTATTACCCAGGAGGAACTGATGCACCACCAGAGATAGCAAACAAATTTTTTCCCTGTATTAAAGCAGGGTACATAGAAAAGAAGTGAAAATAATCATATTTTTTTATTGGAGGTTTTGTAATGGAGAAATTGAGTAAAGTTCTGGCAGTAATACTAATTATAGTAGTAGCTGCTTTTGCTTATGTAATATTTGGAATACCTTTTACTTTTGAAGGTAAGGAAAGCGATTTTTATGTACCCGCTGTTACAGGAGAAGCCAATATTTCATCATATAAAAATTCCTGCACCGAAATTAACCTATCTGAATTATCTAAAGATTTCAAAGCTCTAAACGGACAAAAAGTCAAAGTAAAAGGCCAAATACAAAAAAAAGAAGAATATATGCAATTTGACAAAACAAGAACATACATTGAACTTAAAGTTCCAGAACTCTCACCATACCATCACATTCTTGTCAGTTACTCAGCAACCATCCCCTTCAAAGAAGGCGACATGATAACAGTATATGGAGTATATGAATTTCCTGTAGGAACTCAATCATCACAAGAATTGGCAAACAAAGATTTATCCGCTATCAAAGCCGCATACATAGAAAAAACATAAAAATAAACCATTTTCATAATTTATTTATTTTTTAAAGAAGTTAATGATTTTATAAATGTAATTCCGGAATAATTATTGGATAAATCACATTTTGTAAAAATTATAATCTCTAAGAGCACATAAAAATCCAAATGACACAATAAGGGTTCAGATAATAGAAAAAGTGTATGCAATTAACTTTTTAAACTTGAGACCTGCAGCACTTAAAACAGTCTTAAACAACTTTGAAGTCAATATAACATAACGGAAATTTGCCAATGTCGGGGGAACAGATGAAAACTGGACAACAATGTACGATTGGCAGAAGCAGCCAAGGCTAAAGATTTAAATGCGGTTGGCATGAAACTGTCAATAGAGGAGCTTAAAAAGAACAACATAGTGTATGTAACCATCGATGGCGGACCACACTACAGCGTCGTAAGAGAAATAACAAATGAAAGCGTTAAACTGGCAGATCCCTCCCTAGGGAACATTGATATGAGCAGAGAGAAGTTTGCTGAGGTTTACAGCGGATATGCACTGGTTATAAATGATCCTAATAATTCAACACAAGTTAATGGAACTACAGATCAAGCAAATAATCAAACAAATCAAATCAATGGAAATACAACATCGTCAGAATCCGTAACTGACACAACAAATATAAATTCAACTAAGGTGCATTCAGATAACAGAACTCTAACCGATGAAGAAATGCAGAGTGTTAAGGGCAAATTATGGGTGAAAGTACAGCATTATGGGGGGCACTGGACTTGGATACAGATGTATGTACGTGAGTATGTAGTAACAAAGCGGTATAGGGGTAAACCGAGTAAAGTAGAATTGAGAAGAGTTCTTCGTTGGGTATATGCTTATGTGACAGAATGGCATTATGACTGGGTTTGGGAATGGTCTTGGAATGGCTCCCTCACTAGACCTTTGGAATGCTGAAGAAAGTTTTCATATCAAATAAATTTATTGGAGGAGTATAATGGAGAAATTGAGTAAAGTTCTAGCAGTACTACTAATAACAGTGGCGGCAGGTTTTATAGGTTACATAGTAATGTTTGGATTTGTAGGAGGTGAGGTGGAGAGAAGTGATATTTGTTTACCCACTGTTTCAGAAGATAATGTTTCAGCGTATAAAGCTTCTTGCAGTGAACTGAACGTATCTATGATTTCTGATAAATCATTAGGACAGAGAGTTAAAGTGAAAGGTGAAATACTAAAGATAAGAGAAAACTTTGATAACACCACTGACATTGAGCTTAAAGTCCCTGAACTATCACCCAACCCATACATTCTAGTAACCTACTCAACACGAATACCCTACAAAGAAGGAGATAAAATAGAGGTCTATGGAGAATACGGCCCATCTACGTCACAAGAAGACTTACCCAAAAACACAGTTGTACCATTAATTAAAGCAGTGTATATTGAAAAGATCTGAATTCATTTAGGCTCTGTAGAAAACATGCAAATTTGTACATAAGTTATTATCAAGTAAGATGATCTATAGATGTTTTGGTCGGAAAAATATCTATTAAAGCTTATCTATGCATTCAGAGTGCTAAAACATCTTTATGGTCTTATAATCACAAATATTTCAAAGCATTATACTTTCATCATCAACTTTTGATGAGGATTTCTACAGAGCCTAAATTTAAGTATTAAGGATTTAAGCCATTAAAATTATTATTTTGTATAAATTTGTCTATTATTTGAAAATTTACCTTAAATTCTTAAATAAAAAATTGCAGATTAAATGAATCAGTTTATTCCTCTAAAATTCTTTTAAAAGATCATATGCCCATTTTACGTGTTGAGATCCATTATTGACCCATGGTCCGTGTCCAGGGAGAAGATATTCTATATCCAGCTTACTGAGCCTCTCTAAAGATTTTTGCATCATTTTTAAGTCTCCACCAAGATCCACTCTGCCGAAACCTCCATTTGCAAAAACTGTGTCCCCACATATTAAAATTTCCCCATCATAAAGACAGATAGAACCCATGGTATGTCCTGGAGTGTGAATAACTTCAAAATTGCCAATTCTATCACCTTCATTCAAATAAACATCAACTTTCATTGGTTCAAATGATCTTTTAAACATAAAACCAAGGGTTTTAACACCGTCACTTTCCTCCAGTGCAGAGGCATCGTCTTTATGAATGGCTATTTTGGCAGATGGAAAATAGGGGTTACCTCCAGTATGATCAAAATGACAGTGTGTATTTAAAACCATTGATATGTCCTCAACTCTAAGACCCGCTTTTTTAACAGAATTTAATATATATTGAATGTTTTCTCCTGTTCCAGTATCAACGATCATGTCATGGATGATATAAACATTAGAATCAAAACCCACTCCTTCAATTATGAAGACATCATTGATCTTTTCCATTTTATCCACCAGAGATACTTTTTTGGTTTATTCTAATTTTAAATGTAATATCAATAAAAAAAAGAGGGTGATGGGGTCACAGGGATTTGAACCCTGATCCTAGGATTTCTCTTGTCTCAGTACTCCAATTGGTCATCATACCTTCAGAGTGCGCACTTTCCTCAAAGACAACTGGAGTCCCAGATGATAGCCTGGTTACACTATGACCCCACAAATTTAAAAATCTGAGATTTTATGCTTTAAAGAATTTAAGAAGCCAAGGGTGAGATTTGAACTCACGTGTAATGGATCTGCAGTCCACCGCTTCGCCTCTAAGCTACCTTGGCATACCATAGCGCATTAAATACATTATATATTGTTGGTATTTAAATCTTGTGGAGTGAAACAATTTTTAAAATAATGAAATTTAAATATGGTTTAATTATACCCTATTTATATTTAAAAATATCTAATGTCGTTTTATTTAATATTGATTATAGCCATTCTAAGTACAATAAAGTTATTTCGCCTGAAACAAAATATATGCGCCTAATGGAAGCTATTGAAGAAACCCAGAGGAAATTTTTAAGGGCCAGACGTAAAGGTGAAACTTTGAGAGTTGGTATTCGGCAGTCTAAGATTTCAAGTAAAGATGGAAGAAAATGGAAAAATATTAATTGATTTTAATAAATTAAGTATTATGACTGAAAAGTTTTATGCGGAATTGGATGAATTATTTAGTCAATTTGTTGAGATGCTTAATGAATATGATAAATCAGAAATTCTACAGAATTATTTTTTTGAATTATTTGAGTCTTTCTTTTATGCTACATTTATTGACAATTTTTTTAGTAATTTAACTCCAGAAAACCTTGAAGAATATGGATTATCAATAGATATGCGTGAAAATATAAAAAATAAATATGAAGATGTCCAAAAAGATGTAGACTCAATTATTCACGTTAAAGATGAAAAAAAAGTGAAAAAAATCGATGTAGAATATTACAATAATTTTAAGGCAAGATTGCAAAGTGATTTTCCAAAAATCCTTAATTTAATTGCGCAATTAGAAAAAGAAATTGATATAAATCGAAGCAAAAAATATCTAAAAGAAAAAAAAGAAGAAATTAAAAAATCAGGACGAACTGACAGAGATTTACATTCAAAAATAATGACAGCAATAATAGCAGCTAATATTAAAAAAAACAATACATTTTCATTTGGTAAAGACATGAATAAATTAAAAAATGGTCTTGCTAACAAATTGATACCTGGACTTGCTCAAATTTATTTTAAATCATTTAAAGATCTCAGTAAAGAGATGTTAACTGAACAGAAAGGATATAGAGAGGAATTTGAGTCTATTTTATATAAAGACTGGGAAGAACCCTTAGATTTATTAGAGTGTTTAATTAGGGTTTCATTGGATTCAGTTGATAATCACAGAAAAAAAGTTACCCAAAAAGGTTTTAGAGAAGATATTAAGTTTAATACTCTTATTAGAATTCATGCTAGGGCTTTGCAAATAAGTAATGAAGCTCTCACATTATTAAAGGCAGGATATCCTAATGGTGCTAATGCTAGATGGAGAAGTTTACATGAACTTGCAGTGATTTCCATTTTTTTATCAGATAATGATAATATTGTTTCTCAAAGATATTTAGAACATGAAAGTATAATGAGATACAAAGAAGCCTTGATTTATCAAGAACAGTGTGAAAAATTAGGCTATGCTCCACATAAAAAAGAAACTTTGGATAAACTGAAAGAAAGAAAGGATTATCTATGTAATAAATATGGTAGTGATTATTATGGAGATAATGGATGGATACCTAACTTTAAAGGATTGGATCGGTCTTTTAGAGGTTTAGAGGGATATATAGGGCTTGATAGGTTACGTCCATTTTATAAATTATCATCAGCACATGTTCATGGAAGTTCCAGAGGCTTTCATAGTATGGGATTAATGGATGATTCTCAGAATAAGATTTTGCATATTGGAGCTTCAAATTATGGTCTTGCAGATCCACTTCAAAATACAGCTATTTCTTTAATGCATGTCACTAATTGTTTATTGAGCTTTAAACCTGATTTTGAAAGCTTAACTCAAATGAAAGTAATACATTATTTTATAAAAGAAATTGGAAAGAAAGCTGTTGAAGTTCAAAAAGGAATAGAAAAAAGAAGTAAAGAATAGATAATCTTAAGAAACTATGTAAAACAGATTTACAGAGCAATGTCCTATAAAAGATAATTTAAATTATTTCTCTTTTTTTAACGAGGTAAAGTGAGCCCATATAAACTAAGAAAAATCTGAATTAATGGAAGTATAGTCCAATTAGCATTTTTATGAAGCCAGTTTGTGGATTCTTTTATTTTAGATGTACTAATTTTATCCTTGCTTAATTCTTCTTCAATTGCTTTAATTCGTTGTTCAACTTCTTTTGCATTAATATGATTATCAATTTCATTATATATTTCATTAAAACTGTCTTTTATGTTGATATTTTCACTGATATCAATCTTAACGTTATCGGAATTTATTACCACGCCTTTACTATTGCGAATATTTGTTATATTCATTAAAGGAAAACTTCTATTAAATTCATTTTCATCTTCAACTATATCGATACCATAGGGAGCAATGCTTAAAAGAGCGGAATAGAATGGAGTAGCCATTTGCTCGGCATTAATAAACTGTTTTTCCTTTAAATATTTAATATTAAATCCTAAATCTTCATTAGAAATATTTAATTCGTTACCAAGGTCAATACTTGATATTATGTTTCCAGGATTTATCTTTTCAGTATCATACAATTTTTCTAAGATTTTTCTTCTAATTTCGATATTATCCATTTAGATCCGGCCCTTATTTTTTTAATCTATTTCCTTTCTATTTAATTTCCTAATTTTAACTTCTACATAATCCCATCATTGATATTTGCAGATTCTAACAGTTTTTCAGGAATACATACAGGAAGATCTAAACTCACCTTTAATGTATGCAGTCCACCGCTTCGCCTCTTAGCTCCTTGGCAGGTATTAAACTTGCATTTTTGTTTATATTTAAATCTTACAGAGTTAATATGTGAATTTTATCTTGAATTAAAACTTAAATAAAAATTATAAAAAATCTTATAAAAGATGTAATTTTGAAATCTATTCCAAAATCAGGATTTCCAATGCTGTTGCCTGGGGGGGATAAGTTTGGATTATAGAGCCTGTGATTTTAATTTCTACCTTTTGACCCACCTGGAGAGTTTCAAACGTCACTGTTTGGCGATCATTTCCCTTTTTCAGGAAAATCTGAGTATCTTTGGTCACTTTAACTGACACATTTTGGTTATGTCCGTTGACAACTCCGTTGATCATGATAGAACCAGCTGTATTATTTCCTCCTCTCCCATCATGGTAAATGTTAGTGATATTGCCACTGATACTGGTCTTTGTATCTGCTGTTGCAAAATAGATACCAAATACAACACCCAAAAATAACAATACAATAAAAACCAATATTATATTGACTTTAATCGCGTCACTCCCCTTTAAAGGTGTTTATGGTTTGAATATCATAATTTATCATTTATTATCCTTCCAGTTCCACCAGTTAAGTAGTTGTGGGTCATGTTCCCTGTTAGATGCATAATAAACTGCACATCGGAAAACATAAAGCATACATCTATCGACCGGTCTGTCTTCCAATTTACAAAACTTCATGTAGAGTTTTCCAGGGTCTCTGTCCTTTAATTCATGAACTGAGCGAAAACCCAAATCCTATAGGTCCTGTGCAATTTTCTTGCCAACACCAGAAATTTCTTCCAAGTTCTTTAAAACTGATTCTTTCTTTGGCATATTTATACTTTCTCTATTATACTCATTCCCTATAATCACTGTTATTTATGATTTAAAAACCTATATATGTGATTTTTTACATAAACTTTAGGGAGGTGACAGTTTATGGCATATGCTTTGGATCCATTAACCACCATAAATCTGTTTTTTTGCATAATAATAGTTTTATTGGGATATTGGGCTTATAAAAAGATAGATAACGCCCTGCCTCTTTACATTGGTTTGGCTTTTGGTCTCTTTGGTATCTCACATTTTGCAATTCTTATTGGATATAAGACCTCTGAAATGGGTTTAATAATAATCAGAACATTTGCCTATCTAATAGTTATATTTGCCCTTTACAAAACCGTATCACAGCGTTGAACAGACAATTGATGCATAATATTTGCTCAAATGTAAATTTTAACTAAATTTTAACTTTAACTAACTTTTTGACCACTTCATCAAACCTAAATAGGAAGCAAAAATGGTCATTAGGAACTGTAGGAATGGAGATATAAATATCATAAGTCCCAGCCAGCCTATAAAGCCAAATTTGGGATCATAGAGAATCATTGGAATCCCAAAATTTATGAAATCGGCTTTTGGGTCTAAAAGCATGGTAGCAACACTTCCCCAGATAACCAACATTAAAATGAAGGTAAATAAAGAAGTCAGGACTGCATATCGGAAAATTTCAGTTAAAATTTCAGTTAGGTTAGAATTAACTTTTTTATCAGTTGTTATTCTCTTTGCGATATACCATCCAACAGGAAATCCTAATAAAATACAGAAAAAAGGAACTCCCATTCCTACACATAAAACATCAATAATAACATAGATTAGAAAAGCAATTTTTAAATTCAATTTATAAATCTGTTCATAAGGCCACCAACTATTATTTTATTAGATATAATTCCCTGATGTTATTTCATTGATTTTATCAGATTATTTTGCGACTATAATAAGTATATAAACCTGACATAAGTTTTCTTTATAATAATAAATAGTTTAGTTTTCACTTTAATAAATAAATTTATTAGGGTTCATTTTAGATTAAAAATCAATTTACCAGATTATTTTTGATTTTACGAATAATATCTGTTTATATATCTATTTTGTCCCTGTTCCCTTGAAAAAATTATAAAAGAATGTTCCGTCAGGTTCTGCGGTTTTATATAAATCTTTTATGCCTTTTTCCCATGTTTTTTTGTCGATTAATCCTAAATCAAGAGATTGATCCTTTACACCCTCCACCATTGCTATTATGGTCTTTTTGATAAATCCTTCAACTAGTTCCGGTTTGCTGTTATCTACATAAACTATTCTCGCAGATACCTGAACATCCCTAAATTCTGCGTTTTTTAATAAAGGATAAATTTCCCTGCCCATCAGTGAATTGCAGTTTAATATTCTTTGAGTTTCAATCAGACAATTCCAAACCGCTAAAGCTTCCTCTGTCTCTGGATAGAAGTAACAAGACCCATGATCGCCCTCTATAACTGTAATTGAGCCTCCTTTTTTTAGTACTCTTTTTAGACTTTCCAGAGCTTCATGAGGATCTGGAAGATGCTCCAGTACAAAACAGATAAAAATATGATCAAAGCTTTCATCCTCAAACGGGAGATCATGAATGTCTGCCAGCTGAAATTTGACGTTAGAAATTCTATTATCATCTATTAACGTTTTTGCTTGATTTATCGAATCTTTAGAAATATCAATGGATGTTATATGTGCATCAGGACTACCTTTAGCCAATATAACAGTTTGTGCACCTACACCACATCCTGCCTCTAAAACTTGGCTTCCTGGAGGAAAACTTGTATCATAGTGTAATATTTGGGCTAATGTATTAGCCTGATCAACTAATCTTTCTGCTTCTTTTTTTGAATATCCGTGTACATAGTCTTCTCTCATTTTTTTCACCAGATTTTATTTGTTTATTTTTTTTGATGTTATTTATTCAATAAATCAGTCAATTTATGGTCAGAATACAATAATTCACCTTTAATGATACTGGAAAACCCATCTTCTTCCATAATCTGTCTAAGAGAGCGGCTTATTGCCTGAAGACTGGAGAATATTAATATTGTAGGCAAACTCACCCTTGCAACACCACATTCCTTTAAATCAGCAATTGAAAATTCACGTATATTATATGGCATACCTGCAGCTATGCTCACAGGTCCCTTTACTTTTTTCATAATCTGTTTAACTTCATCTAAAGTTTCAACATATGTAATGAATGCCAGATCTGCCCCAGCATCAAGGTATAGATTAACACGTTTTATGGCCATATCCAAAGCTTCACTTGGATTGTTGGTGGTTTTTAAGGCATCTGTTCTTCCATTTATTATAAATCAGAGAAACCTTCTGCTTCTGCAACTTCTCTTGCAGCTATGATTTTCTCCACCATCTTTTCAGATTTTATAATCCTGGTTCCCTTTCTTCTATCCTCTTTATCCAGTATTTGATCTTCAATGCTAAGTCCTGCCACACCAGCTTCAATAAACTTCCTCACCGTATCTTTAACAGCACCAGCATCCCCATATCCATCTTCAGCATCAGCCATGACTGGAATGTCCACTGATTTTACAATATTACGAGTTAATTCAACATTCTCATTAAGAGTAACATCAGTCTCTCTTTTGTAACCAGCTGCAATGAAAAAACTGTATCCTGAACACTGAATTGCGTTAAACCCAGCATTTCCAATTAATTTAGCACTTATTGAGTCATAAGCGTCTGGCATGACCAAAGTTTCTCCAAAGGAGAGCAATTTTTTGAGCATTTTACTTTTATTCATTGAAATCCCTTCTAAACACTTAATAAATAGGATGTTCAGGTTCTTACATTGCAAACTAGAAAATGGTGAAAACTATTCGATACTTACCTAAAATAATTAAAGTACCATATATTTTAACCAAATGACATCATCCTTTAATTTCTCAATATGCATCAACTTAACTTTTTTAACATGATTTAAAGAATTTAAATCAGGTACCTGGAAAATAGAACTTGGTTTTGTGCCACCAACAAATTCTGGATGGATTAGCACGTGAACTTCATTCACCAAACCCGGCGAAGTAGAACACCGTTTAAAATACCTCCACTATCAACTCTAATAAATTTTATTCCATATTCAGTGTTTAATTTTTCCAACACCCTGTAAATCAACCTGATCATAGCCTGCAATTTTGTAACCTGTAAATCTCTTATCTAAAAAACCCAGATATTCTTTAGGGGTTGATTTGGAACATAAACTACAAATTTCATATATAATGCATTTTAAACAATCCATTCCAGATACGGATCTGTCCTTTGCTATCTGGAACTACCAATAATGGTCTTGAATCTTTTGGATCTTTTTTTCGCAGTTTGAAAGCTTCTTCATTCTCTTCGAAAATTTCTCCGGCGCACCGTTGAATCCTGTTTAAACTGTGTTGCTTCCCCTAAGTACGCATCACTATTCCATTTAGAAGCCATTTCATAATAAAACTCCACATGCATTAAAACCGGTTATATGACCATCAAGGCTTAATACACCATATAAAATGATGTATGGTAACATCAAATAGCTCCTTTTTATTTATCTTAGATATTCTATATTTATATCGGGATTTAAAGCAATACCGGGTTTTGCCAATAATTCAACAAATCTAAAACCTTTTATTGGATGGAATAGATTTGCAGATGCGCAGCTTTTTAGGACCCATGCTGTATCCAGACCCATTTCTGTGCCGGCACAGGCAAGCACCAGTTCATCTTCCGGGATTTCTCCAGCATCAGTAGCCATTAAAACACTTTCCATGCACACAAGCGTCCCTGGAGAAATCAGTTCTAGTGTTTTAGCCATTATATCAAGTGATGTCACTTTTTGGAGATGTAATCTCAAAGAAAAAGTTGGCCCGAAAAGAGGAATGGTTCCACGAACAATTTGAATCTCGAAATCCTCTAATTTAATTTTATTTTCTTCAGTAATATCCATCGGAACTCTTTTTAAGCCTTTTTTGATCCATTCATCTCTAACATCCCTTAATTCAGGTATTTCGGCAAAAAGATCATTATCCATCTTGTCAACTTCCCAGTACATTCCCTGAGGACATGTTACACAAACTATATTCTTGTTTTTAATAGTTTCAGCTATTTTAACTGCACTTTCGCCTGTAACAGAAGCCAC
>Ga0194110_10004374_pt1 | contig 17094 bp, 12 predicted proteins | sample TA2Kig1200mmetaG_FD_146192 | JGI IMG/M metagenome (GOLD analysis project Ga0194110, IMG submission 146192) | Freshwater microbial communities from Lake Tanganyika, Tanzania - TA2015032 Kigoma Deep Cast 1200m | ecosystem: Environmental > Aquatic > Freshwater > Lake | place: Tanzania: Lake... | reverse complement strand
CTTTTCATGGTTAACCGGCCTCTATTGGACTCTCACGGTCATGTCCACCCTGGGGTTCGGGGACATCACTTTCACCAGCGACCTGGGCAAGCTCTTTTCCATTTTCGTGCTGCTCTCCGGGGTGCTCTTCCTGCTGGTCATGCTGCCTTTTACTTTCATCACCTTTTTTTACGCCCCCTGGCTGGAGGCCCAGTCCCGGTTCCGGGCGCCCCGGGAGGTGCCGGAAGACTTCCGGGACCATGTCATCTTTACCAGCTTCGATCCCCTGACCATCAGCCTGGTGGAGCGCCTGCGACACTACCAGCGGCCCTATGTCATCCTGACCCCGGATATTCAGCTCTCTTTGGAGCTCATTGATCAGGGATATAACGTGGTGGTGGGAGAGCTGGACGATCCGGAGGCCTATCGGTGTCTGAGGGTGCAGCAGGCCGCCATGGTGATCGCCAATAATGATGACATGAAAAACACCAACATCACCTTTACCATCCGGGAGCTGACCCGGGAAACGCCCATTGTCACCAATGCCGATCTGGATGAATCCATCGATATCCTGCAGCTTGCCGGGAGCACCCACGTGTACCAGTTCATGAAGATGCTGGGCCGGGCCCTGGCCCGCCGGGCCCTGGGGATCAGCCCCCGGGCCAATATCATCGGGCGTTTCAACCAGTTGCTCATCGCTGAGGCTGCGGCTATGCGCACCCCGCTGGTAGGGAAAACCCTCCTGGAGAGCGGCATCCGCCAGGCTACGGGCATCAACGTGGTGGGTCTGTGGGAGCAGGGGCGGTTCGAGACGCCCCGGGCAGCCAGCCGGATTAACCCCTCCACGGTCCTGGTCCTGGCCGGCTCGGAGGAACAACTGGCCCGGTACGATGACTTAATGCAAGGGGTGGGGGAGTTGACCGCCCCCATCCTGATTTTAGGAGGGGGCCGGGTGGGTCAGGCCGCTGCGGACGCCCTCAAGGAGCGTGGCATCGCCTATCGGATTATCGAGAAAAATCCCGCCCTGATTCGACATAAGGAAGATTATATTCAGGGGAGCGCGGCGGATTTAAAGACCCTGGTGCGGGCCGGCATTTACGAGACGCCCTCGGTTTTCATCACCACCCATACCGACGATTTGAATATTTATCTGACCATCTACTGCCGGCGGCTGCGGCCGGACATCCAAATTATCAGTCGGGCCACCCTGGACCGCAATATCAGCATCCTGCATACCGCCGGGGCCAACCTGGTGGTGTCCGCCGCTTCGCTGGCCGCCAACACCATTTTCAATCTGCTCATCAGCAACAAGGTCCTGATGATCAGCGAGGGGCTCAATATCTTCCGGGTCAAGACCCATAAGTCCCTGGCGGGCAAAACCCTCCGGAAAAGCAGGATTCGGGAAGAGACCGGCTGCACCCTCATTGCTGTCCAGACTGCGGAAATGATGGTCCTCAACCCCGATCCTGACAAACCGTTGGCCCCGGAGGACGAATTAATCCTCATAGGAACCGGCGAGGCCGAGAAACTTTTCATCGCCCGCTATCCGGAAAAAAACTGATAAGTTATGGTGGGCATTGCCCACCCTACATTTTGACTACCCAATTTTCAGAGCAGTTGTTCAGGGACCGGCGGCCCACCCATAAGGACCAAAAAAAATATTCGCCCTTTCTCAGATGACGGAATAGTTAGCCGTTGAGAACAAATTGACTTTTTGATTTTTTGAATATATATTACCGGATAATAGGAAAGGCCGATGCCAACAATCTAACAGATTCAGCTCACGAGATACTCCCATTCTTATCTTACCTGCCATGGTAACATCATTTTCACCCCGGAGAAGACACTTTGAAACTTTGCACCAGAAGCCGTTACGGTATCCGCCTGCTGCTTGACATGGCCAGACACAACGGTTCTAACCCCATCCAGTTGGGAGAAGTGGCGAAAAGACAGAATCTTCCCTTAAAATATCTGGAACAGATTCTTATCCCCTTGAAAAAGGCGCACTACGTTAACAGCGTGCGGGGGCGCAAAGGCGGGCATATGTTGGCCAAGCCGGCAGAGGAGATTACGGTGGGTGAAATCGTGGCTCTGTTGGAAAACGGCTCCTCCCTGGTTGATTGCTCCAACGGCGATACTGCCTGCAACCGCTCCGAGGTCTGCCCCGTCCGTCTCGTCTGGCAGGAAGCCTCCGAGGCATTGTTTGAGGTCTTGAATAACGTTACCTTTGCGGATCTTGCCCAGAGAATCGAAGTCTTAGAAACGATCATGGCCGATTAGGACCACCCCCGATGATTAAGATCCCCCCTGGCCCTCTCCCCCAAGGCTGAGCAACACCCACAAGTTCCAGGGCCATGGCTTGAGTTGGGGATAACTAAAAGTTATTATTGATTAATGTACCCCCACCCTAACCCTCAATGCTTTCACCTTCAGTAGCACAGACCTCCAGGTCTGTGCCTCTGAGACGCCGATCAGGAGATCGGCGCTACCGGATTTCCTTATTTCCGGCTTTTCCTGCCAGCCCTGATACTTTAGTAAAATTAATGACATGATAGAAATATCTTCGTCAAAAAACAAAAATTCACATTTTAAAACAACCCCAATTCCTTCCCTAACGCCTGATGGTACTTGGGAAATTCCGGCTGAAAATTCTGGTAGAAGGTCACCGGGTAGCGGGCCCCGATCTTGTTGCCGGCTTCCTTGAGGCCTTGCAGCAGGGCCTCCAGGGCCGGGCCGGGCAGGGCAAAGACCATTTCGTCATCCTGGGTCATGGAAAAGATGCGGTCTCCCATGCCCGGAATAGCTACCCGGGGTTTGCCGGTCTTGAAGGGGGCGATGAGGTACTCGTCGCACTCCACCTTGCCGCCGAAATGGCCGGGCACCCGTTCCCCGGCAACGTAGCTGTAGGCTTGGGCCAGACGCATGACCTGGGCCGGGTTAGCGTAGATGAGGACGGTGTCAGGCTCGCCCGGGGTCCTGGCCAGAGGGGTCAGGAGCAGGGCTTCGAATTCCCGGTTGGCCAGCCGGTTCATGCTGCCGGCTTCGTTCAGGGCTTTTTCCGGGCTGCTGGAAAAATTGATGTCGCAAAAAAGCCGGGCCAGGGTGGCGGGCTGGTCCGGGGCCTCGGTGAAGCCGAACATGATCATGGCGGGGACGCAGATCAGGTCTTCCTGGGCTAATCCCACTGTCCAACCATACACCCGGGCCATGGTGACGCCCATGCAGATGGTTATCCGTTTTTTCAGGGTCACCGAGGGTTGCCGGGTCTTTTCGGGGAACCGCCCTTTGTCCGGCAGAAATTTCGCTGCCACCGGCAGGGTCCGCAACCTCAGGTCATTGCTGATAAATTCCGCCGCTTCCTTATAATTTACGCCCATGAGCAATCCTCCTTTAGATCGGTCCCACCTGGAAAAGTAAAGTACTATATTTCCCTCACCCTGCCCCTCTCTCCTCAAGCTTGGCATTACCCACACGTTTTCCGGGGCAGGGAGAATTGCTGCGATTAATGTGGCCCCACTCGGCTATGCTCGTTTCATTGTGCCGAGTTGGGGCCATCGGCTGTCCTGTAATGGTATCAGGAGGTTAGTTAACGCCTGATCAGGGCCCCGGATATTTCCTGGAACAGGTCGGCCAGGCGGATCAGCCCCACCACCTTGTCCCCCTCCAGCACCGGAATTTTCTCCACGGTTTCCTGGAGCAGCAAGGTCAGGGCTTTTACGAGGGAATCCTCCACGGATACGGAAACCCGGAAGGGGCTCATGACCTCGCTTACCTGCTTTTGGGCCTGTTGCTGCAAATCCTGGCCCACCAGATCGGCCCAGGAAATTTCTCCGCCGCCGGATTTTTCCAAAAGATCGATTTCCAGGCCCCGGAGAATGTCCTTCAACGTCAGGAGACCCAGCAGGTTATATTTCTCATCAAAGACCAGCACCGCCCGGGGTTCGAAGGAGCCTTTAAATTTAATGGCCGCCTCCCGGACGATAACCACCGCCTGAGTCAGGGTGAACCAATAGGGGATATGCGGGTAATCCTCCAGGGGAAACATGAGATCCTTAACTTTTTTTTCTTGCGGCATGAAACCCTTCCTTTCTTTAGGAGCAGGTGATTTTCGGTACCCGGCAAAATAAAAGAGACTTTGGGCTAAGAGAACCTGAGCAGGGCTGGCCTGACCGGGCTCATTGGGTTCTATACTGTTTGGGATTAATCTGGTAGTTTTTAATTTTATAGCCGAGGATGCGCAAGCTGGTGTCGAGATACTCCGCGGCCATGGTCTGGTTGCCCCGGGAGGCCCGGAGCGCTTCGATGATCATTTCCTTTTCCAGGTTCTCGATGGCTGCGGCCAGGGAAGGGGTCTTCTTGCCGTCCGGGCGGTCCAGGGTCTGGAGGCTGGCCGGCAGGTGGGTGGTGCGAATAGTGTCCTCGTCGCAGACCAGCAGGGCCCGTTCAATGACGTTCTCCAGTTCCCGGACATTGCCGGGCCAGTGGTACTGCACCAGCAGGTCGATGGCCGGCGCAGAAATGCGGCGGGTGGTTTTATTATTTTCCTGGCTGTATTTCTCGAGAAAATGATCCGCCAGCAGGATGATATCCGGTTGCCGTTCCCGTAAGGGAGGCAGGTAGATGGGAAAGACATTGAGCCGGTAATAGAGGTCCTCCCGGAAGGTCCCCTGGGCCAATAAACCCTCCAGATCGCGATGGGTAGCGGCAATGATGCGCACGTCCACTTCCATGCTCTTGGTGCCGCCCACCCGGACGAACTCCCGTTCCTGGATGACCCGCAGCAGCTTGAGCTGCACCGTGGGGCTCAGGTCGCCGATTTCATCCAGAAAAATGGTGCCCCGTTGGGCCAACTCGAACCGCCCCATTTTCGCCTGGGTAGCGCCGGTGAAAGCCCCCTTTTCATGCCCGAAAAGCTCGCTCTCCACCAAAGTTTCCGGCAGCGCAGCACAGTTGACCCGGACAAAGGGCTTGTGGGCCCGCCTGCTGTTGTAATGAATGGCGCTGGCCACCAGCTCCTTGCCTGTACCGCTTTCCCCCCGGATCAGGACCGTGGCGTTGCTTTTCGCCACCCTTTGGATCATCTCGAAGACCTGGCGCATCTTGCTGGAATTGCCGACAATATTATTGAGATTGTATTTTTCCTGCAACTCTTCCCGCAATTTCAGGTTTTCGGCCTGGAGCCGCTGCTTCTCCTGGTCGATGCGCATGAGGTTGTTCACCGCCTGGGCGATAATGGAGGCAATGATGGTCAGGAGCTGCAGGTCGGCGTCCAGATGGATTTCTTCCTGGTAGAGGCGGTCCACGCTCAGGGCGCCGATGGTTTGCGGGCCGATTTTGATGGGCACACAGATAAAGGAAATATCGTGCTTATGGAGATCGCCCCGGGAGCGGGTGCGGTTCAAAAACAGGGGTTCCTGGCTGATGCGGGGGACGATGGCCGGCTCGCCATTCTCCACCACCCGCCCGGTGATGCCCTCCCCTAATTTATAGCGGCCCCGGCGCCGGGCCTCGGCAGTAAGCCCGTGGGCGATTTCGATCTGCAACTCCCGGGTGTCGGGGTTCAGGATAGTGATGGTGCCCCGGTTCATGCCCATACGGGTGGCCAGAATGGAAAGGATTTTTTGCAGCCCGCTTTTCAAGGGTCCGGGCTTATCAACGGCCTGGGTGATCTCATAAAGGCAGTGTAGGGATTCGGTTTCCAGCATACCAGATGTTCTCCGCGTCTTTGTGCTGGAATAGTACACTAAATTTACATTATTGTCAATTACAGCCGGGCCGGCCGTTTAATAATCCAGCTGAAAAGCGGAACCGGAATCTATACAACACTCTCAAAAGCCGTAATACTTTTTTTGCATATCTAGCTCCGGAATATTCTATAATGAATTGAGGGACTAAAGCTCAGAGAAGCGGAAGCATTTGCTGACGAGATGGAGCCGGGAGAGGAGGGGTTTTAGATGGGCGACAGCCAATCGGCGTGGGGCTATGTCAAATTTGCCCTGGGCGGGCTGATTATTTTGGCAGTTGCCGCCGGGGTCTGGTATTCTGTCCAAAGTCGAGACTCCTGGCACCGGGGGGAGGCGCTGGTATTGGCCCTGGAGCCGATAACAAAACAACCCAATACCGATAAGGCTTTAATAGCACAAACGATCTGGAAAAATTACGTGGAAACCAGGGCCAATGCGAAATGGTGGAGCGGCGTCTTTTGGGGTTTTACCTTTCTGGCTGCGGGGCTCAGCGCCCTGGCCGGGCTTATTCTCAAGTTCGAAACCATCATCAAGGATGAAAAGGTCAAAAAGGATAGTGCCGCGGTCTGCGCCGTGGTGGCCGCCTTACTCATCACCATTGCCAGCAGCGGCGATTTTCAGCGGAAGTGGCAGGCCAACCGCATCGCCGCGGCGGAACTGGAACAGACGGGCTATGAATTCCTGGCCAAGGGAGGGGAGGAACCCCGCCACTACTTTGCCGTGGTGGCCCGGATTCTGCACAAACGCCAGATGGCCATTGTGGGAGGCACGGAGCGCCCGCAACCCGGGCCTTGAATTAGAACCAGCTTAGATTCTTCACTTCTTTCAGGATGACAAAACAGCTATTTTGCAGCAAGCCATAGGGAAAGGTTATGTTATGGAATCAACCAGAATACGGTTAGTGGTGGAAAAGGACGGTGAAATCAAAGTGACCGGGCTTCCCTTTTGCCTGGTTTACCACCTTCCTTGGGAAAACGTTTCCTGACGGCTCGTGACCTACTTGATTCTGAGATAATAGGAATCTGGCGGGACAGGACTGACATCAAAGATAGCGCCGATTATGCCCGAAAGCTTCGAGAAGAAACTCAGAACAGCTGGAAGGCGGGATGCGCTCCGCTTTCCCGCCCTACATGGTTAACTTTTCAGTTCGAAGGCGGGATGCGCTCCGCTTTCCCGTCCTACATGGTTAACTTTTCAGTTCGAAGGCGGGATGCGCTCCGCTTTCCCGCCCTACATGGTGAACTTTTCATAACAGTAATAAATGAAAAGTAATGTTTTTTGGGGGTTAAAAATGGTGAGGCGGGTTATCTTATGACCGAGTATATCATCCATCCTCTGGTGGTGGGGGTCAATGCCACCGATCAGGGGGTTATGACCTACCTGAAGGGGTACGGCAAAAGGATCTGGCTGCCCATCTATGTTTTTTACCTGGAGGGCGGGAAAGAAAATATTCTGGTGGATACGGGTCTGGAGCAATTCGTGACGCCGCCGGAGGTGGAAGCCCAGTATGGCTTTAGAGTGCAGGAATTCGAGGAGGCCCTGGCCTCCTATGGCCTGGCCCCGGAGGATATCGACATTATCATTCACACTCACCTGCACAATGACCACTGCGAAAACGATTACAAATGCACCGAGGCCCGGGTCTACGTGCAGCAACGGGAATATGAATTCTTCCGAAATCCGCACCCTGCGGACCACCGCTATTTTCCCGATCTGTTGGACGACAACGAGGTGGTGCTCCTGGACGGCGACCAGGAGGTGGTGGACGGCATCCGGGTGATTGTGACCCCCGGCCACACCGTGGGAGGGCAGTCAATCATGGTGAACACCCGGCAGGGCCGGGCCGTTATCACCGGTTTCTGCTGTAATGACCAGAATTTTCCGGCCGTGGGCCCGGTGGTGCCCCCGGGAGTGCACCTCAACCTGCTGGAAGCGTACGACAGCGCCCACAAGGTAAAGGAGCTGGCCGACATCCTTATTCCCCTGCATGACCTGAGCATCGGCCGGAGCCGGAGCATCCCGGCATAAATACTTTTTTTTCATAGACTTAATATTTGGAGGGATCGGCTTCATCTATTCAGAGGCGCAGATCTCCAGGTCTGTGCTTCAGAGGCGCCGATCGGGAGATCGGCGCTACCGAATTTTGTATATGGGATATTATTTCAAGTCCCTTTTATATAAAGGAGTATAGGGGAGATTGCCACGCATACCGAAAACCGGAAATCAGAAACTGAAAACCGAAAACTCGAAACTCGAAACTCGAAACTCGAAACCATAACCCGCCTTACCAGTAGTGCTCCCGGTTTTCCCGGTAAAAAGCCACGGTGCGGCGGATCCCCTCCACCAGTGAGGTCCGGGGGCGCCAAGGGGTGGCAGTGGTGATTTTGCTGATATCGCTGATATAATCGCCGGTTTCCACGAAATAGCGGTCCGCCGGCCATTCCACCTGGACCACTGCGGTGCCCGGCACGGCTGCGGCCACCATTCTGGCCATGTCCCCAAAGGCCATTCCCGTGCCCGAGCCCACGTTATAAACCTGGCCGGCGGTTCCGGGAGTCACGGCCAGTTCCAGGAAGGCCTCGGCCAGGTCCTGGTTGAAGATATAGTCCCGTTGCTGCCGCCCCTCACCGAAGATGGTCAGGGGCTTGCCTTCCAGGGCCAGGCGGATAAACCAGTTGACGATCCCATACTTGCTGTGCTTCATCTGCTGGTGCGGGCCATAGGGGTTGGCCAGGCGCAGGCTCACCGTCTCCATGCCATAGGCGTCATAGTAGAAGCGGTAGTATTTTTCCCCCGCTAGTTTATGGATGCCGTAAATGCTGAGGCAGTTGAAAGGGTGGTTTTCGTCCACCGGGTTGTAAACGGTGGCGCCGTAGACGAACCGGGAACTGGCGAAGAGCAGCCGGGCCCGGGGATTAAACCGGCGGCAGGCCTCCAGGACCTGGAGGTGGCCGTGGCAGTTGATGTCCAGGTCCAGCAGGGGGTCATGGTTGCTGTCCACGTAGCTTACCTGTCCCGCCAGATTGAAAATGACGTCCTTACCCTGGACCGCAGTCTGGACCAGGCTGGCGTCACGAATATCGCCTTGAATAAATTCGATATTTTCGGTGAGCCCCTGCAGATTGAAAAGATTGCCGCCGTACAGGGGCAGCATGGCGTCAAACACCGTTACCCTGGCCCCCTGCTGGCTGGCCAGGCGGGCTATATGACTGCCGATCATGCCCGCGCCCCCGGTAATGAGGACTTGTGCGCCTGTAATGTTTGGCATGGCGATGATTAACACCTCCTGGGCACAGGCGGTTAAGCCCGTGTTGCTGTTGGCCGGAGCGGATTTCCGGCAGCTCATGCCCCTATATATGCCGAATTTTCTGTCCTTGTCAATGAGCCCTTTTCAGGGTGACTGATTTTATGGTATGAATTCAGGCATGGAATTTATTGCCGACCTCCATATCCACTCCCATTTTTCCCGGGCCACGGGAAAACAATTGAACCTGGAAAATTTAGATCTGTGGGGGGGTTACAAGGGCATAACCGTCCTGGGGACCGGAGACTGCACCCACCCCGGCTGGCTGGCGGAAATCGGGGAAAAACTGGCCCCGGCCGAGGCCGGCCTGTATGTCTTGAAACCGGAATTCAGGCTCTCCCGCCGGGGCGGGGTTCCCGCCGGGGCGGAGCCCCCGGCTACCCGCTTCCTGGTTACCGGGGAGATCAGCAGTATCTATAAAAAAAACGGCCAGACCCGGAAGGTGCACACCCTGGTGCTGTTGCCGTCCCTGGAGGCGGGACGGGAACTTTCCCGGAGGCTGGGGCAGTTGGGGAACGTCATTTCCGACGGCCGCCCCATCTTAGGTTTAGACGCCAAACATGTCCTGGAGGTGATCCTGGAGATCGACGCTGATTCCCTGGTGATCCCGGCGCACATCTGGACCCCCTGGTTTTCCGTGCTGGGCTCCAAAAGCGGCTTTGACAGCCTGGAGGAATGCTACGAGGATATGCTGGATCATATCCATGCCCTGGAGACCGGGCTGTCCTCCGATCCCCCCATGAACTGGCGGTTGAGCAGCTTGGACCGGTTCGCCCTGGTGTCCAATTCCGACGCCCATTCGCCGCAGAAAATCGGCCGGGAGGCCAATATTTTTGATACGGGACTGTCCTACCCGGCCATTGCCGCGGCCCTGAAAACCAAGGAAGGCTTTCTCGGGACCCTGGAATTTTTTCCGGATGAAGGCAAGTATCATCTGGACGGCCATCGCAGATGCGGGCAGCGCCTGGAACCGGCGGAATCCAAGAATTATCGTGGCCTCTGTCCGGTGTGCCGGAAGCCGCTGACTCTCGGGGTGCTGCACCGGGTCCTGGACCTGGGGGACCGCCCGCCGGCCAGTGAGCCGCCCGGCGCCAGACCGTATCAGCATCTCGTCCCCCTGCCGGAGATTATCTCCGAGGTGGTGCAATGCGGCCCCGAGTCCAAAAAAGTGACGGAGCTCTACTTCCGCCTGCTCCAGAACCTGGGTCCGGAACTGAATATTCTGCGCCACATGCCCCTGACGGAGATTGCCCGGCAGGGCGGCGCCCTGCTGGCCGCCGGGATCGACCGGATGCGCCGGGAACAGGTGCATATTGAAGGCGGTTATGACGGCGAATATGGGGTTGTCCGCCTTTTCCGCCCTGAGGAGATGGCGGAGTTAAGCCGTCAGGCCAAGTTTTGGGAGTTCCCGCCCGAGATTATGCTGCCGGCGCTGATCGCCGCCCCATCCACGAACATCGCCCCCCGGCCTGTTGCGGTTACGGAGCCGGAAGCGCCTTCCCCCCTGAAAGGCGAGTCCCCGGCCGTCACCGACCCCTGGCTCCAGGGCCTGAATCCGGCCCAGGCCGAGGCGGTCACCTATGACGGGGGGCCGCTCCTGGTGCAGGCCGGGCCCGGGACCGGCAAGACCCGCACCCTGACCCAACGGGTGGGGTATCTGGTGCAGTCTCGCGGCCTCAGCCCGGACCGGATTCTGGCGGTGACCTTTACCCGGCAGGCCGCGGGAGAAATGCGGGAAAGATTGCAGCAGCACCTGGGAGACGGCCTGACCGGGCGGTTAGCCATCCTGACCTTTCACGCCCTGGGGATGCGGATTTTACAGGCTCAGGGTATTGCCTGGCGCCGTATCCTCAGCGAAGACGAGCGCCGGCCCCTGCTCCAGGAAACCGCCCGGCAGTGCGGCCTCCCGGCCAAGACCCTGGACCGCGGTATCAGCCGCCAGAAACAGGAATGCCTCTATCCCGAGGACTTGGCTGGAGACGTCCCCTGGCTGCCGGCCTACCAGGCCTATGAAGCTGCTCTGGAGGCAGAGCAGGCCTGGGATTTCGACGATCTGGTGGCCCGGGCGGTGAAGCTTTTAAGACAGCAGCCCGAGGTCCTGGCCGCTTGCCAGCAGCGTTTTGCCGCAATCCTGGTGGATGAGTATCAGGACCTGAATCAGGCCCAGTATGAGCTTTTGCGCCTTCTTGCCCCAGGGGACCGGCCCGACCTTTTTGTCATCGGGGACGCCAATCAGGCCATCTATGGGTTTCGAGGGGCCCAGGTGAAGTATTTCGTCCGGTTCAGCCAGGATTGGCCCCTGGCCCGGACAATTCACCTGGCCGAAACCTACCGTCTGCCCCCTCCGGTGCTGCAGCTGGCCCGGAGCCTGATACCGGAGCGATCCGGGAATTCCGGTGTGCCGGAGATTTTGCACAATACCTCGGAGATGCCTCCCATTCTTTTGAAGGCCGCCAACCCCGAAGCTGAGGCGGCTCAACTGGCCCAGGTCATTGATCACCTGGTGGGCGGGACCAGTCATCTGGCCCTGGAGGATGAGCGTCTACGTTATGCCAACGTTGCGGAGGCGGCCAGCTACCGGGACATCGCCGTGCTCTACCGCTTCCATGCCCTGGGGCAGGTGGTCCAGAAGCATTTCCAGGCTGCCGGCATCCCCTGCCAACTAGCCCGGGAGGCCGCGGGGCCGGAAATTACCGGTATCGACTTAAAGGCCGAAAAGGTTACCCTGCTTACCCTCCATGCCGCCAAGGGTCTGGAGTTTCCTTATGTGTTTCTCATCGGCTGCGAGGCCGGGCTGTTGCCTTACGAACCGGGGGAGGAAGGGGAGGGGGACCCGGTCGAGGAACAACGCCTGATTTATGTGGGTCTTACCCGGGCCAGCCGGCAGGTCTTTCTCTCCTACGCCCGGCGTCGGGTTCTCTGGGGCTCCCCGGGTTCGGGGCGGCCGGCAGCCTGGGTGCAAGCCCTTAGAAATTATCTCCTTGATTATCCTTATAAAAATACACAGGCAGCAAAAAAACGGGCCAGACAACGGAACCTCTTTTAAATAGTGGACGAGGGGCGGTGAAAAAGCAGGACCGGCTTCCCGGATTATCAGCCTTAAAGCTGTGTGGGCTCCTGGCCCTGGTGTGCCTGGTTGGCGCAGGTCCGGGCTGGTGCCAGACTCCCGGTTCGCCCCCGGAATCATCCCAACCCTTTATAAACTCCATAAGAATCTTTGGGAACGCCACGGTAAGGTCCAAGGTGCTGTTTAATGAGATGGTTACCTCCCGACCGCTTCCCTTCCGCTGGCGAACGCCGCCGAAATTAAACCCGGATGATTTTAACGACGATTTGGAGCGCCTGAAGGCCCTGTACAGACGGCATGGGTTTTATCACACCAAGATTGACGCCGACGTTCAAGAATCTCAGGGTCAGGTGGATATCCGTATCCATATTCACGAGGGCCCCTGGATTCGCATCAGCAGTGTTGCCGTCAGCGTGGTGGGTCCGGAGCGACCGGGGCCCTTAAAAACCCAAGTAAAAGAAAATCCCCTGGTCCGGGGTGAACGTTTCACAGAGAAAAAATTCGAAGGATTCAAGAAGGAAATCTTAAATTACCTCCTGGATCACGGCTATCCCAAGGCCAGAGTGGAAGGTGAAGTATTGCTGGACGCCGCGGCCAATACCGCCCAGGTCTTTGTGCAGGTGTGGCCCGGTCCCCGCTGCACTTTCGGGGAAATCACCGTCCGGGGCTGGCAGGATACCCCGGAGGCCCTGATCCGGCGTAATCTCAGGGTGAAAAAGGGTGAATTATTCTCTCTGGAAAAAATCATCGCCAGTCAGGAGCGCCTGTATGAACTGGACCTTTTCCGGAGCATACTAGTCGATCCCGAAGAGGTTCCCGAAGAGGAGACCAAGATCCCCCTGACCGTGGAGGTGGGAGAAAAGAAAAAGCGATCCCTGAGGATCGGGGCCGGGTACGGCAGTTGGGACGAGTTTCGGGCCAGGGCTATATTGCGCTACCGCAATTTTGCCGGCGGCGGCCGCATCCTGGAAATGAGCACGAAGTACTCCCGCCTGGACAACCGCTTCGAAGGCATGTTTTTGAACCCCATGATTTTCGGCTATGACCTTGATTTAGTCATAACCACCGGCCTGCTGCGGCGGTATTATCCCTCTTTTTCTGACAAGGCTTTTTACAGCCGGGCCTTGCTGGAAAGGGAGTTTCCCGGACAGATCAAGGGGTATGTGGGTCATGGACTGGAATTCGCCCGCCCTTTTAATGTCTCCGATGCGGCCCTGCAATTGCTCCGGGAAACCCGGCCGGGGAAATTATACGAAGCCAATATGGTGCTGTGGGGCCTGAGCCGCAACACCATTGACAATCCTGCCGAGCCCCAGAAGGGAGGGCAGGTTTTTTTCCTGGGGGAGTGGGCCCCGGCCTTAATCTCCCCGAAACTGCAATTCGTCCAGTCTAATCTGGAGGTGCGGCAGTATCACAACCTGGGCCCGAAAAATGTGGTGCTGGCCGGGCGGATTAAATTCGGCGTCATGCCCCCCATTCAGGACACCGATCAGATTCCCATTTACCGGCGCTATTTTACCGGCGGCCCCACCAGCATGAGGGCATATCGAAATTATTATCTAGGTCCCCGGGACGAGGCCGGCAATCCTCTCGGGGGCGAATCCATTTTTATAAGCAACCTGGAGGTCCGCTTCCCCCTGTATGAAGATTTTCGCGGGGTCGCCTTTTTCGATGCCGGCAATGTTTTTTATAAGGTGAAAGATACGGATCTGGGGCAGATCAAGTATGGGGCCGGTTTCGGCCTGCGCTACCAGACCCCCATCGGGCCCATCGGGGTGGAATTCGCCTGGCCCCTGAACCCCATCAACAGAGAGAGGGATAAATATCAGATCGTTTTCAACATCGGCCAGACATTTTAGGACATTATCTTTTTCCCCCGCCCTCTGCCTTTCCCCCTCGCCCTCGTAAAAATCATGCTTATTGTAATTTATGGGCAAAGATTAAATGCCACGATCAGGCTCACGGATACCACCCCCGAACAAGGAGAAAAACATGAAAAAAGCCTTTCTGGTCATACTTGCCATGGTAATCGGCCTGTCTCTGGTTACCTCGAGCTGGTCCACCGTCCCTGCTGCCGCCGGGAAAGCCCAGACCATCTGCCCGGTCATGGGCGGGGAGATTAACAAAAATATCTACGCCGATTATCAGGGGAAGCGCGTCTACTTCTGCTGTACGGCCTGTATTGCCGAATTCAACAAGGATCCGGAAAAATTCGTGAAGAAGCTGGAGGGTCAAGGGGTAAAAGTGGCCCCGGCCCCGGGCAAGTGAGGCAGTGGCCGGTTTTCGGATTTAAGGTCCTCTGGCAGAATGGCTAGTTTTGTCTAGGGTAGGGCAGGGTAGGGCGCTGATGAGAATCAAACCATGACTACGAGCGCCTCGTTGCGCGCAACAACTGCAGTCCATGCCCGTGAATGCTCTCGTCAGCGCCCCTTCGTCAAACCGGACATGCAGTTTTCCAGCTTACCCCTGATCCATCCGCCGCAGGCATCGGCAAGGAGTTGATGGCGTTGATTTCACCGCCAGATAAGCCCCTTGGCCTTTTCATAACAGCCGCGAGTTATGACAATATCCTTGCCCCCTCACCCCGACCCTCAATGCTGTTGAATTAGGGAGATGGCGAGTTGGCAACTTACTAAAATCCCCCCTGACCCAATGCTGTTTAGTTAAGCAAGGTGGAACAGGCTTCCAGCCTGTTCATAGGCGCACAGGCTGGAAGCCTGTGCCACCAGTAATCTTGCTTTTAGCTTAAGTGAACAGTATTGCCCCTAACCCCCCTTTAAAAATTTAGCATTACCCAAAAATTTAATAAAGAGGTGGCCAAGCGCAGCTTGGCGGGATATGGGGTTCCCAAATGCAACTTGGGAACCAGGAGAAAAAGTCCCCCTTTTCTAAAGGGGGATTTTTCAACGGACAGAGAATAACTGGATATTATGTGACACATTACTGGTATAAGCAGTCGGGATGCGTTTCTCTTTCTCTCTATAAATTTCCGATTTCCGTGATCGGTGACGACAGTATTTTTTCTTGACAATATAGTTAAGCATTATATATTCTGACACTTAATTCATAATATAAACTTGTGATGCATTATTGTCGGGGGCCACACCATGGCAGACCAGAAGCTTCCCAGGCGGGAGAGGGAGAAATTGCGCCAACGTCAGGAAATACTCAGCGTTGCGCTGGACCTCTTTTCCCAGAAGGGCTACCATAACGTCGCCATGCACGAGGTTGCCGCCCAGGCCGAGTTTGCCATCGGCACCCTCTACAAGTTCTTCCAGAACAAGGAAGATCTCTACAAAGCCCTGGTGCTGGAGGAGTGCGACCGGTTCGAGGAAATACTCCAGGCAGCCCTGGCCCAGACCGAGGACGAGGTGGAGAAATTGCGGCATTATGTCCGGGCCAAAGGGCAGTGGTGCCGGGATAATCTTCCCTTTGTCCGCCTTTTTCTGGCGGAAAGCCGGGGAGCCAGCTTTAATATCAAAGCAGGCCTGGATGACGAGTTGCGGCAGCGGTACTATGTCTTCATGGAAAGAATTGCCTTAATTTTTGAGCGCGGCATCAAAAACCGGCGATTTAAAAAGATCGCCGAGCCGTATTTCCTGGCGGTGGCCCTGGACAGCGTCGTGGATGCTTCCCTGTTGCTTTGGCTGGACGCGCCCGAACGCCACCCTTACCCGGAGGATCCGGAGGCCGTTTTGGGGATATTCTTCCAGGGCCTGCTGGAGGCCTGAAGTTGTGCTTTCATAATAGCTAGTGGAGAAATTTTTTATGCAACCCACCAGAGACCTTTCCCGGCCGTTACCCCGGGCCATGGCGTGGGCGGCGCTGATGCTGCTGGTGCTGGGCGGCTGCTCCGGCGGCGGCGACCAGCAGGCCCCCCCGCCGGTCCCGGAAGTGGCCGCAGTGACCCTTAAGACCCAGGCGGTGGAGCTCACCACCGAGTTGCCGGGGCGGACCTCGGCTTTTCTCGTGTCGGAGATCCGCCCCCAGGTCAACGGCCTCATCCAGAAGCGGCACTTCCGGGAGGGTGCTGATGTCAAAACCGGGCAACTGCTCTACCAGATCGATCCTGCCCCGTTTCAGGTGGCCCTGGATTCAGCGAAGGCTTCCCTGGCCAAGGCCCAGGCGAATCTGCCCACCATCCAGCTTCGGGCCGAACGCCACCGGGAATTACTGGCCGACCGGGCGGTGAGCCGGCAGGACTACGATGACGCCGCCGCGGCCTTGGAACAGGCCCGGGCCGAGGTGGAATACTGGAAAACCGCGGTGGCCGGGGCCCGCATCAATTTGGACTACACCCGGGTCAGCGCCCCCATCTCCGGCCGCATCGGCAAGTCCAGCGTCACCGACGGTGCCCTGGTGACCGCCTATCAGCCCGCTGCCCTGGCCACCATCCAGCAGATCGACCCCATTTACGTGGACGTCACCCAGTCTTCGGCGGAGCTTCTGCGTCTGCGGCGTCATTTCGAGTCCGGCCAGCTCAGCAATGACAACGCCAGGGGCAGAAAAGTCCGCATCCTCCTGGAGGACGGCACGCCCTATCCCCTGGAGGGCTCCCTGCAATTCCGGGACGTCACGGTGGATGCCGCCACCGGGTCGGTCACCTTGCGCATCGTGGTTCCCAACCCCGATCATCTGCTCCTGCCGGGTATGTTCGTCCGGGCCGTGGTCCAGGAAGGCATCGCCGAACAGGCCCTCCTGGTGCCGCAGCAGGGGGTGAGCCGCAACCCCAAAGGAGAGCCCCTTGCCCTGATCGTGGACGATGCCGGGACGGTGCAGCAGCGGCTCCTGACTCTCCATCGGGCCATCGGCAACCAGTGGCTCGTGGCCTCGGGTCTGGCGCCGGGAGACCGCCTGATTGTCGAGGGCATGATGAAGGTGCGGCCAGGGGCGCAGGTCAAGGTCGTTCCCTGGGATAAACCTCAGGCCGTTGGGGAAGCCTCACAGACGGAACGCCCGTCGGCGAAAGCGGACTGACGGAGGCCGCTGATGTTATCGAA
>Ga0194110_10004373_pt1 | contig 17103 bp, 14 predicted proteins | sample TA2Kig1200mmetaG_FD_146192 | JGI IMG/M metagenome (GOLD analysis project Ga0194110, IMG submission 146192) | Freshwater microbial communities from Lake Tanganyika, Tanzania - TA2015032 Kigoma Deep Cast 1200m | ecosystem: Environmental > Aquatic > Freshwater > Lake | place: Tanzania: Lake... | reverse complement strand
ATAGAGCAACAGGAAAAAGCGCTGCCTAAAGATGTTTTCACCATTTCGGATGAGCAACCGGCTTCAGCCGAATGACCGACTTTCAGTCGTCCAAAAATCTACCTGCTTTAGCAGGTAGTGGTTTAATTCTAGTTAAGCTATCTTTGCCAAATTTTCAATCAATAAAAAATTTGTTGCCAATACCGATGGTTAGAGCGAGGACTGCCCCACAACCTCATGATATTCCTGCAAACTTTTGACCCGCAGTTCGCCGCGTTTCATGGCTCTGATAGCATCAAGAGTAGCCCGGGCGGCGGAGAGGGTGGTGGTGTAGGGGATGTTGTATTCCAGCGCGGCGCGGCGGATGGAGTAGGAATCCCGGGGGGTATAACGGCCCATGGGGGTGTTGACCAGCAGGTCCACTTCCCGGTTCTTCACCCGGTCAATGATATTGGGCCGGCCTTCCCGGATCTTGTGCACCAGGTGCACCCTCAGGCCCTGTCCCTGTAAATAGGCCGCGGTGCCGCCGGTGGCGTACAGCTTAAACCCCAACTCCTGGAACCCCCGGGCCACGGCCGCGGCCCCGGACTTGTCCGGGTCCTTGACGCTGAACAGCACCCCGCCGGAAAGGGGCAACACCTGGCTGGCCGCCAGTTGGGCCTTGGCGTAGGCCAGGCCGAAGTCCTCGTCAATGCCCATGACCTCGCCGGTGGAGCGCATCTCCGGGCCCAGCACGGGGTCCACCCCGGGGAAGCGCCGGAAGGGGAAGACCGATTCCTTCACCGCGAAGTAGGGCGGCTCGATTTCTTTAGTAAATCCAAGTTCTTCCAGGGTGTGCCCCAGCATCACCTTGGTGGCCAGCTTGGCCAGGGACACGCCGATGGCCTTGCTGACGAAAGGTACGGTACGGGAGGCCCGAGGGTTGACTTCCAGCACATAGACCGTATTGTCCTTTACCGCAAACTGGATGTTGATGAGGCCCACCACCTCTAACTCTTTGGCCAAAGCCTTAGTCTGCTCCTTAATCTGTTCCTGGATTTCTCTGGACAAGGAATAGGGCGGCAGCACGCAGGCCGAGTCCCCGGAGTGGATGCCGGCCTCTTCGATGTGCTCCATGAGCGCGCCGATGGTGGTATAGCTGCCGTCGGAGATGGCGTCCACGTCCACCTCGATGGCGTCTTCCAGGAACTTGTCGATGAGGATGGGATGCTCCGGGGAGGCCTCCAAGGCCCAATTCATGAAGTTCACCAGGGCCTGGTCGTCGGGGACGATCTGCATGGCCCGGCCCCCCAGGACGTAAGAGGGCCGCACCAGCACCGGGTAGGTGATGCGGTGGGCGATCTTTAGGGCCTCGGGCGCCGTGGTGGCGGTGTCGTTGGGGGGCTGCTTGAGGCCCAGCTTGGCCAGGAGCTGCTTAAAGAGCTTGCGGTCTTCAGCCCGGTCGATGGCCGATGGGGGTGTGCCCAGGATGGGCGCGTCGGCCCGGCCCAGGGGCACCGCCAGGTTCAGCGGCGTCTGGCCGCCGAACTGGAGGATGAGGCCGCGGGGCGACTCCGTATTCACGATATTAAGCACGTCCTCTAGGGTGAGAGGCTCAAAATAGAGCTTGTCCGAGGTGTCATAATCCGTGGACACGGTCTCCGGGTTGGAGTTGACCATGATGGATTCAATCCCCAATTCCCCGAGAGCAAAGGAAGCCTGGCAGCAGCAGTAGTCGAACTCAATCCCCTGGCCGATGCGGTTAGGCCCGCCCCCCAGGATCATCACCTTGTCCCGGGCGGTCTTCCGGCTTTCATTTTCCCATTCATAGGTGGAATAAAAGTAGGGGGTGTAAGCCTCGAATTCCGCGGCGCAAGTGTCCACCAGTTTATAAACCGGCTTGACCCCATAAGCCTCCCGCATTTCCGCGATGCTTTCCTCAGTGCCTCCCCAGAGGTGGGCCAATTGAATGTCGGAAAAGCCCCATTCCTTGGCCCGGCGGAGCATATCGGCAAATTGCCCCTGGCCCCGGCCCTGGGACAGAAGAATCCCAAAGGTTTTCAGCTCATCGGAAAAGGCCACCAGGTCTCGGATCTGATGGAGAAACCAGGGGTCGATGGCGGTAAGGCCATAGACTTCCTCCATCGTAAGCCCCTGTCGGAAGGCCTGGCGCAGGTAAAAAAGGCGCTGGGAATTGGGAACCCGCAGTTTGGTTTGCAGCTCTTCCAGGGGTATCTCATGGAAGTCCTTGCCATCGGCCCCCAGCCCATAGCGGGCGATCTCCAGGGAACGGATGCCTTTCTGCAGGGCCTCCTTGAAAGTGCGGCCGATGGCCATCACTTCCCCCACGGACTTCATGGAGGTGGTGAGGAAATCCTCGGCGCCGGGGAATTTCTCGAAGGCCCAGCGGGGAATTTTCACCACGCAGTAATCGATGGTGGGTTCGAAGGAGGCGTAGGTCTCCTTGGTGATGTCGTTGGGGATTTCATCCAAAGTGAAGCCCACCGCCAGCTTGGCCGCGATCTTGGCGATGGGGAAGCCGGTGGCCTTGGAGGCCAAGGCCGAGGACCGGGACACCCTGGGGTTCATTTCGATGACCACCATCTCGCCGGTGTCGGGGTGTACCGCAAACTGGATATTGGAGCCACCGGTCTGTACCCCGATTTCCCGCATAATGGCCAGGGATGCGTCCCGCATGGCCTGATATTCCCGGTCCGTAAGGGTTTGGGCCGGAGCCACGGTGATGGAATCCCCGGTGTGCACCCCCATGGGGTCCAGGTTTTCGATGGAGCAGATGATGACCACGTTGTCCGCGAAGTCCCGCATGACTTCGAGCTCGAATTCCTTCCAGCCCAGGGCCGACTCTTCCAACATCACTTCGCTGATCATGCTGGCCGCCAGGCCATCTGCGGCCAGGAGCCGCAAGTCTTCCAGGTTGTAGGCCACGCCGCCGCCGGTGCCCCCCAGGGTGAAGGAAGGGCGGACAATGATGGGGTAGCCGATGTCCGGGGCCGCGGCCAGGGCCTCTTCCAAGGTGCGGACAATGGCGCTCCGGGGCACCCGGAGGCCGATCTTGGTCATGGCGTCCCGGAACAGCTCCCGGTCTTCCGCCTTTTTGATCACCGCAGGGTTGGCCCCGATCATCTCCACCCCCAGACGTTCCAGGATGCCGGTTTCGGCCACCGCGATGGCGCAGTTAAGGCCCGTCTGCCCCCCGAGAGTAGGGAGCAGCGCGTCAGGCCGTTCCCGTTCAATGACCTTGCAGACGATTTCCGGGGTGATGGGCTCGATGTAGGTTCGGTCCGCCATCTCCGGGTCGGTCATGATGGTGGCGGGGTTGGAGTTGATAAGGACCACTTCATAGCCCTCTTCGCGCAAAGCCTTGCAGGCCTGGGTGCCGGAGTAGTCGAACTCGCAGGCCTGGCTGATGATGATGGGGCCGGAGCCGATGATCAGGATTTTTTTGATGTCAGTGCGTTTGGGCATCTTTTTACCAGGTATTCACAAGATTCTCATAACCCTAACAAGTTTCATAGAGAATCGATAGCCGCAAGAAAACACGTCAATATAAATATTAATGGCCGCCAAAAGTCCATGAAAAATCCTTTACAGCCGACGAAGACCTGGCCGGGCAGGCTAGCCGGCCCGGCCAGGTTTCTTAGCTGGCAGTTGCCCTCCAGCGATGATCAGCCCTGCGATCCAGGTCTATTTTTGGCCAGGTCCAGGGGTGATGATGTTTGGTTTGTCCCGCTGGATAGGCATCTGATAAATGGGCGGCACGTAGAGAGGCAGTCCCGACTCCGGGTCTTTGGGCATGGTGATACCCGGCCCGGCCGGCGGACCCCCCGGAGTTACCTGAAAATCTTGACTTTCCGGCACCCCGCTGTCCATCAGTTTTTCCAACGTGTTAATATCCATAGGGGTAATACGCCGGGGCGCGGTGAGGCGGTCCTTAAAGGCTTCCAGCCAGAACCCGGCATCCAAGATGAAGAAGTGGGGGTTGCGGGTTTCCACCGCCAGGCGTCCCACCGGGAGATAAACCAGGGTGGAGTTGGGCTTGACCAGGGTGTACCACTCGGTGCCTCGGACTCCCACCGCGGCGGTGGTGGTCTGCATGATGAAGTCCGGCTCCTGAACCTGGAGGATCTTGTTGACCACGGTGTGCACTATACCCCGGTAGAGGTTGAGAGTGGCCCGGCGCTGGCGGCCGTCGTAGGCAAAGTCGGCCACCGCCATCCGGGACTCCGCCCCCAGGGTCAGTGAAGTGTCATCCATGAATTGCACCTGGGCCTTGGACCTTGACTTGGTGCGGATAACGTCTCCCGGTTCCACCCCGTCATTGACCTTGGCGGCCAGGGCCGGGAGTTTCCCCTGTTTCAACAGGTCCACGTGCCCCTGGACCATGATGAACTTGCCCACCGGCGCAGCCTGGGCGGCGGCGGCCGTGAACAAAACGGTTATGGCCGCAAAAATTCCAAAAATCATCCAGCATTTTCGTTTCATGGCAAGGTCTCCTCTTGCTGCAAGCCGTGCTGGGCGGGCAGTGCCCGCCCTACGTCAATTATCCATCCATAGGTCAACGAATCCTCTTAAAATTCCGGTTAACTTCGTCAAGGTCAAAGGCCCCTGGGTCGAATTCCCCGCCGACCCACTCTAACATATCTTCGCGGTCCGGATGCTGGGGATCGCTCAGGGCCTCAAGTAAATCGGCATACCCCCAAATTCCCCCCACATCTTCCGGGGGACAGGCCCCTTTGCCCTTTAAGCAGCAGGGATAATGCTGGCCTTCTTCCCTGGGCAGGATCTTCTCCACCAGGATTTCGTGCTCCCAGCTGTCGCCGAAATCATATTCATAAACAAACTTGCTTTTTTCTCTAAGGGGCAACTGCTGGAGCTTGAACCGTTTTTCATCTTTGGTGTCAGAGAAGAAGTTAGAGAATAATTCCTTGTCCGGTATGCCATAATAGGCGCGGCCGATTTTGAACTGGTGCAGATGACTGTCAAACCACCCCATGGCCACTTGCAGGATTCGGTGCAATTTGGCCAGGGTGATATCCCCCGGCACTTGCAGCCTTCTCCAGATGGGGGGCCGACTGCCTTTTAAGGTGACCTTAATTTGATAAACCTGGGTCAGGTCCATAGTTTTTTGCTTAGGCGGCTTCATTTTCTGCTCCGATTCTTCAAATAAGATGCAAAAACTCTTCCAGAGTCAGACCCGCTTGCTTAATGATTTTTGCCAGGGTAGTTCGCTTTACCGGGCGATGCGCCGGAACCGTGAGTTTGCGTAACCTCCCGGCGGCGAACCTGCTTAAGCGAATATGGCTGCCCTTCTGCCGGTCAACCCGCCATCCGGCCCGCTCCAGGGCGGTAATGATGACGTGGTAAGACAGGCTGGGCGTTATGGTCACAGGACCAGTTCCACGATTTGAGCCTTCTCCGGTAAAGGCAAGGGTTCCTCTTCCTCCAGATAAAGGTCAATGGCTTCCCGAATGTTGGCCAGGGCTTCCTCCCTGGTATCCCCTTCGCTGATGCAACCGGGCAGGGAGGGAACATAGACGGTGAAGCCGCCTTCGTCGCTGGGTTCTAAAACTACTTTGAGTTTCATGATGCTGACCTTTTTCGCGGCAGTTAATGATTGGGGCAGTAAACATGGATTATCAAAATAAATCGTCCTCAATAATTCTTAAATATTTATTGACGTAGAACATATCAGGCTCATTTTTACTTGCTCTGACCCTAATTTCAAATTGAGGGTAAATAGGGTTCTTGTTATCAAATAGGATGAGTCCTATACCGAATATCCTACACAACGCGTCTATCCTTCCTACATCTTCATCTTGAGAGCTTTTCGGTATTACTATATATGATTTATGACTGAATAATTTATATGAGCAAGCCTGTCCAAATGCTGTTATCAAATTTCCAGTATCTAATTTTATTTCTGCACATATAATCTCAGTTGGAAATTCGAGAACATCGCTTTTCCGTGATTTACGTATCCCAATTATATCAGGCGTCCCCCATTTATCTTTAAATTTATTTCCTCCTAAAGGAATTGCCTTAGTGCATTCCTCTAACTCATTGACAAGCCAATCTGCAAATGGTTTATAAAATTCTTCTTCTTTTATTATTATTTCTGTTTCCAGTTCAGTGATTTCTTCTTTTTCGATACTTTCATCTTCCTTAAATATAATATGACGAAAAAGGCCTTTGTCCGGCTTAAAAACTTCGCCCGGAATTCTTATATCCAAATTCCAGATTGTTCCATGAATAGTATTTATATTAATATGTGGTAATTCGTCTTTTATTTTACGAACAAGATATGAATATCTAACTCCATTCGGATTATTCTTTAATATCTGTAATGCTTTCTGAATAATCTCTTCTCTTTTAGTAGCCATAAAATGCTCCTATTGAACCGTTAGCGATTCGAGTCCCCATATTTAACCCGATACACCACCCCCGCCTTATCATCGGAAATATACATAACCCCATTATTCTGAATCACCATATCCACCGGGCGGCCTAGGGCCCGGCCGTCTGGGGTGAGCCAGCCGGTGATGAAGTCTTCCACTCCTAAATATTTTCCCTGGGCGTCCAGTTTATAGCGCACCACTTTGTAGCCCGTGGGCACGGAGCGGTTCCAGGAACCGTGGTAGGCCACCAGCAGGTTATGATGATACTCCGGGGGCCAGCCCTGCTCCGGGAAAAAGGCCAGCCCCAGGGGGGCGGAATGGGCCGGGATGTCAATGTAAGACGGCACGGTCTGCTGGCAGAAGTCCTTCTTGGCCCCTGCGGGGTCGAACTTGTCGTCATGGATCCTTTTGCCGTAGCAGTAGGGCCAGCCGTAGTCTTTCCCTTCCTCCAGGATATTGATCTCATCCGGCGGCAGGTCGTCTCCCAGGAAATCCCGTCCCATCTCCGTGACCCAGACCTGTCCGGTTTGGGGATGAAGGGCCATGAACACGGCGTTGCGCAGCCCCGTGGCAAAGGGTTTGAGCCCCCCGCCCATAGGGCCGGTTACCTGGACCGTGGCGTGCCGTTTATCCTTCTCCACGCAGGTGTCGCAGGAGGACCCTATGGAAATGAGAAGGCGGCCATCCGGCGGCGGCAAAAAAACCATGGTCCGGGTCCAGTGGCGTCCGCCTGTGGGCAGGTCCGCGATTTTTCTTTTATTTGCCGCGCGGTGATGTTTTTCGTCGTAGTCGTAAACCGCCAGTTGCTCCACTTCCGCGATGTACAGCAGAGTTTTGCCCCCCTCCCGGCGAAAGGCCAGGCCGTGGGGGCGCTGAAGCCCCTGGGCCACTATGACCATATAATCGGCAATGCCATCCTTATTTTTATCGAGCAGGGCCACCACCCGGCCTTGGGACGGGATGCTGGCCAACAGAGCGCCTCCGGGGTCCTGGGCCAGCACCCGGGGCGCGCCCAGATCTTTGGCAAAGATGGAAATATTGAACCCCCGCGGCAGTTTAAGAGGAAAGCCGGTGGTGTTGGGGGAATTTCCCGGCGCACTTTTTCCAGGCTCCCCGGCCTTGGCCATTAATTGGGAAATATCTTGGGGCGGGCCTTTAAGAACCGGGCCAATACCTCGTAGATGCTGCCAGTAAAAGTTAGCCCCCCATATCAGGCCGGCGGCCAGCAATAGGGCAACCACAACGCCAACAGCTCGTTTCATGGAACCTCACCCGGCAAAGACTTTATGAAAGAAACCCTGGCAAGAGTCGTTTGCCTTGCGACCGTTTAAAAAGTTCCCATCCGCCATTCGAGGGAGACGCATCCCCATAATTTTAAAAAAACGAGATTCTTCTCTGGGCACCGAATGACAAGGGTGAATTTTCCTAAGATAACCCGTGCGTTAAACGGGTAAATCGCTCCTGAGCTTCTGAGAAGCCCAACAGGACAATTTCTCCTTTGTTTCCTGGCATTTTCCTTTCCCAGGTATAAATCGCGGCTCCTAAAGCCTCTCAATAACTCAATTTTTTAGGGGCGCGTTTCAACCATCAGTTTTATAAACTCTTCGAAGAGATAATTCGCATCATGGGGGCCGGGGCAGGCCTCAGGGTGGTACTGCACCGAAAAAGCCTTAAGACCCGGGTGGCGCAAACCTTCCAGGGTGCCGTCATTGAGGTTGATGTGGGTCAGCTCCACCCGGGGGTCGGGGATGGAGTCCAGGTCCACCGCGAAGCCGTGATTCTGGGAAGTGATTTCCACCCGGCCGCTTACGAGATTCTTCACCGGCTGGTTGGCCCCCCGGTGGCCAAACTTGAGCTTAAAGGTGCGGCCCCCCAGGGCCAGGCCCATGAGCTGGTGCCCCAGGCAAATGCCGAACATGGGCGCGGCGCCCAGGCATTGGCGCACGTTGTCAATGGCGTAAGTAACCGCCGCGGGGTCGCCGGGGCCGTTGGAGAGAACGATGCCCGCAGGGTTGAGGGCTAAAACGTCTTTCGCCGGGGTGGCCGCGGGCACCACCAGCACCTCCAGGCCCCGGGCCTTAAGGCTGCGGATGATGTTGAATTTGACGCCGTAGTCATACAGCACTACTTTCCGGCCGGAGCGTTGCTGCCAGAGGGATTGGAGGTCAGTCTGGAGGGGAGGGCCGGGGGACGGCAAGTCTCCCAGGCTGGAAGCCTGGGCTACCGGCCCCTGGCCCCCTCTCCCGAAAATATCTTCTTCCCACCAATAAGGCGCGGCGCAAGTTACCAGGGGCACCAGGTCCAGGCCTTCCATACTGGGAAGCTCCCGGGCCCGGCGCACCAGGGATTCGGGGTTTAAATCCAGGGTGGAGATGATGCCCCGCATGGCCCCCACTTCCCGGAGGCGCTTGGTGATGGCCCGGGTGTCCAGGCCTTCCACTCCCAGCTTGCCGTTGGCCTGGAGGTAATCCGCCAGGTTGCCCCGGGCCCGCCAGTTGGAAGGGTAGGGGTGGTATTCCTTGACGATGAACCCTTCCACCTGAATGCGCGGGGATTCGATGTCTTCAGGATTAATGCCGTAATTCCCCATGAGGGGGTAGGTCATGGTGACGATCTGACCCTTGTAGGAGGGATCGGTGAGAATCTCCTGGTAGCCGGTCATGGAGGTGTTGAACACCACTTCCCCGCAAGCCTCCCCCGGCCCGGTGAAGGACCGCCCCCATAATGCCAGACCGTCTTCTAAAGCCAACAATGCCTTCAAGTGGACCTCTAATTATGCAGATAGTTAATTGAATATACCATAATTTGCAGGGGCTTACCCTTGAATTTTAACCACCAAGAACACTAACTAAGAACACACGAAGCGATTGGATTTAAAAACTTAAGGGCGGGGGGGAGGGGGAGTGGGGAGGGGGTAAGGGCGCCTGCCCTTAGCCCCCCCCCCCGCACCACATCTTCACAATCACTTCCGCCTGACGGCAGGCCGCGCCCTGGTGGCGGATTAGGGAGGCTTGGGCTTGCGCGCCCAGGCCGCCGCGCAGTTGGGGGTCATCCAGGAGACAGCGGGCCACGGCCGCGAGGGTGGGGGCGTCTTTAACCATAAAGCCGGCCCCCGCTTCTTCCAGGATGGCCTGGGCCCAGCGGAAGTTGTGGATATGAGGGCCGAAAATAGGCGCCCGGCCCCAGGCCGCGGCCTCCAGGATATTCTGGCCGCCGTGGGAGACCAGGCTGCCGCCCACGAATACCACGTCAGCCACCCCGTAGAGGCTAAAGAGGTCGCCGATGGTATCAATGATGACCACCGGCGCCAGGCGGGTTTCGGCGCCGGACTTGACGCGGCTCCATAATTGAGAGGCCAGGCCGTGGGATTGAACCAGGCGGCCCAGGTCCGGGGCGCGTTCCGGGTGGCGGGGGGCCAGGATGAGGAGCAGGGCAGGGTAGGGGGCCCGTAGGGTTTGGTAGGCTTTTAGAACGGCTTCATCCTCTCCGGGATGGGTGGAGGCGGCTAAAAAAACCGGCTCTGACTTGAGGTTCAAGGCTTCTCTCAACGTATGACCTGCATCTGCGTCCACGCCGGTAAGAAGCCGGTCCACCTTCAGATTGCCGATGAAGTGGAGCTTGGCGGGAGAAACCCCAAGCTGGCGGAGACGATCATAATCCTGTGATGAACCGCAAGTAATAACTTCAAAATATTCAATTAAACCTATAATATACTTACTAAATTTAAGATATATTCTGAAGGTTTTATCCGACAGGCGAGCGTTGGCCAATGCCAGGCGCACACTCCGGCGGTGGGCCTGGACCAGAAAGTTGGGCCAGATTTCCGAGTCCAGGGAGATGTAGAGGTCCGGCCGCAGGTGATCCAGATAGCGGGCCACGGCCCAGGGGAAGTCCAGGGGGAAATAGCAGACGCCAGCGCCCAGGGGAAGGAAATGCCGCCGGGCCACCTCCTGGCCGGTCTCGGTGCCGGTGCTAATGATAAACGCGGCTTGAGGGAGAAGGGCTTTGAGTTCTTTAACCAAGGGGATGGCGGAAAGAATTTCTCCCACGGAAACTCCGTGGACCCAGACCCGGGGACTGCCGGGGGAGAGAGGGGAGGGGGGGAGTTTCAGGCCCAGGCGGGGGAGAAAACTCTCCCCCCGGCCCCTGGACTTCAGGTGCCAATAAAAATAAGGCCAGGCCGTCAGCCCGGCCAGAGCGCTTACTGTTTGATATAGTCGGTAAATCAATATGTTATGAACCAATATTAAGATTTTTTCTTAAATATTGAACCAGGTCTGTCTGCCCTTGGGATGCCGCCACAGGTTTTAATGCCGTTTTCGGTTTTCGGTTTTCAGTTTTCGGTTAAAAGAAATATCAATAAGCTATCCATAGAATTAGTTGCATCTGAAACTGAACTTGGTATAAGACGTGTTTCACACTGCCCAAACCAATAATTTGCAATTGGTGGGGCGGGCCTCCGTGCCCGCCACAAACTTTTCCTGAAGAACACGGAGCCAAGACATGAGTGGCACAGCGCGGCCTTTGGCCGCAACCAAACTCAAAAATTGAACTGATTACTTAATCAGATCAATGGGATACATGCAAAATCTTTGTCAAAAAACAAGAAATTGAAGATTAGTAGCACAGGCTTCCGCCTGGGGTTAGTTTGGTTGGTGCAATTTGCAATTCATCATTGATATTTTTTCTAATAGAAAAATGTTTCGGTGCGCACTGCGCACTATATTATTCTTAAGAGGATTTCCTAGATTTATTTCTCCAACCACTGCCGGCGCACTGCGGCGTAATCGGCCAGGATCCGGGCATGGTCAAAGGCCATGGGCTCCGGGGGATTTTCCGGAGAAAAAATAGCCAGATCCCCGGCGTCGTCCCCGGCCAGGGGAACGCCGTAGCCCCGGGCCACAAAGACCATGGTGATGGCGTGCTGCCGAGGGTCCCGCTGGGGATCGGAGTAAGCATGAAACTGCCCCAGGAGCTTCACCTCCAACCCCGTTTCCTCCCGAGCCTCCCGGCGGGCGGCCTCTTCCAGGGTCTCGCCGTAATCCACGAACCCTCCCGGCAAGGCCCAGCCCCAGGGGGGCTTGCCCCGCTTAACCAACACCACCCCCCGGTCCTGGTATTCGATAATAATATCCACCGTAGGCACCGGGTTGCGGTGTTCCCGGGTAATAAACCCGCACCGGGGGCAAATTTTTTCCACTAACATAGGTTAGTTTACATAATATATATTATCAGACGGCAAGAAGGTTATGCCCCAAATTCCCGTTTGAGAAATTTTTTCAGATCCTGGTAGTTCACTTCCACAATGCGCCAGACGCCGTCTTCCTGGCGGCGCATGTGAAACCGGAAGTCATCTTTGGTTTTGGGGTCCCGAATGCTCACCTGGGCCTCGTCTCCCTCCACCTTGATTTGAGCTACGGTTATGGCCGCAATCAGTCCCAGGAGCTGTTTGTTATCCAGGGTAGCCATGTACTTCTCCATGGTTGCCTGGATCTCTTTCTCATAGGTTTTGAACAGCTGGGGCAGCATCAGCCGGGCGAATTTGCGCCCCAGGCTGCGGCCCAGCCGGGTTAATTCGTCTCTTTCTTTGTCATTGGAGGAAGGCAGGTCTCTAGAGGAGGCTTCCAAAAAGTTATTAAAAATTTCCTTTGAATCAAGGTACTTAAAAATATTTCCCATGTTTTTGGACTTGAGGGCCAGAACCATCTGGTGCAGGGAGTACCGGGGCGAATATAGCCAGTGAAAATAAAGACCGCCGCCGGCACCGGCTCCCAGGATGACAATCGCCAGGATAATAATCAGGGTTTTGCGCCGCATGGAGACTCCTTTTGGGTGGCTTGTCCTGCTATAGAATTCCTTATAATATATTCTCTTGAGGGAAAGAGCGAAACTATGGGCGCCAATAAATTGCTCTCAAGTCATGAGCTGCCCAACGGCCTCATTCTTACGGTCTGGGACCGGTCCCATCCGGTGGTGGGAGACCGATGGCAGGTAGTCCTGGAAGGCAGGATTACCATTCCCGTCAACGACCGCACTTTGCCGCCGGAATTGTCCTCCCGGGCGCAGGAAGTGATCAGGGCGCTAGGTCCGGACCTGGTTTTTACCCGGCGGGAAGAGCGTAATTTTATCGCCACAGGGAAAGCCGCTGCCATCCTGCAAGAAATGACGGCCCGGCTCCTGGAACTGGCCCCCCGGTATCTGGGTCATCCCGATTTCGCCGCCCGGTTCATCAGGCAAAAATTTAAGGAATACCTGGAACGGCAATGCCTTAATAACCAGTGATCAGTGATCAGTGACCAGTAATCAGTAATCAGTGAACAGTTGACATTTCAGGTATTGCGTTTTGGCGTCATTGTACCATTGTCAACTTGGAACTGTGAACTGTAAACCGTCAACTAACCAAAGGGGAGCAATGGAAAAGGTTCAAGGAGGCGTCAGGGAGCTGCCGGCGGTGCGCCTCACCGCCAAGGGGCTGAGATGGCGCCGCACCGGCCATCCCTGGGTGTACCGGGATGATCTGGAGGGCTCTCCGGCGCTCCCTTCCGGGGCTTTGACCGCGGTGTACGCCGGAGACCGCTTCCTGGGCCAGGCTTTTTACAGCCAGGCTTCCCGCATTGCCCTGCGCTTCGTCACGGACACGGACGAAGCGGTGGACCGGGCCTTCTGGGAGGCGCGGCTAAAACGGGCTTTGGCCTACCGGCTTCGGGTGGTCCGGGACGCTGACGCCTACCGCCTCATTTACGGCGAGGCCGACGGCTTTCCCGGGTTGGTGGCAGACCATTACGCCGGCCACCTGGCAGTGCAGGCCCTCCACCCCGCCATGGAACGACTTCTTCCTGAAATTATCGACCTTCTCCAGGAGCATCTGTCCCCCGGATCCATCACCCTGCGCCATGACGCGGAAGTGCGCCAGTTGGAGGGCCTCCCCCTGGAAGTAAAGACGGTACGGGGGGAGCTGCCGCCCCGGGTGGAGGTTACGGAAGGGCCGGTGCGCCTCTACGCGGACCTGCGCCGGGGCCAAAAGACCGGGTTGTTCCTGGACCAGCGGGAAAACCGCAGGACTGCCGCAGCCTGGGCCAAGGGCGAGGTCCTGGACGTCTTCGCTTACCAGGGGGCCTTCGCCCTGCACCTGGCCCCGTCGGCGGACCGGGTGACCCTGGTGGAGGCTTCCCAGGCCGCTTTGGATATGGCCAGGGAAAATGCCGTTCTTAATGGGTTGGATAACCTGGAATTCGTCCGGCACAATGCCTTCAATTTTCTGAAGCAGGCCGTGGCCGGGGGACGGCGCTTCGACCTCATTGTCCTGGACCCCCCGGCCTTCGCCAAGAGCCGCCGGGACCGGCCCGCCGCCATGAAAGGTTATAAGGAAATCAACCGCCGGGCCTTCCAGCTTTTAAAACCGGGGGGCGTGCTGGTGACCTGCTCCTGTTCCTACAACCTGAGCGAGGCGGAATTCCTGGAAGTGGTGCGCCAGGCCGCCGCGGAAGCCCGCCGCCAGGCGCGCCTGATCGAGCGCCGGGGCGCGGCTAAAGACCATCCGGGTTTGCTGTCCTTGCCGGAGAGCCTGTATTTGAAGTGCCTGATTTTGGAGGCGGATTAAGGGTCAGGTGTCAGGTGTCAGGTTTTAGGTTTTAGGAGTCAATAGCCCTGAAGAATTAAGAGACTTTTGCCTGGGAACGAAGGTCAACCCTATAGGCTACTCACTTTTCGCGGCTCTACGAGGCTCTCATGAGGTCATGCTTAAGATTTACTTTTTCCTGGGTTTCCCTTCCTTAGGCTTGTCTTTCGGCGGCAGCAGCTCTCCATATATCTCATGGAGCAAGGCTTTGTCGTAGCGGCCTTTTTTATTGAAGATGGCAATGGAATACAGGGCCAGCTTGCCGGTGTGATCGATGTCGCGGTAATTAAGGTACATCTTGGTGAAATAGCCGTTCCAGGTAAAATCCTGCACGTCCACCATCCTATAGGCTTCAGGCCGGTATCCCTCGCCGTATTTGGCAAAACAATAATCCCGCAGCTTGGAGTAATTAGGGACATCCTGGACGACCACCAGAACGCTGGCGAATTTGCCGTTCCAGAACTCGTAAATAATATCTTCCACCGGGGCCTGGCCCATTCTCAGGTCTTCGCGCTTTTTCCGGTAATAGATCGAATTGCCGTAAACCTCCACTACGTCCATAGTCTTCCAGGGGTCCAGGGTAGCGATGTCCGTCTGCCACTTGATGCCCCGGAAGCCGTCGGGTTCGGACTCGCCCTGGAAAGTGTAATTGTATTTCAGGGTTGGGGGCTGGGGCTTGGATTTGGACCGGGGCTGGGAGGTTGCGTCTCCGGGCCATAAGAGAATGAGCGCGAGAATGAAGAATTTGATAATGGTCATAGCTGAATGCCTCCCAGGGCCTTTTGAATCTGGAATAGACAATGTATATAGCATGAAATCAGTTTGATGGGGGAAATTCTTGTGCCGCTGGCACTTTCTTAACTTCATAGCCCTGGTGGCACAGCGCGGCCTTTGGCCGCAACCAAACTCAAAAATTGAACTGATTACTTAATAAGGTCAACTGGATACATGCAAAATCTTTGTTAAAAAACAAGAAATTGAAGATTAGTAGCACAGGCCTCTGGCCTGTGGGCGCCGTCTGTTTGCCAGGGAACCTTCCCACAGGCTGGAAGCCTGTGCCACTCATGTCGTTGTATTTTTTTATTTCATCAAGAGGCAGCCGATCTTCTGAGGCCCTTCACGGAGTTAAGGCAACCATAGGTTAGTTAGGTTTTGGTTTCGGGTTTTATTGATACTATGCTATGGTGTCCCCTATGAGCGAAACGGTTAAAAGGGGAAAAGGCGAGAAAGCGAAGGGGCGGTTTTATTTCACCCTTTGCCCTTTTAACCTTTTAACCTTTTCCCCTGTGGTTGTTATAATTACCGGGTTCATGGCCACTCTTCTGTTATTCGCCCCCCTGCTCCATGCTCAAGCGCCTCCCTCCCCTAAGGAAACCCCCGGAAAGATTGCCGTGGAAATCACCGATAAAAGCTACGACCCCATAGGGAAACTGCTGGTTAAAGAAATCCGCGGCATGGTCATGCAAGCCAAAAATCTCCGGCCCGCGGCGGGTAGCGAGCCCCGGATCGGCCTGATTGTCCTGACGGTGGACCCCAAATCGGACCCCGGACACGCAGGGAGCCTTTACAGTATCGTGTGGGTCTCCTTCCACCGCACCGGTCCAGGGGTTTTCCAGCCCCTATTTCTCAACAGCAAGGTGGGTGTTTGCCGGGAGGATCAGGTAAAGCTCGTGGCGGATAAAGCCATGGAGGATACCCAACGGGTGATCGGCGAGCTGTATAAATCCCTCCAGGGCAAGTGAGAGGGGGGTTCGGTTTTCGCCTGGCGCCTCAGGCAAGCCGCCATATCCTCCGGTTCAATGCCAAAAGGCAGGCTTTTCCGCCTGCCTTTTATGATTATTCCGGCACGCCATCCTTCAGCGCCTATCCATCAGTACTGATAAATTGGTTCTTTATACCAAACCGCAATCAAAAAGGTATTTTTGTAGGGGCGCAATTTATTGCGCCCGAAAGGCGGGCGTGATAAATCACGCCCCTACAATTGTTGCCTTATGATTGCAACTCGGTATTAACAGTCGCTCATGAGCCGGTGGCTCACTCCAAAACAGTGAAAGGTATTGGTAGCACAGGCTTTCCAGCCTGTGCAGTCCATAACTTTTCCGAGTGGAAAACCGAAGACCGAAGACCGAAAACCTAAAACCGTTTTTTAAGGGCTATAATCCGCGGCCGGCTAAATTTCCCGCCAGCCGGCGATAATCGGTCTCTTTAATGCCTGCCGCGGTCAAGGCCCCTTGCAAGCGAGGACCGAGAAGCGCGGCGAATTCTTCCCGGCGGCGGTAATGGGGGGCCCAGTGGGACAATGGCGCATCGGCCTCCAGGGCCGGGTGGGAATAGATCTCCGTCACGCCCGGCTGAAGCCGCGAAACCAGCCCCACCAGATAGTCTTCCGTCATGCGGCCGTCGTTGGTCAGGCCGAAGAGGTGGTCGTTATAGACCAGACCCGAGGCCTGGGCCAAGCGCCGGGCCCGGCGGCTGAGCCCCGCAAAAATCATGCCCTGGATCACCTTGGGCAAGGGGCCGTCCGGGGCCAGGGCCAGGGTGGCGCGCCAGTCCTCCCGGGCCAGACGCACCCCGGGGATGCGGTATTCCCGGGCCAGGTCCATCACCAAGGGCATGAGGCGGGGATGGAGGTGGAGGTTAACGTGGCCGTTCAAATGCCACAGGCTCACCCCGGCCTTGAGCGCCGCCTCTATCTGCGCGGCCAGTTCCCGGCGGATTTCCGGGAGCAGGTGGGGCTGAAAATAATAACGCCAGCCCACGGCAATGGGGTTATCAGGAAAATTGCCCTCACCGTCCACCAGGTGGGGGATATGCCGGGGCGCCAAGGCGGCCCGGCCCTGGATGAGGGTGAGGTGAACTCCCAGGCACAACTCCGGCAGGTCCCGGGCGAAGCTGAGGGCCTGGTCCGCATGGGGCGCAGTGACCATAAGACTGGCGCACCTGAGCACCCCGTGCCGGTGGGCCAGGGCCACCGCGGCGTTCAGGGCCGGGGACAGGCCGAAATCATCGGCGGTGAAGATGACTTGGCGGGTGCGCGGGTTATGGGTCATAGAGTTCTTTTTGGGGGAGGGCCGGGGGACAACAAGTCCCCCGCCCTCCCCCAAACCCCCT
>Ga0194110_10004356_pt1 | contig 17137 bp, 13 predicted proteins | sample TA2Kig1200mmetaG_FD_146192 | JGI IMG/M metagenome (GOLD analysis project Ga0194110, IMG submission 146192) | Freshwater microbial communities from Lake Tanganyika, Tanzania - TA2015032 Kigoma Deep Cast 1200m | ecosystem: Environmental > Aquatic > Freshwater > Lake | place: Tanzania: Lake... | reverse complement strand
GGCCTTGCAGGAGCTGGCCCGGGCGCAAGTCGAGGCAGGCGCGGGCATTCTGGACCTCAACATCGGTCCGCAACGGCGCACGGGACCCGAGGTGATGAGCTGGGTGGTGGAGACGGTGCAAAGCGCCGTGGATGTGCCTCTGTCGCTCGACACCACGAACCTGGGCGCCATCGAGGCGGGGCTCAAGCTGGCCAGGCACAAGGCCCTGATCAACTCCACCTCGGCTGAGCCCGAGCGCCTGGAGACCGTGCCTCCTCTGGCAGCCAAGTACAACGCAGGGCTCATCGCCCTGACGATGGGCAAGGGCGGCATTCCCATCTCGGCGGAGGAGCGCGTCGCCATCGCCATCGAGCAGCTCGTCCCGCGCGCTATGGAGGTCGGCATCCCGATGGAGGACCTCTATCTCGACCCGCTGGTACTCACCGTGGCGGGCTGCCAGGAGTACTGCCCTCACGCCGTCGAGGCCGTGCGCTACATCAAGCAGGGCATGGATCCCGCGCCGATGACCATTGCCGGACTGAGCAACGTCTCCAACCACGTGCCAGCCGAGGGCCGGAGCCTGCTGAACCGCGTCTACCTCGTGATGCTCATGGCCGCCGGCATCGACTCGGTGATCGCTGACCCGCTGGACAGGGAGCTGATGGAGACGGTACGCATCGTCGAGGAGCGCGATGAGAGCACCGGCGCGGGACACGCGCTGCTCGTGCTCTATGACGCCACGATGGCTATGGAGGAGCTGGAGCCCTCGCAGATCGACCTGGATGATCCTGCCCAGTCGGACATCTGGAAGACGGTGCAGGTGCTGATGAACAAGATCATCTTCACCGAGTCCTATCTGCGAGCATAAAATAGAGGAGCCTCACGTTCGGGAGGCGTAACCGCTCCCGAGCCAGGCAGCATGACAGAGGCCAACCTTTGACAGATGAGCTCCCGTAAATGCGAGTGGGTCGCCCTATCTCAGGGCGACCCACATAACACAGAACCCCAAGTGACCTCTGACGATCTCGATTCCGGCCTTTAGTCGGGATCCCTCACATCAAGCTTCTCATCACTCCTGGCTTTGACCATCCGCCGTACGGTCTTGGCCGTTCGTGACAGATCTCGTCGTGAGATCACTTCCCAACCCGAGTCTCGCACCTGACTTGCTTCCCCCGCCTTTTCAGCGAGGTACTCACTCGTTGGCTTTCCGGACCAGCTTTGCGGTCTCCTCGGGCTTTCACCCTTGGATATTGCGCTCTGCCTTCGAGGCTCCAGGACCTACTGTTGTACGCCCCTTCTGCCTCTGTGCCCTTTCCCCCAACTCACGGATTTGGTCCGAGAAAGCTCTCCTTCCAAACCGCCTGTCAGTCTCCCGACTCTGGGGCCAGAACCTTGTGAGATGTCTTCAACCTCTCGGGGTTCTGTAGAGATATCATAGCACATGTCGCTCCTGTTGTCAAGCGTTTCCTTTGACATAAGTTGCGCATTCGGCGAACTCGTTCGCTGTTGCGTCCACTCGGACGCTAGGTCAGCAGCCGGATCTGGCCTCCCTCCTCGACGATGGGCACAAAGAGGGCGCGTTCCTTGGGCGACTCGTTCGGCGTGTGCAGCGCGAGCATGAGCTGCCCCTCGAACGTGCGAAAGATCATGCCGTGCCCGCTGCGGGGCGCATCGATTATCGCACAGATCTGTGCCTGCTGAAGCCTCAGGTCGAGGGGCGTCCTGCCCGGAGCAACACCTCGCAGTGTCCCTCTACCAGACGATTCGGTCCTGGCGATGCGGGCTGCTCCACCTCGCGCAGCTCGGGGACCGCTTCACAGATCGGGAGATCGCCGTCCACGTCGACCGAGAGAGCCAGTGTCGCTGGATCCAGGCAGGCGTGGATCTGCGCCTGGGCACCCTGGCGATCGTAGCCATAGTAGGTCTGCCAGGCGGCCAAGTTGAGGAGCGCTTGAGGCGCCGGATATTCGACGCACAAAGAGGTCTCGTCGTCGGCCTCGTGGTAGAGGTTGCCCTCGCAGCGGTTCTCCTCCGTCCTGGAAAAGAGCACGCGCTTGGGGCAGCCCACGAACACGTTGTTCAGCACCCGATGGCGCCGACAGAGCCCGACGCGCCCATCCACCACGCGGCCCTTCTGATCGAGGTTCACACGCACGGCATAGCCATCGGCGATGTTGCCCAGCAGGTTATGGGCCACGACGCATTGCTCGCCCGTATCCACGTTGATGCCCGTTCCGGAGGCGGGCCGGTCAACGCCCCGGATATCCCAAAAGACGTTGTGATCGATGACGTTCAACGCATGGCTCACTTCCAGGTAGACCCCTCCGTGGATGCTCTGGATATCGGCAACGACGTTGCCCGTAATGCGGCAGTTCTTGTTGAGATAATCGAGCCAGAGCGCAGGAGCGTGTCGGATGTGGCGGAAGAGGTTGCGCCGGATGAGCACCGCGTCGCAGAGGTGGAACTTGAGCCCGCCCGTCTCCCAGATGCGCTCGATATCCTTGCCGGCGACGCGCTCCACGGTGTTGTCCTCGACGAGGGTGTATGCATTGTTGCCCACGGCGGCGATCCCGCAGATGCCGCAGTCGGCAACATAGTTGCGGCGTATGATGTGGTGACCAGAGTCCCGCTCACTTTCCGTGGGCAGGCGGTGCCAGGTCTCGTTGCCCACGTCTATGCCACAGGCGTTGGCCCAGCGTACCGTGCAGTCCTCGATGATCCAGTGGTGGCCGCGCGCGGCACTGACCATGGCGCGCTGCGGGACGGGGATGCCATCCGCGCAGTGCTCAAAGGTCATCCCCGACACGCGGATGTAGCCCAAGCCCGGTTTCAGGGGCGCGAAGGCCTGCTCGCGCGTCGTGACCTCCAGTTCGCGGCCGCGTGGATCGGCGTCGCCGGGCAGGCGCAAGTGCAGGCGCAGGCCCGGGTCCTCCACCCAAAAGACGCCATCCACCTCCCCGAGCTCCCACGGGAAGAACACTTGCTTGAGCGGACGGCCCTCGAAGAAGACCATGCCTCGCCGCAACATAAAGAGGTGGATCTCCTCCGTCGTCCAGTCCCGTGTGAAAGTGGTGAACTCGGAGGAAAAGTTGCGCGCGATGAACGGGTTATAGCCCACGAACCAGCCCGCAGGCAGCTCGGCTGTCCAGGCCGTGACACCCTCGGGCAAGGCTCTGTAGCGCCAGCCACGGCCGGGCTCAAAGGCGGGCGCCCAGCGCTCGGACCCGCACACGCACACGGCCTCGCCAGGAGCCGCTTCGTAGGCGATCATGGCCTGCGAGCCGGTTCCACCGTGCGCGGGGCGCACGCATTCGCGGTACAGGCCCTCGTGCACCACGACCTTCTCGCCCGGCCGGAGGACCTCCGCCGCGCGGCCGATGGTCGCAAAGGGCCGCTCCTCGCTACCTGGGCCCTCGTCCGCCGCGCGAGGGTGCCCGCAAGCCACATGGTAGATGCGTCGGTACTCGGTCTCATCGCTCCAGAAGGGGAACGGCGTTCCGTCCGGCAGGTATGCGGTCTCTGTCATGGCAGCCTCCTCGGCATGTCGCACAGCGCCAGCGGCCCCGTCGCAGGCGCAGGGCCAGCAGATCGCATGAGCTGGTGTCACCGACCTTGCCCAGCAGCGCACAGGCACGGATGTGGTGGTGCCCGTAGCAATCCAACCGCCGCGAACACATTATGCGCTTGTGTTTCGGCGCGCGTCAAGAGGGCGCCTGGCGCGAGAAAAAGTGGTTGACACCGGGCCAATGCTGGAGTATAATGTGTATAGATCAACATAAGCGCCAACGGGCCGGTCGCGCCCCTGGTTGGAGCCCAAGTGCGGAGGAAGCACCAGGCCGACAACAGGATCGGAGAGCAGACACCATGAGCGAGGCAAGGCCGCCCCCTTCACCGGAAGAGGAGTTCTCCCTGCTTTGGGAGGAGTACCAGGAGATCCACGATTACAGGCTCCCGCGTCGTGGCGACGTCCGAGAGGGCGTCATCCTCAGCGTACAGCCCGACGCGGTGATCGTGGACATCGGCGGCAAACAAGACGCGATGGTGTCGGCGCGCGAGTTGCAGGCCATGGACGCTGACGAACGGGCGGCCCTTCAGGTCGGCAGGGCAGTGGCGGTCTATGTCTTGCGAATGGACCCGCTCACGAACAACGTGCTCGTCTCGCTGCGCCTTGCGCGGGAGTACGAGGAGTGGCGCAGGGCTCAGGAGTTGGTAAAGAGCGAGGAGATCGTGCGTGTGGTCGTCGTGGGCCACAACAAGGGAGGGCTGCTCTGCGCCCTCGGAAACCTGCAGGGCTTTGTACCCATCTCCCAGATGGCCGAACTCGCCCCCCGCAGCGCCGGCGAGCTCCCTGCGGAGACGTTGGCTGGTCACGTGGGGCGCGAGCTGATGGTCAAAGTGATCGAGGTGGATCAGCGGCGCAGACGTCTGATCCTCTCTGAACGCGCGGCCCTTCGGGAATGGCGCTCTCAACAGCGCGCTCGTTTGCTTGAGAGCCTCGATGTGGGTCAGACCCGCACTGGCACGGTGAGCAGCCTGTGCGACTTTGGGGCCTTTGTTGATCTAGGGGGCATCGACGGCCTCGTCCACCTGTCCGAGCTTTCGTGGAGTCGCATCGCTCACCCAAGAGAGGTGCTCAAACTGGGTCAGACGGTCGAGGTCTATGTGCTGAATGTGGATCGCGAGCGTGAGCGCATTGGTCTGAGCCTCAGGCGGTTACAGCCAGACCCGTGGGAGTTGGCCGGCGAGCAGTACGTCGTCGGCCAGATCGTGCGCGGGAGAGTCACCCACCTCGCCAGGTTCGGCGCCTTTGTAGAGATCGCTCCGGGCATCGAGGGTCTCGTGCACATCTCTGAGCTGGCCGACGATGCGGTCGTGGACCCTTCGACCGTCGTCGCGCCGAATGAAGAGTTCGACCTGCTGGTGCTCAGCGTGGACCCCGGGAGACATCGTATGGGCCTGAGCCTCAAGCAGGTTCGGAAGCAGGCGTCTCGAGGGCAGGCTTGGGCGCTCGGAACGGAGGGCGTGACCGACCCAATCCGTCCCGACAACGAGGAGGACAACCCCTTGATGGGGCGGGACCCGCCGCCCGCAGACGCCGACGCTTCTGGGGAGGCGTGTGCCTCGGAGCAGCCAGACGATGCGCCTCCACATTGAGGCCCCCTTCGCGACAAAGCCACTGCCTGTGCGCCACGAGGCGGCCGCTTTCGCTAGACCATCGCAGATACCGCATGGCGCCAAACCGGTGCAGGTCTGAACCCCTCACGTGCCTCGCGCCTGGACAAGGCCAGTAGAACCCTGTCCCGAACCCAATGAAGCCACACGCAAACGCCCCCTGCAAAGCAGAGCGGGGGCCCGCCAAGTTGACGACGACGTTACCGTCCCCTATAATCGCGGGTTAGCAGTCTGGACGGAAAGCGCCGCAGCATGAGCGATGGAGAGACGCGCCGCAAGGTGGATGACCTTCGGAAAGCGCTGAGTCAGCACTCACGCGTCGTCGTGGCCTTTTCCGGCGGGCTGGACAGCAGCTACCTGCTGGCGACCTGCCTGGACGTGCTCGGGCGCGAGCGGGTGACGGCGGCGACGGCGGCATCGCCCTTGATGCCCGAGGAAGAACTGGAAGAGGCGCGTCAACTGGCCGCGCAGCTTGGCGCGCGCCATGTGGTGATGCCCCTTGATGAGCTGGTGATCCCAGAGGTGGCGCACAATGTGCCGCGACGCTGCTACTACTGCAAGAGAGCGCGCTTTGAGGCGTTGACGGAGCTGGCCGGCCGTCAGGAGGGGGCCGCCTTGCTGCACGGAGAGAACGCCGACGACGCGCTGGATTACCGCCCCGGTGTGCAAGCGGCGCGCGAGCTCGGCGTGCGCGCCCCCCTGGCCGAGGTCGGCCTCGCCAAGCGCGAGATTCGCGCCCTGGCCCGCGAGCGCGGCCTGCCGAACTGGGACAGGCCCGCCTCTCCCTGCCTGGCGACGCGATTTCCCCACAACACACCCCTGACCCGCGAGGGACTGGAGCGCGTCGCCCGCGCCGAGGCGCTCCTGCGCGACCTGTTGGGGACTCGCGCGTTACGCGTGCGCGACCACCATCCGGTGGCCCGCATCGAGGCGCCGCCCGATCTCCTGGCCAGCCTGGCGCAGGAAGAGATGCGTGCCATAGTCGTCCGTGGCCTGCGGGAGTGCGGCTATCGTTATGTCGCCCTAGACCTGGAGGGCTATCGCATCGGGAGCATGAATGAGCCAACTGGACAAAGCAAAAACGCATCTTAACGAGATCCCCTTTGCCCGGCCCGACTATCACCGGCACCACAGGAAAGGGGTGCCGGAGATCATCCTGGCGGACACAAAGGGCACAGATCGAGCCATGGCCATCGCGGCGTCGTTTCTCGAGGGAACGGGCCGCGCGATACTCAGCCGCGTCCCAGACGAGCTCGCCCGAGCGCTTTCGGAGAGATATGGCGAGACGGGATACGAATGGTATGCAGCATCGCGGACTGCTATCATCCGCCGCGAGGGGACGGCCGTCCGGCCCACGGGCGGGCGCGTGGGCATCCTTACGGCTGGCACGTCGGATCAGCCCGTGGCGGAGCAGGCGGCCATCGTCTGTCAGGAGATGGGCTGCTTCGTGCGCCTGGTGAACGATGTCGGGGTCGCGGGCCTGCACCGGCTGTGGGAGCCGCTCACACAGCTCCTTGACGAGGATCGCGTGGATGTCATCATCGTGGCTGCCGGAATGGATGGCGCGCTGCCTTCGGTGGTGTCGGGGCTGGTGGATGTCCCCGTCATCGGGCTCCCCACCTCGGTCGGCTATGGGATGGGCGGCAAGGGCGAGGCCGCTCTCATGTCCATGCTCCAGACGTGCGCTCCCGGCCTGGCCGTCGTGAACATTGACAACGGGGTGGGGGCCGGCGCGATCGCGGGGCTGATCGCCAATCGCGCCGCGGAGGCCCGGCGAGCGAGCGCGGGGGAGCGGTAATCGCGTGTCCACCGGTCGCGACGAGGTGCTTCTTCTGGAGTGCAACCTTGACGACATGACCGGCGAGGAGCTGGGCTATGCGCTCGAACGGCTCCTCGAGGCCGGGGCGCTGGATGCCTGGTTCACGCCCATCTATATGAAAAAGAACCGCCCCGCAGTGATCCTCTCCGTGCTGTGCGCCGAAGACAAGGGCGCGCCGCTGCGACAGATGTTGCTTCGCGAGACGAGCACGTTGGGCGTGCGCTGGCACAGATTGGAGCGGGACATAGCCCCGCGCCGCACGAAAACGGTGGAGACGCGGTGGGGACCCGTCCGGTGTAAGCTCAAGATCCTGGAGGAACGGGTCTGCAACGCCAAGCCGGAGTACGACGACTGTGCGCGCCTGGCCCGCGAGCATGGCATCCCCCTGCGGCAAGTGCTTCTCGACGCGCGCCAGGCCGCTGAGGCGCTCATTGGGGGCCCAGAGAGCAAAACCGGTCGGGAGGAGGATGAGCCGCCCCCTCCCGATTCCATGCCGTGAGCCCGTCTCCCTAAGAGAAGAAAGGCACCAACCACTCTTCCGGGATCTGTACGCCGAACCCCGGTCCGTCGTTGGGCGTTACCCAGCCGTCCTGGGGCGTGGGGTTGCCCAGTTCCGTCATGACGCCGCCGAGCGGCACGCCGGGCGGCGTCCCCACAAAATATTCCCCCCAGGGCATGTTGGGCATGGCGCACGTCAGATGTTGCCCATACGAGCTGTTGGCCCCGCCATGCAGCATCACGGTGATGCCCGCGCTGTCGGCCATCTCTGCGATGCGCCGACAGGCCGTCAGCCCGCCCACCCAGTTCATGTCGGGCTGTAGGATGTCGAGCGCCCGTCGCTCGATGAGCCAGCGGAAGGGCCAGGGCGTGTACATATGCTCCCCGGTGGCCAGGGTCTGCCAGGGCAGCCGCTCGCGCACGGCCACATGCCCGTCCAGGTCCTCAGGGATGAGATACTCTTCGATCCACTTGAGCCGATAGGGCCGCAGGCGTTCTGCAAGGCGCACGGTGTACTCAACGTCAAAGGCCATGTAGCAGTCCAGCATGATCTCCACGCTGTCACCCACGAGGGCGCGCGTCTTGGCCACCAGCGCCTCATTCTGCTCCAAACCCCAGAGGCCATCCGCGGGACCATACGGGCAGGCGAGCTTGACCGCCTTGAAGCCCAGCTCGAGCTGCCAGTCTGTGTCGTTGCCCGTCGCATAGGTAAAGATGCGATCGCGCACCTTGCCGCCCAAGAGCTCATAGACGGGTCGTCCCTGGAGCTTGCCAGCCAGGTCCCAGAGAGCCAGGTCCACGCCGCTCATGGCCACGGACGCCAGTCCGACGGTACCGTAAGGCTTGGACATGCGGAACATCATGTCCCACATGCGCTCGATGGCGAGGGCCTCCTGACCGACGAGGTGCTCGGCAAAGTGGTCCTCGATGACGGCCGCCACAGGCCGCCCATACGAGCAAGGCCCCAGGCCGTAGGTGCCGTCCTCGGCGGTGACCTTGACCCACACGCCTTCCCATTTGGGCATCCACAGCTTGCGATGCCGCTTGTACTCTGGAAACCTGGACATGGGATTGGCGACCTCGGCATCCTCGACCCAAGCGGGACGTCGCGGCGTCGCCACTCTCTCCGTCGCTGGTCGCACCAAGCGCATCGCCTGTACGGACTTGATCTTCACGGCGTGCTCCTTTCGGAATGGTATTGCTGCAAACGGCGGCAGCATAGTACCGTTGCGATGATACGTCAATCCGCTGCATCATCTGCCTCAAGTGCTACAACCTCTGCCCGGTTGACGCCGTGCTGATCGGCCGCGGCAGCCGCGACGCGGCGCGCTATCGCCGGTACAAGGGCCCCGCGCCGGACATCAAGCCGGTGCTCTACCGGTAGGGCATCGGTCAGGTAGTAGGCGAGTGCAGATGGTGTAGCTCCGGTTCCCGGCCTGAAAGCTCGGGCAACGGGTACCAAGCCCACCGCCGTGGGCTCGCAGCGCATGCCTTGAGCCGACGAAGGTCGGCTTCGCGCCCGTAGCGCGCGGCCTTGGCCCGCGCGGCAGATACAGCGCGATTACTTGACCAGCGTTCTAGAGACAGATGTGAGGCGGGCCACATGGGTTCGCCTCACATGCTGCCAGCAACAGGACACCTCAAGCGAGACCGCACTCTACAGCAGCGCCGCCGCCACCTTGCGGATGCCCTCGACGATGCTATCCGCATCCTCCAGCGTGAAGAACTGGTCGATGAAGATCATGATCGCGCGGCCCAGATAGTCGAGCGACTGCGGGCAATCCTCGCGCGAGTAGCCCTTGATAGCGCCCTTGTAAAAGGGGCTCTTCCAGGGGGCGCGACGGTCCTCGGCGAGACCGCTGATCATGAAGGGCCAGTTGGCGTAGATGTGCCGGTCGGGGATGCTGTTGTCGTACACCGTGCCGCAGCGGATGTTCTCCGCGTTGAGCGCCGCCCCAAAACGCTTGGCCAGGTCCGCGCTGGGCAGGAAGAAGGCAAAGCTGATGCCGCACTCGCCCTGGGGATCGGGCACGTCCTGCAGCTCCAACCCCGGGATCTCGCTGACCCCCTCGACGATGTGTCCCTTGACCGCGCGGCAGCGGGCGATGATCTCGTCCAGCCGGTCGCGCTGCGCCCAGACGAGGGCAGCGGCCAGCTCGGAGAAGCGATAGTTCTCCCCCGAGATCACATAGTCATAGTGGCGCCCCTCCAGCCCCTCCCAGAAGCGGGCCGCGCAGTCGTGCTGCATGCGCGCGCGGTCGTAGATGGCCAGGTCGTCCGTGGCGACCAGGCCCCCCTCGCCCGAGGTGATCACCTTGTACTGCTGAAAGCTAAAGCAGCCGACGTCGCCGTAGGTGCCCAGGTAGCGGCCCTTGTAGCTCGCGCCGTTGGACTGGGCCACGTCCTCCACGACGATCAGGTTGTGCTTCCTGGCCACCGCTATGATCTCGTCCATGCGCGCGGGGATGCCGCGCATGTGCACCGGGATGACGGCCTTGGTGTGGGGCGTGATCTTGCGCTCCAGGTCGTCGGGGTCCATGTTGAGGGAGGCGTCCACCTCGGCGACGACGGGGACGGCGCCCGCGGCGATGACCGCCGCCGCCGTGGCGACGTAGGTGTAGGCGGGGATAACGACCTCGTCGCCGGGGCCGGCGTCAATGCCGAACAGCGCGCAGATGAGCGCCGCCGTTCCGCCGCTGACCGCGAGGCAGTGCTCGCGCCCCAGGCGCTGGCGATACCAGCCCTCGACCTTGGCGGCCTCCGATTCCTCGGCGCCCTCGGCGAGGAATCGGAACAGCCGCTTCTTGTTCAGCACGCCGAGCACGGCCTCGATCTCGCGCTGATCTATCTCCGCCGAGCCGTGAAAGCCGCCGCGCAGAGGCGTAGCCCGTACGGGCTGTCCCCCTTCGATAGCCAGTTGTGATGGCATGGCCAACTCCTCTCTCGTGAATTGTTGAGCGACTGTAGGGACGGCCACGGGGGGCGGGCAACCACGGGGGGTTGCCCCTACATCCGTCGCATTGTAGGGGCAGGCCCCCGTGCCTGCCCCTGGCCCCTGTGCCTGCCCATCGTTCGGGGCGGCCACGGGGGGGCGGGCAACCACGGGGGGTTGCCCCTACGGCCGTCGCATTGTAAGGGCAGGCCCCTGTGCCTGCCCCTGGCCCCTGTGCCTGCCCATTGTTCGGGGCGGCCACGGGGGGGCAGGCAACCACGGGGGGTTGCCCCTACGGCCGTCGCATTGTAGGGGCAGGCCCCCGTGCCTGCCCCTGGCCCCTGCGCCTGCCCATCGTTCGGGGCGGCCACGGGGCGAGGGTACTCGCCTCAGCGAATCTGGGCGAACACACGGGCGACAAGAGTCGCCCTGGTTCGCCCCTACGGTTTTGTGCGGTTGGTTGTAGGGGCGAACCAGGGCCGGTCCTCCGGCCCGTGTGTTCGCCCTTCCCCATGTGCCTGTCCATCCCCTGGGCGGCCACAGGGGGGCGGGCAACCACGGGGGGTTGCCCCTACACCCGTCGCATTGTAGGGGCAGGCCCCTGTGCCTGCCCCTGGCCCCCGTGCCTGTCCATCGTTCGGGGCGGCCACGGGGGGCGGGCAACCACGGGGGGTTGCCCCTACGGCCGTCGCGTTGTGTGGGCGGCATCCGAACGGAGCATCCTGGCGATGGCGGCGATGTGCTCCGGCGTGGTTCCGCAGCAGCCGCCGACCACGCGCGTGCCGAGGGCGATGTACGCGCGCACGTGCTCCGCCATGGCCTCCGGGGTGACGTCCCAGCTCCCCTGGCCGTGGGCGTCCGCCTTGGGGAGGCCCGCATTGGCCTGGGCCATGAGCGGCAGCTCGCTGACGCCAGCCATGGCCTGCATGGCTGCCAGCACTGCCTCCGGTCCCTCCCCGCAGTTGGCGCCCACGACGTCGGCGCCGGCCTCCTTCGCCCGGCGCGCGGCGTCCTGAGGCCGCAGGCCCATCATCGTGCGGCCGCGCGCGTTAAAGGCAAAGGTGCAAAAGACGGGGAGCCCCGTCTCGGCCTTGGCCGCGCGGATCGCTGCGCAGGCCTCCTCGATGTCGTGTTGGGTCTCGATGAGGATAATGTCCGCGCCAGCGCGAGCCAGGACCGCGCACTGGGCCGCGTAGGCGGCCTCGGCTTCGGCGACCGCGAGGTCGCCCACCGGCTGCATGAGCTGGCCCGTGGGCCCGACGGAGGCGCCGACCCAGACGTCCTCACCAGCGGCCGCGCGCGTCGCCTCGATGCCCAACCGGTTCAGCTCATCGTGGCGGTCGAGTAGACCCGCGTCTTTGAGCCGGTAGCGGTTGCCGCCAAAGGTGTTCGCGGTGACGATCTGCGAGCCCGCCGCGATATAGGCCTCGTGCACCGAGCGCACGGCATCGGGGCGCTCAGCGTTCCAGGCCTCAGGGATGGTTCCGGGCGGCAATCCCCTGGCCTGCAGCATGGTGCCAAAGGCGCCGTCGCACAGCACGATCTCGCCGCGGGCGAGGACCTCCATCACGTGCTCTCTCACCGCCCGTCGCTCCTTCAGAGGGTCACGATGTCGAACCCGCGCTGGGCAAAGGGCACCAGGCTGACGTGGCCAGAGGCGTCCGCCAGGAGGGGCAGGCCGAGCATCACGGCGGCCGCGGTCGCCCCGTGGACCGCCGCGCAACCCTTGCACACGCCAGCGACGAGCTGCTCCGCCATGACCGCCTGAAAGAGCTTGGCCATGGCGTGGTCGGGCTTGGCCAGCTCGGGCAGCCACCTGGGCGAGTGGCCCTCAAAGATGATCTGCGCCTCGCCGCCGCGCGCATCCACATCGCGGGCAAAGATCAGGGCGTGCTGCAGCTTGCAGGGCATCTCCGGCCCGGCAAAGAGCAGGAAGGCGATCCTGTTCATAGGGCTCCTTTCGGGTGGGTTTGCCTCACTTGCCTGGATTGTAGCCGAGAAGGAGCGCCGCGGCAAGCCAATCGCGACTCGAATGCGCTTGACAGCGGTGCTGGCGGGGGTGTATATATGAGCATGGAGTGTTCGGTTGAGGAACGAGAGCAACGTCGAATCTCATCACTCTACGATACGGAGGGCGGGTGTTGTGGAAGTGAACCCAGCGTTCTTCGAGCAGATCATCGTCATCGGGGCTCTGCTCGCCGGCTTCTCGTTCGCCATTGTGACCCAGCTGGTGACCTCCGAGCCCAAAACGGGCAGTCGGGACGTCACTCCTTTTCTTATTGGTCTATTCTCTTTCTCTGCCGCCCTCTTCTTTCTCGCGCTTTTGATGTCGTGTTTGGTGACAGTGTTCCTTGGGGCGTGGGACTGGACAGTACGCGCGGGGAGCGAACGGGTCCTCGGTGGCGCAGGAGTCATCATGTGGACAGCATCGGGCATCGGCGTCGCAGTGTTCATGGTTGGCGGCGCCATGGCGGGGAAGCGCTACTCTCCAAAAGCCTTTACTTACACGAAGGCAATAATGGTCGTCGCCGCGGTGATCATGTCGGGGCTCATCATTACGGTGGTGGCCATAGCTCCGGGAATCGCGCCGTAGTCGAAGCCGCTGCAGTGAAAGTATGTACGTCGCGCGAGCGGCGTGGTACGAGCCAATGGAGGGGCAAGAATGGCACGAGTCGTTGGTCGCCCTGTGCTGTGGTTGACGCTGGTACTGATGCTCTCGATCCTAGGCTGCGGGCCTGATGATAATCCAATCTTTATTAAGTCGCCCACCTCCGTTGAGGCAGCCACGCCGAAGCATGTGCCTGTGACGAGCATTGCGGCGACGCCGACAGAAGCAGATACTCTCGCGCCGACGACGGCGGGGACCCTCACGTCGACGGGGCCGGAGGCACTCACACCGACCGCGACGGACACCGCCACGTCACCACCTACCGCCACGGGGACCAAGACAGCCACCCAGACGGCGACCGGCACGCCGACAGCGACGAGCACTCTCACGTCCACCGCGACTGCCACCCCCACCCCGACTGGCACGCCGACGGGGACAGATACGCTCACCCCGACAGCAACGCGTACCTCCACCCCGACTGGGACGCCGACGAACACGCACACCCCGGCCGTGGCGGGAATCGCCACGCCGACGCGGACCAATAAGGGCATCGCGACGGCGACTGCCACTCGCATGGCAACCTGGACGCCGACACCCGTGCAGCTCACGATTCGAATCGAGGGGCTCGACGCGTGGGGATGGCAGTGCAGCTATCTCAAGGGGTTTGTGCACGACACTCCGGTGGCTACGATGGTTCTTGGCAAAGAGACGCCCGAGGAGCCAATCGTCGTCCCCAGAGGGACACTGACATATGTCCTCTTCGAGGGAAGCCCGGATAGGACGTGCCCTTGGAACAGGTACGAGCTTTCGCCAGACACGCGCGACCGGCGTCCGGTGACGGGGACGCTGATCGTCTTCGTGTTCGGGGCGAAGGGCGGGACATCAGGAGGCGGTGGGTCCGATGGCTCACCCTCGCCCCCTGTCACACCTACACCCCCCCCACGTCCTGTAACGCCCACCCATGCCCCACCTCCCGAATCCGGGGCGCGTAGCCGGGGAACCGCTCCGAGGTGACCAGTTCCACACGTGTGTGCCCACCTGGTGCTCAGTCCTTCTGGAAAGGAGGCCCGATGCGTGCGAGTAGAACGGTGTTCCTGGTATTATGCGTTGCTGCGGCGGTTCTCGGAAACACGGTGCTCGCCACCACTACATCGGAGAAAAGTGCCATACGCGCCGATAGGGACACGGACGCGGCGGAACTTCGAGGCGAAAGAGACGTGGTCCACGAGATGACACCCCTGTCTTCCACGCGAACCCCTGGCAGCAGCACCGGCCTGTTGCGGGTGCCGTGCTATGAGGGCTCCGAGGAGCACGAGCCCAACAACGGGGTCTGGGAGGCGAACGGTCCCCTTCGGTCAGGCCGCGAGTACTCTGGCCGGGCCAACGATGATAATGACTACTTTTCTGTCTACCTCGAAACGGCCGGGTGGATTAGCGTAACACTGAATCACCCACTTGCTCATCTGGAGGTGTACGATAACAATCTGGTTCGGAAATGCCATGCGGATCGCCCCCCCCACGACTACCGGTGTGAGTACTCCCCGGCGGAGTCTGGCTGGTACTATGTGAGGGTGTTCACCCCGCGACATATCCAGGATCCGGAGACGGTCTACCTTCTGACCGTGGCCTACGCGCCTGAATCCTGTGACACGGTAACACCGCCCCCTACACAAACCGCAACGCGCACGTGGACGCCGGTCGCGACCTCAACCCCCACGCGCATACCGACAGCCGAGCCCGTGTTCCTGCCACTCGTCATCAAGAATCTGAGGGGGCCCACACCCACCCCTACGGCCAGCGCCACAGCCACTCCCACTCCCACGCCAACGTGTCCTCCACCGCTTGTGTCCACGCGGCCCCACCTCACCCCCACGACGCTTCCGGGAGAGGTGAGGATCTCCGATCCCAAGAACTGCGCTACTGGGCTTCCGGCGGGGGTGCCGATTCCGGTGTCAGGCACCTGTCGTGACATACCGGACGACCTGGACATCTGGGTGCTGGTGTATGCTCCGAATGGGAAGTACTATCCTCAATTGGATGAAGATCCGGAGTGTGATGGAGAGCCGTCTGCCAAGTGCTCGGGAGGCAGATGGGGCGTAACGATCTACCTGGGAGACCCGGAGCACGGGGGGCAGTTCGATATCGTGTGCCTGCTCGCCGATCAGATCGCGAGCCAGTTCTTCATGAACAAGATGATCGAGTGGTGCCCAGGTCCGTACCCGGGCCTGTGGCCGTACGAGCTGCCCACAGGCATCATGGAAAAGGACAGCATCACGGTCTCGGCGACGCCGGGGAGCGCTGCCCTGGGCGGTCCGTCGCCCCGCGGCCTGTCGCCACGCGACCGTCGGTGAGAGGATGCGCGCGGCCTTGGGTGCCCTGCGGCTGCCGCATCGAGACGAAGGAGGAGGACGATGAGGGACTCGCCGCGCTCCGGCAGGTCGGCGATGCGGGCATGTGCTGCCGCTGTGCTGTTAGCGCTCGCGTGCGCTTTGCTGGCCGGCAATCTAGGTGCCCAAGGGGGTGAGCCCGAGGCCCCTCCGGCGTCCCACGCCCTCGCGGTCACTCCTGCTGCGCCCAGGGACGGCCGGCCTGATGCCGCGTCGGGGCGCCAGAAAACAGCGCCCACCTGCGAGCTCGTCTCGTCCCGTCAGCCCATTCCCTCTCCCGCAACGCCACTTCGCGGGAGTGTCCGCATCAGCTCTCCTGCGAACTGCGCCCTGGGGCTGCCAGCCGGGGTGCCCATGGCCGTGTGGGGAACATGCGAAGACGTGCCCGACGATCTGGATATCTGGGTGCTGGTCTACGCGCCCAACGGACGGTACTATCCGCAGCTCGACGAGGACCCGGAATGCGATGGTGAGCCGCCGCCGAGCTGCTCGAACGGCACCTGGGGGGTAACGACCTACTTGGGAGAGACCGGGCAGAGCACGCAGTTCGACATCGTCTGTGTGGTGGCAGATCAGTCGGCCAGTCGATTCTTCATGGACAGGATGATCCAGTGGTGCCGGGCCAGGAGCTGGCCGGGACTGCGCCCCTACGAGTTGCCCCCGGGTATTGAGGAAAAGGACTCGATATCGGTCAGGGCCGGCAGCCTGCCGGCCTTCACGCCGACGCCCACGCCTTCATCAACTCCTACCGTCGGGCCAACGGTGTGCGTCCCAGCTGTCGAGTTCACGCATGTGCCGCCCTATGCCAGCTTTGAGCGGCTACAGGGTCGCGTGCGTTGCATCGATCCCGCCAGCCACAAGGTCGCGGTTTATATCTATGTATCAGGCTGGTGGACCAAGCCGTACTGGGCCTGGCCCCTGACCGACATCGAGGCCGACGGCACCTGGATCACGGACATCACCACCGGCGGGACGGACCAGCTCGCGACCAAGATAGCGGCCTTTGTCGTGGCGGAGGGCTATGACCCACCGGCGATGGGAGGGGAGCGGTCTCTCCCCGACAAGCTGTACACCGACGCCATCGCCTGGACGATGACAGAGCGGGAGGCCGTCTTCCGCACGATCCAGTTCTCAGGATACACCTGGAAGGTTAAAGCGAGCGAGACCCGTGCTGGCCCGGGACCCAATTACTTCTCGGACCGCGCGGAGGACGTGTGGGTTGACGAACAGGGCAAGCTGCACATGCGCATCGCGAACAGGAGTGGGAGGTGGTACTGCACAGAGATCATCACCGAGCTTCCCCTGGGGTACGGCAAGTACATCTTCCGTACTGCGAGTCGTGTGGACCAGCTCGACAAGAACGTTGTGTTGGGGCTCTTCACCTGGGACGACGAAGCACCCGAGCATAACTACCGCGAAATAGACATCGAGTTCTCTCGCTGGGGAGACGCGGATAACGATGTCGGGCAGTACGTCGTGCAGCCCTGGGAGCCGTCAGGCAACATGTATCGCTTCGGCATGGAGCTACGGGACGTCGTTTCCACGCACGGCTTTGATTGGCAGGAGCACCGCGTGGTGTTCCAGAGCCTCCACGGTCACCAGCCCTTCCCCGGGTCCAAGGATGACGAGATTGCCTCCTGGACCTACACGGGCAAGGACATTCCACCGGAGGGCAACGGAAACGCGCGCATCAACCTGTGGCTGATGAACGGCCTGGCCCCCTCGGATGGCGAAGGGGTTGA
>Ga0194110_10004353_pt1 | contig 17140 bp, 18 predicted proteins | sample TA2Kig1200mmetaG_FD_146192 | JGI IMG/M metagenome (GOLD analysis project Ga0194110, IMG submission 146192) | Freshwater microbial communities from Lake Tanganyika, Tanzania - TA2015032 Kigoma Deep Cast 1200m | ecosystem: Environmental > Aquatic > Freshwater > Lake | place: Tanzania: Lake... | reverse complement strand
AATCGATTGGTCGCAGGTTCGAATCCCGCCCGGGGAGCTTTTTTGATCAACCGCAGCCTTCGGGTTGCGGTTTTTTATGCCTCGCACAGCGTCAGAGCCGGGAAAGCTGACCCCAGCACCCGCCAGCCACAACAAAGAACTGCTAAAAAATCCTTAAGATAGGTTGCTCTAACCCGTAGCCCGGGAAGCGGTAAATCCTGACCAGGTCCGCCCTGAGGGCTCTTCTCCCTCGGCACCCACCCCCGCCCGCGCCCAATCCAAGCTGCCTCTAGCGCGGCGGGCCCTCGCCCAGGCAGCAAAACCGGAGAAAATACCTTCAACTCCGCTGCAGCGGTAGCGATTGATTCACTGCTTTGGCGTTCTGTGCCCGCCGCTCCCCGCCTGATCCCATGAAGCCCTGCATCCTGCTGATCGAAGACGACAGCGACATGCGCGAGCTGGTGGCTGGCCACCTCGAGCATGGCGGCTTCGACGTGCAGCGGGCCGATGACGGCATCAAGGGGCAGGCCCTGGCCCTGCAGTACAGCCCCGATCTGATCCTGCTGGATCTGATGCTGCCGAAGGTGGACGGGCTCACCCTCTGCCAGCGGCTGCGGCGGGATGAGCGCACCGCCAAGATTCCAATCCTGATGCTCACCGCCCTGGGCAGCATCAAGGACAAGGTGAGCGGCTTCAACTCCGGTGCCGACGACTACCTGGCCAAACCGTTCGACCTCGAAGAGCTGATGGTGCGGGTCAAGGCGCTGCTGCGCCGCAGCGACCATGCCCCCCTCTCCGCCAAGCACAACGAAATCCTCAGCTACGGCTGTCTCACCCTGGTGCCGGAGCGGTTTGAAGCCATCTGGTTTGATGTGGCGGTGCGGCTCACCCACCTGGAATTCGAGCTGCTCCACTGCCTGCTGCAGCGCCACGGTCAGACCGTGGCACCCTCGCTGATCCTCAAGGAGGTGTGGGGCTACGAACCAGACGACGACATCGAAACGATCCGCGTGCACGTGCGGCACCTGCGCACCAAGCTCGAGCCCGATCCCCGCAAACCCCGCTTCATCAAAACCGTCTACGGCGCCGGCTACTGCCTGGAGCTGCCCAGCGACGACCAGGTGGCCGATCTGGTGCCCCTGATCGACCAGGCCCGCCAGGCCCAGGCCAGTTGAACCGAGCCTGCCGGTAGCTCAGAGGCCGGCCAGCTCCAGCAGGGCTACCTCCCAGGCGAGCCGGGGCTGCACGTAGGCCCGCAGCTGGCTACGCAGGCGCTCGAGGCGCTGGAGCTGGGCCACCGGGGCCTGGCGGCGCCAGAGGGCCAACTGCCACCAGTTGAGCAACCACAACTGCTGCTCCCCATCCAGGGCCTCGGCCAGATCGCGGGCCAGCGCCAAGGCCTGCAGCGGATCCGCGGCCTTGGCCAGATCCAGGAGCCGCTCAACCAGCCCCTCCGGCAGGGCGGCCCAGCTCTGGCGGCAGCGCAGCAGGGCCCCCGGCGAGCCTGCCGCCAGCTCCAGCAGCTCCGGCGGGTCGTGGCTGGGGGCCGGCTGACCACAGCGGTCCAGCACCACCTCCAGCTGCTCGGAGCTGAGCCGGGTGAAGGGGATCTGCTGGCAGCGGGAGCGGATCGTGCTGAGCAGCTGATCTGGAGCTGCCGCGATCAGCAGGACCAAGCCATCGCCCGGCTCCTCGAGGGTTTTGAGCAGGGCATTGGCCGCCCCTTCCGCCATCGCCTCAGCCCCTTCCAGCACCACCAGACACCCCTTGGCCTCCACGGCCCGGCGGGAGAGAAAGCGCGAGACCTCGCGGATCTGGTCGAGCCGCAGCTGGGGTGCCGCCCGCCGCGCCAACCCCAGTTCTTCGGCCTTGGAGGCGGGCACCAACTGGCCCTTGTCCTGATAGGTGGGCTCGACCCAGAGCAGGTCGGGATGGTTGCCCTCCTGCAGCCGCCGCCGGATGCCGGCATCGCCCATCGGCCCCGCCAACACTCCCTCGAGAAAGCGCAACGCCGCCAGCCGGCGGCCCACCCCATCCGGGCCGGCAAACAGGTAGGCCGGCGCCAGGCGCCCTTGGGCCAGGGAGGCCTGCAGCAGGGCCACGGCCCGCGGCTGACCCAGCAGATCCTCAAACAGCGCCGTCACGGCGCCAATCCCGCCGCCAGGCCGGCCAACTGGCTGCGGCAGAACGCCGCCACCTGCTCCGGCAACTGGGTGGCATCGACGCGACGCCAGCCGCGCTCGCGGGCCAGGGTCGCAAAGCCATCCGCCACCCGCTGCAGGAAGGCCTCACCACTGGCCTCGATGCGGTCGGCGGAGCGGGCGCCCCGGCGGCGCAGGGATTCGGCCAGAGGCAACTCCAGCCACAGGATCAGATCGGGCGCCAGACCGCCGGTGGCCAACTGCTCCAACTGGGCGATGGTGGCCAGGTCGAGGCCGCGGCCGTAGCCCTGGTAGGCGGCCGTGGAACCGCTGAACCGATCACTCAGCACCCAGTGACCCGCCGCCAGGGCCGGGCGGATCACCTGCTCCACGTGCTGGGCCCGGTCGGCGGCATACAGCAGCAGCTCGGCCATCGGTTCCGGCGCCGCCTCCCCGGGCGGATGCAGCAGCAACTGCCGCAGGGCAGCGCCCAGGGCTGTGCCCCCCGGCTCCCGGGTGACGATCAGCTGGGCACCCGGCGCCAGCAGGCCACTGCTCGGCAACCAGGTGCGCAGGGCCTCGAGCTGGGTGGTTTTGCCGCAGCCGTCGATGCCCTCAAGCACCACGAACCGACCGCGGGGAGCCACTGCCGGTTCTGCCACCTGGAGATCAACGGGAATCAGAGAGCCCATCCTGCAGCAGCAGGGCATTGACCACCACCGTGATCGAGCTCAAGGCCATCAGCAGGGCCGCCAGCGGCGGGGTGAGCAGCACCCCGAATCCCGGCAACAGCACGCCGGCGGCCAGGGGCAACACGATCAGGTTGTAGCCGAAGGCCCAAGCGAGGTTTTGGCGCACTTTGGCCATGGCGCGCCGAGCCAACAGCAAGGCCCGCACAATGCCCTCCAGCCGATCGCCCATCACCACCAGATCCGCCGTGTCCTGCGCGATCTGGGTGCCGGTGCCCACGGCGATGCCCAGATCCGCCGCCGCCAGAGCCGGGGCGTCGTTGATGCCATCGCCCACCATCGCCAGGGCGCCGCGGGCCGGGTGCTGCAGGATGCGCTCCAGCTTCTGCTCGGGCCGCAGCTCCCAGGCCAACTCCGCCGGCGCCAACCCCAGCTGGACTCCGAGCTGCTGCACCGGCTCGCGCCGGTCGCCGCTCAACAGACCCAGCTGCAGCCCAAGGCCCCGCAGGGCCTCCAGCACCGAGGCGGCATCGGGGCGGGGCTGGTCGTCTACCGCCACCAACCCCAGCAGGCCCTGCTGATCGGCCACCGCCAGCACGCTGGCGCCGTGGCACTCCAGCAGCGTCTGCCGAGCCAGCAACTCCGGGGTGGGGGAGGGCTCCACCCAGGCCAGCCGCCCCACCCTCACGGTGTGATCGGCAAGGCAGCCGCTGACACCCTGGCCAGCCACGCTGTGACTGCCCACCACCTCCAGCAGCTCCAGCCCGCGCCGCTGGGCCTCCTGCAGCAGGGCAAAGCCAAAGGGATGGCGGCTACCGGCCTCCAGGCTGGCGGCCAGCTGCACCAAGCGATCGGGGGAGAGATCTCCCAGGGGCTCCACCGCCGCCACCAGGGGCCGGCCCAGGGTGAGGGTTCCGGTTTTGTCAAACAGCAGGGCTTCGATTCCAGCCGCGGTTTCAATCGCATCGCCACCGCGAAACAACAGGCCGGCACGAGCAGCGCGCCCGGTGGCCACCGTGATGGCCACGGGAGTAGCCAGACCGAGGGCACAGGGGCAGGCCACCACCAGCACCGCGATCGCCAGCTGCAGGGCCAGGGCAAACGGGGTGTCGGCACCAGCCCCGAGCAACCCATGGCTGCCATGGTGGGCGCCAATCACGCCAGACGCGTGAGCTGGGTTGAGCACCTGGGGCCACAGCTGGGCGCCCAGGAGCCACCAAAACAGCAAGGTGGCCACGGCCAGGGCCAGCACCACCAGGGTGAAGCGGCCCGCCACCCGATCGGCCAACCCCTGGATCGGCGCCTTGCGGGCCTGGGCCCGCTCCACCAGGTGGATGATCCGGGCGATGGCGCTGTCGGCCCCGCGGCGGCGCACCTCGAGCACCAGCGGGGCCTCCAGATTGAGGCTGCCGGCGGCCAACTCCGTACCCACCGCGGCCTGCAGCGGCAGTGGTTCGCCGGTGAGGCCCGACACATCCACCGCCGAGGCCCCCTCCAGCACCACCCCATCCACCGGCACGCGATCGCCGGGCAGCAGCTGAACGCGATCACCGGGACGCAGGCCCCCCACCCGCAGCGGCCGGGGCGGTCCCTCGCCCAACAGCAGCAGGGCGGTGTCGGGTTGCAGCTCGGCCAGCTCTTCGAGGGCCCGGCCCGTGCGGAAGCGGGCCCGTTCCTCCAGGAAGCGACCGAGCAGCACGAAGCCCAGCAGCATCACGGGCTCGTTGAAGAAACAGGGCCAGCCCCCCTGGGGCCAGAGAAAGGCCACCAGGCTGGCCAGGTAGGCGCTCAGCACCCCCAACCCCACCAGGGTGTCCATGCTGGGCAAGCCCGCCAGAGCCGCCTGGGCGCCCCGCACCAGGATCGGGCGCCCAGGCCCGGCCAGGGCCAACGTGGCCACCAGGGCATGAATCCACAGGGCATCCAGCCCGGTGCCGGGCAGATGGCCCAACCCCGAGACCAGCAGCAGCACCAGGGCCACCACCAGCTGGCGCCAGTGCTGCCACCAGGTGTGGGTCTGCAGCCGCTCGCGCCGCGAGGACAACTCGCCATCGCTCGAGCGCAGCCGGGCCTGAAACCCCAGACCCGCCAGGGCAGCGAGCAAAGCCGCCTGGTCGGCCTCGGCGGAGGCGAGGTCAACCCAGGCCGTACGGGTGAGCAGGTTGACGCTGGCCTGGCGCACGCCGGGCTGATCGAGCAGCCGCTGTTCGACGGCACGCACGCAGCCACCGCACTTCATCCCGTCAATGTCCAGCAGGAGCGGCTCCAACAGGAGGGGCTCCAGTGGGCGTGGCTCCTGGAGCGGGGACAAGGCCTGAAGGGGTCAATGATCGATTCACGTTAGGCAGATCCGCCAGGATGGGATCCACGCCGCTCACCGACGTCACCGTGCCCCGCAGCCAACGCAACGACAACTTCATCGACAAGAGCTTCACGGTGATGGCTGACCTGATCCTCAAGGTGCTGCCCACCAACCGGCGCGCCAAGGAAGCCTTCGCCTACTACCGCGATGGCATGAGCGCCCAAGCCGACGGCGAGTACGCCGAGGCGCTGGAGAACTACGAGGAAGCCCTCAAGCTCGAGGACGACCCCAACGACAAGGCCTTCATCCTTTACAACATGGCCCTGGTGTTCGCCAGCAACGGCGAGCACGCCAAGGCGCTCGACTTCTACAGCCAGGCTCTGGATCTCAACAGCAAGATGCCCCAGGCCCTCAACAACATGGCGGTGATCCACCACCACCTGGGCTCGATCGCCGAGGAGCGCGGCGACGCCGATGAGGCCGACCGCTGCTTCGACCAGGCCGCCGACTTCTGGGGCAAGGCGATCCGCCTGGCCCCCAACAACTACATCGAAGCCCAGAACTGGCTCAAGACCAGCGGCCGCGGCAGCGTGGATGTGTATTTCTGAGGCTCAGACATCAGCGGGATTGAGCCAACGCAAAGCCTTGAAACGGCTAAAGCCGCGGTCGAATGACACCCAGGTGGCATTCACTTCCAGGGCTGCGGCCGCCAGGTAGACATCGGTCATGTCGACAGAACTGGGCCGGTAATCCAGAACCATCTGGCGGAAGAGGCCCCAATGTCTCGGCCCGGGGTCGAGGACGAAGACCGCTGGGGACGCCAAAAGGCTGTCGATAAAGGCCAGGGCCTCAGCCGGATCGAGGGGCTCGCTAAAGACGCGGCGGTCCGTGGCGACCCGCAAAAAGCCGCTGACCACAACGGAAAACAGACCCAGCCCTTCCGGCTCAGCGCGACGGGCCAACAACCAGGAGCGGGCTAGCGCGTGGCGCGGAGACGCGGCCACACAGGCCTGCACCAGGACATTCACATCAACGCAGTGCATCCCCATCAGTCCAGAACATCCAGGTCAGTGCACCTGATCCAGGGGCAGCCCTTCGTCGAGCAACTCCCACACGGTGGAGAGGTCGTCGAGGTCGACACCTGGGCGCAGAACGCCACCGGCATGAACAGGCAACGGGGGCAGCACCGCCTGTTGCAGCAGCTGGGCACGCTTCAGGTAGGCCTGCAGCGCCGCCTCAAACACCGAGCCCACCGTGCTGCCTTCACGCGCGGCCTGCACCTTCGCCTGCTCGTAGAGGGTGTCGCTGATGGTGAGCGTCGTGCGCATCGGCTCATCTTAATGCGCAGCTTGCGCATCTTGATGTCAAGCTTTGCATCTTGATGCTCAAGCCCGGTCATCGGCCGGATTCACCCCCAGCGCCGCCACCAGCGCTTCGGCCACGTTGCCAGCCTCCAGCAGCTGCAGGCCCAGCCCAGCGGCCGCCTTGGCCAGACCCGAGCCCTTGGGCACCACCGCCCGCGTGAAGCCCAGCCGTGCCGCCTCCTGCAGCCGCAGCTCCAGCTGCCCCACCGGCCGCAACTGGCCGCCCAGGCCCAGCTCGCCCACCAGCACCGTGCCGGGCGGCAGGGTGAGGTCGCGGTAGCTGGCCACCACCGCCGCGGCCACGCCGAGATCCGCCGCCGGCTCCTCCACCTCCAGCCCACCGGCCACCGCCAGGTAGCAGTCGAAGCGCGACAGGGGCAGGCCCAGGTGTTTTTCGAGCACCGCCAGGATCTGGTGCAGCCGGTTGGCGGCGATGCCGGTGGCGCTGCGGCGCGGGCTGGCATAGCTGGTGGTGCTCACCAGGGCCTGGAGCTCCACCACCAGCGGCCGGGTGCCCTCGCAGGCCACGATCGTGGCGGTGCCGGCGCTGGGCTCGTCGCTGCCGAGAAACAGCTCGCTGGGGTTGGTCACCTCCGCCAGGCCCCGATCGCGCATCTCAAACACCCCCAGCTCGTGGGTGGCACCGAAGCGGTTTTTGACGGCCCGCAGCAGCCGGTGGCTGGCGAAGCGGTCCCCCTCGAAGGTGAGCACCGCATCCACCAGGTGTTCCAGCACCTTGGGGCCCGCCAGCGCCCCCTCCTTGGTGACATGGCCCACCAGCAGCAGGGCCGTGTCCTGGCGCTTGGCAATGCGGGCCAGGGCGGCGGCACATTCCCGCACCTGGGACACCGAGCCCGGGGCGCTGCCCAGCTCGGCATCGTGCAGGGCCTGGATGCTGTCGATGATCGCCACCGCCGGCCGCAGCGCCTCCAGCTCCTGGAGTACGAGCTCCAGGTCGGTTTCCGACAGCAGCTGGAAGTCAGCTCCAGCTGCGGGTTCGCCGCCTGCATCAGCGTCGCCCGCGGCAACCTGGGCCAATCGGCGCCAGCGCAGCTTCACCTGCTGGGCCGATTCCTCGGCACTCACATAGAGCACGGAGGCCCGGCCGGCCATGGAACGGGCGCTCTGGAGCAGCAAGGTGCTCTTGCCGATGCCCGGATCACCGCCCACCAGCACCAGGGATCCCGGCACCAGCCCGCCGCCGAGCACCCGATCCAGTTCGCCATAGCCGCTGCTGAGCCGCTGAAGCGGCCGTTCCCCCACCGCGTGGATCGGCTCGGAGCGCCGCGGCTGGCCGGCAGCAGTCGCCATCCCCGCCACCAGCCCCGCCGAGGGCTCCGCCACCGGGCGGCGGCGCCGACTATCAGCAGCCGGCGCTGCCTTCTGCTCCACCAGGGTGTTCCAGCTGCCGCAGCTGGCGCACTTGCCAAAAAACTGGCGCGCCTGGGCCCCACAGCTGGTGCACACAAAAACAGAGCTGGGCTTGGCCACGGGCAGGGCTGCGAAAGAAGGGCTGTATGAAGAAAGGTGGCGTTGAATGAAAAGTTTGCCCCTCTGGCCTTTTCAGTAGGGGCTATCTGATGTAGCAGCCCGGCTGCAGTGATGACGGCTTCCGCCCCCTCCACCATCTCCGGAACCCACCACGGCAAAGAGACCATCCTGGTCGTCGATGACGAAGCCAGCATCCGGAGGATTCTGGAAACCCGGCTCTCGATGATCGGCTACCAGGTGGTCACCGCCAGCGATGGCGTCGAAGCCCTGGAGCTGTTCAAAACCACCCAGCCCGACCTGGTGGTGCTCGACGTGATGATGCCCAAGCTCGATGGCTACGGCGTCTGCCAGGAGCTGCGCAAGGAATCGGATGTGCCGATCGTGATGCTCACGGCCCTGGGCGACGTGGCCGACCGCATCACCGGCCTGGAGCTCGGGGCCGACGACTATGTGGTGAAGCCCTTCAGCCCCAAGGAGCTGGAAGCCCGCATCCGCTGCGTGCTGCGCCGGGTGGAGAAGGAAGCCGTGGCCGGCATCCCCAATTCCGGGGTGATCGCCGTGGGCGACCTGCGCATCGACACCAACAAACGCCAGGTGTATCGGGGCGACGAGCGCATCCGCCTCACCGGCATGGAATTCAGCCTGCTGGAGCTGCTGGTGAGCCGCAGTGGCGAACCCTTCAGCCGCGGCGAAATCCTCAAAGACGTCTGGGGCTACACCCCTGAGCGCCATGTGGACACCCGGGTTGTGGATGTCCATATCTCCAGGCTGCGCTCCAAACTGGAAGACGATCCGGCCAACCCCGAGCTGATCCTCACGGCTCGCGGCACCGGCTATCTGTTCCAACGCATCGTTGACGCCGTTGCCTCCGAAGGAACCTGACAAGCGCGCCAAGCCCAGCCGGGCCATCCGCCGGCTGGTGATCTGGTATCGCCGCAACGCGGCGGTCACCAGCCTGGTGGGCACTGCCGCCACCGCGGCCACCTCTGCCGCCAGCACCGCCGGGAGCATGGCGGGAACGATGGCCGGCAGCATGGCCGGAGCGGCCGGGGCAGCCACCAGCGCGGCCGGCAGCATGGCCAACACGGTGCTGCAGCCGTTGGTGTTTGATCCGCTGCGGCGCCTGCAGCGGGGGCTGGGTGGACCCGATGAGGACAAACCGATCAACGACGCCGACCGCGTCTGGGTGGCCGTCGACGGCATGGGCGGCGACTACGCCCCGGGGCCGATCCTGGAAGGCTGCCTGCGGGCCGTGGAGCTGCTGCCCCTGCGGGTGCGGTTCGTGGCCGAAACAGCCCGGCTGGACGCTGCCATGGCCGAAATGGGGCTCCAGGAGCAGCTCGATACAGCCGTGGCGAGAGGCCTGATCCAGCTGGTGCCGAGTGGCCCCTCGGTGGGCATGGACGAGGAGGCCACGGTGGTGCGCAAGAAACGCGACGCCAGCATCAACATGGCCATGGACCTGGTCAAACAGGGCCAGGCCACCGCGGTGTACTCCGCCGGCAACTCCGGGGCCGTGATGGCGTCGGCGATCTTCCGGCTCGGCCGGCTCAAGAGCATCGATCGCCCGGCCATTGGCGCCCTGTTCCCCACCAAGGACACCGAGCAGCAGGTGCTGGTGCTGGATGTGGGCGCCAACATGGACTGCAAGCCCGCCTACCTGCACCAGTGGGCCCTGCTGGGGCACATTTACAGCCGCGATGTGCTGCAGGTGGCCCGCCCCCGCATCGGCCTGGTCAACATCGGCGAGGAGGAGTGCAAGGGCAACGAGCTCTGTCTGCGCACCTACCCCCTGCTGGCGGAGGAGCAGCGCTTCGACTTCGCCGGCAACTGCGAAGGCCGCGACATCCTTTCGGGCAACTTCGACGTGGTGGTGTGCGATGGCTTCACCGGCAACGTGCTACTGAAATTCCTCGAGAGCGTGGGGAGTGTGCTGCTGGATGTGATCAAGGAGGAGCTGCCCCGGGGCCGCCGCGGCAAGGTGGGCTCCGCTTTCCTGATCAACAACCTGCGCCGGATCAAGAAGCGCCTCGACCATGCCGAGCACGGCGGCGCCCTGCTGCTGGGTGTGGACGGGGTGTGCGTGATCGGCCACGGCAGCAGCAAGGCCCTTTCGGTGCTGAGCGCCCTGCGGCTGGCCCACTCCGCCGCCAGCCACGGCGTGATGGCCAACCTCCATGCCCTCAGTACAGCTGTGGTTGACTGACCCCACTGTGGGCTGAATCCGGTGTCGCTCGGCAGAGTCAACACACCAGCGGAGAACAGGGCAGCTCTGGGGGGGATGGCCCTGGTGGGCTCAGGCAGCGCCGTGCCGGCGGCGAGCATCAGCAATCAGCAACTCAGCGAGCGGGTTGACACCAACGACGACTGGATCCGCACCCGCACCGGCATCGGCGCCCGTCGTGTCGCCGGCCCCGACGAATCCCTCACCTGCCTGGCCACCCGTGCCGCCCAGGCCGCCCTCGACCACGCCGGCTGGGCACCGGAGGATCTCGACCTGATCCTGCTGGCCACCTCCAGCCCCGACGATCTGTTCGGCACGGCGCCGCGGGTGCAGGGGGCCCTGGGGGCCACCAACGCCGTGGCCTTTGATCTCACCGCCGCCTGCAGCGGCTTTCTGTTTGCACTGATCACCGCCGGCCAATACCTGGGCAGCGGCGCGATGCGACGGGCCCTGGTGATCGGCGCCGACCAATTGAGCCGCTGGGTCGACTGGGACGATCGCACCACCTGCGTGCTGTTTGGTGATGGCGCTGCGGCGGTGGCCGTGGAGGCCTGCGCGGCGAGCGACACGGGCCTGCTGGGCTTCCGCATGCGCTCCGACGGCAGCCGCAATGCCTGTCTCACCCTGGCCCAGGTAGACCGCCACGCTCCCCTGCTCGGCGGCCTCACCGCCCAACAGGGCGGCTTCGCCCCGATCCAGATGAACGGGCAGGAGGTCTACAAATTCGCCGTGCGCGAAGTGCCGGCGATCCTCAGCGAGCTGCTAGAGGCCACCGGCACCACCCCGGAGCAGCTCAACTGGCTGCTGTTGCATCAGGCCAACCAGCGCATCCTCGATGCGGTCGCCGACCGCTTCGCCATGCCCCACGCCCAGGTGCTCAGCAACCTGGCCCACTACGGCAACACCTCCGCCGCCACCATTCCGCTGATGCTGGATGAGGCTGTCAAAGACGGCCGGGTTCAGCCGGGCCATCTGCTGGCCAGCAGCGGCTTCGGCGCCGGCCTCAGCTGGGGCGCGGCCCTGCTGCGCTGGGGTGGGCCCGAAGCGCCTGCGGCATGACACGGGCTGAGCCCTAATCTCCTGCCCACGTCTTCAGAGGGTGGCGGTATGGGCATTGCCTGGGTGTTTCCTGGCCAGGGCTCGCAGAAAATCGGCATGGCCGAGGCCGTGCTGGAGCTTCCTGGAGCCCGGCAGCGCTTCGAGCAGGCGTCAGCCCTGCTGGGCCGCGATCTCCTGGCCATCTGCTCGGGCGGCACGACCGGCGACTCGGCCACCGGCGCGCTAGTCGACCTGAACGACACCCGCAACACCCAGCCGGCCCTGTTTGTGATCGAAAGCCTGCTGGCTGATGGGCTCAAGGCTCAGGGGCGCACGGCCCAGGTGGTGGCCGGCCACAGCCTCGGTGAGCTGGCAGCCCTGCACGTGGCCGGGGTGTTCGACTTCGCCACCGGCCTGGCGCTGATGAAAACCCGCAGCACCTTGATGGCCGCCGCCGGCGGCGGCGGCATGACGGCCGTGATGGGCTTCGATCGCGGCGAGCTGGAGGCCCTGGTGGCCGCCACCGACGGCGTGGTGATCGCCAACGACAACAGCAGCGCCCAGGTGGTGCTCTCCGGCAGCCCGGAAGCGGTGGCGGCGGTGAGTAGCCAGCTCCAGTGCAAGCGGGCCATCCCCCTGGCGGTGAGCGGCGCCTTCCATTCCCCCTTCATGGCGGATGCAGCCGCCGCCTTTGCCGCCGAGCTGGAGGCGGTGCCCTTCGCCGATGCGGCGATCCCGGTGCTCAGCAACACCGATCCCAGCCCCGAAACCAACGGAGCCGCCCTCAAGGCACGCCTGATGCACCAGATGACCACCGGTGTGCGCTGGCGCGAAACCATGGAGCAGTTCAGCGCCCTGGGCATCAGCACCGCCGTGGAGATCGGCCCCGGCGCCGTGCTCAGCGGCCTGATCAAGCGCAGCTGTGACGGCATCACCACCGCCCAGATCGGCAGCGCCGCCGATCTGGGGCTGGGGAGCAGCCTGTGAATCGCCCTGTCGCTGCCGTGAGACGGGCCCTACGCCGCCGCAAACCGGTCGAGCCGCCGGCCCTGATCCGCACACCCAGGCCCAGCCTCACCTATCGGCTGATCAGCTACCTGCTGGTGTTTCCGCTGTACCGGTTGCTGTTCCGGGGCCGCACCGCTGGCAACGCCAACGTGCCCATGGAAGGCGCCTTGGTGGTGGTGGCCAACCACGGTTCGCACCTCGATCCGCCCCTGCTCGGCCATGCCCTTGGCCGCCCCGTGGCCTTCATGGCCAAGGCTGAGCTGTTCCGGGTGCCGATCCTGGGGCCGATCATCCGCGCCTGCGGGGCCTATCCGGTGTCCCGCGGTGCCAGCGACCGCGAGGCGATCCGCACCGCCACCGACCGGCTGCTGGAGGGTTGGGCCACCGGCGTGTTCATCGACGGCAGCCGCCAGAGCAACGGGCGGGTGAACGATCCCCAGGCCGGTGCCGCCCTACTGGCGGCCCGAGCCGGGGTGCCCTTGCTGCCGGTGGCGATCATCAACAGCCACCGGGCCCTCGGCCCCGGCCAGAAGGGAGCCCGCCTGGTGCCGATCCACATCCGCATCGGCACGCCGATCCCACCACCCGCCTCGCGCCGCCGCCCCGACCTCGATGCCGCCACCGCCGCCTGCCAGGCGCAGATCAATGCCCTGCTGGATCAGGGCCTGATCAGCGGGCGGCAGCTGGCCCCAGGCCGGGAACGCCCTGCGTTGCCGCCCAGCTCTTGAGGTCGCGACCACTCAGCACCCACAGGGCCGCCCGAATCCCATCGCCCCAGATCTTGCGGCGCCCCTCGGGCTGACAGCGATCGGCGCAGTCGACGGAGACGGGCGTGAGGTGAATCCCGCGGCTGCCCGCCACAATCCGGCCCACCAGCAGGGCCCGGTCCATGTGGTCGCTGCTGGTCACCAGCAGGGCATGACGGATGCGGGCATGGCGCAGATCATCCACCAGAGACGTGAAGTTGGAGAGGGTGTCGCGGGCGCGGTAGTCGAGTTGCACCTGGCTGGGGGGCAGCCCCTGGCGTTGCTCAAACAACCAGCGGGCGTACTCGGGATTGCTGCCGCCGCTCACCACCACCGGCAGCCCCTGACGGGCTGCCAGGGCCGCAGCCTCCTGCTCCCGCGCCACATCGCCACCGAGCACCAGGATCATCTGGGGCGGCGGCGGCGCCGGCCACCACCAACCGCGGGACAGCCAGAGCAGGCCACCGGCCAGCAGCAGCACGGCCAGCCCCCGGGGCCGGAGGAGCGGCCGGCTGGAACGGCGGGGGCGGCGAGGCCGCTGGGGCTGGGGCTGGCCCGCCATCAGAGCCCGGCCACCGGCGAGGTGGGGTAGAGCGGCAACACGGGCTGCCAAGGGGCCTCCAGGCCCCGGCCATGGGCCCGCACGCTGAGCTCCAGCAACTGCGCCACATCGTCTGGCAGCACGGCGGCAGCAGACAGCTGCGGGCCCGGTGGCACGGGCGTGCCCGGGGCAAACAACCGCGGCGCCTCCAACGCGAGGCAGCCCGCAGCGGCGCCGCCGGGCGCTGGGGCATAGAGGCCGGCCACCACCCCACGACGGGGCAGCTCCTGCACCAGCCAGGTGGGCTCTCTGATTCCCAGGCGCTGGGCCACCAGCTGAAAACTGCCCACCCCATCCAAGGGAAGCTGCAGCTGCTGGGCCAGGGTGCGGGCCAGCACCACGGTGAGCCGGGTGCCGGTGAAGCCCCCGGGCCCCGTGGCCACCGCCAGGCGGGTGAGCTGGGGCCACTGGTGGGCCGGCAACACCTGCTCGACGCAGCTCAGCAGCTGGTTGGAGAGGCCGCGACCCAATGGGAAGGCCTGCACCTCCTCGCTTCCTGGGCCAGCCTCGAGCCAGTGCACCCCCACGCCGAGCACGTCGCTGGAACTGTGCAAAGCCAAGACAGCACCCATCACCACCACCTCATCGGGGCAGGGCAGCGCCGGGGCACAGCCGCTGCCAGCGGCCGGCATCGCGCTGGAAGCTGGCGCAGGCCCGCACATCCCATTCCACGCCCACGCCGCCTTGGGGCAAATCCTGCACCTGCACGTGGATCCGCGGCTCCTGGGGCGTGAAATCGGGCTGGAGGGCCAGGTGAGGCACACCGTGCTGCCGCTCCACCGCGTGGTAGGCCTGACAGCGGTCGACCCAGTGGCAATCCACGCAGATGCACATGCTGCCCAGGCCGAGCCAGACGCCCATTGTGACGGCTGACCGTGCCGCCGGGGAGGTGGCCCAGCAGCTGTGGCAGCGCCTATTGGCCGAGCCCTGGCCGCTGCCGCTGGCGGCGCTTCCACCGGGCACAGCCCTGGTGGGCGGCGCCATCCGGGATGCGCTGCTGGGCCGCCTTGCGCCCCAGCCCGACCTCGACTTCGTGGTGGAGGGCGATGCGATCGCCCTGGCCCGCCAGCTGGCCCGCACCCACGGCGGCAGCGCCGTGGTGCTCGATGCCGACCACGGCATCGCCCGCCTCGTGGTGAAGGGCTGGAACATCGACCTGGCCCAACGGGACGGCGCCAACCTGGAGGCCGACCTGGGCCGCCGGGATTACACCGTGAATGCCTTGGCCCTGCCCGTGCCCGCCGGCGCAGGCAGCCCAGCCCCACTGGTGGATCCCACCGGTGGCCTGGCTCACCTGCAGCGCCGCCAACTGGTGGCCGTGAGCGAGGCCAATCTGCTGGCCGACCCCCTGCGGCTGCTGCGGGGCATCCGCCTGGCCAGCAGCCTCGAGTTCAGCCTGGATCCCACCAGCCAAGGCTGGATTGAGCGCCATGCCAGCCAGCTGGGCGCGGTGGCCGGCGAGCGGGTGCTGGCGGAGCTGGAGAAGCTGGCCGAGGCCCCCGCAGGGGAGCGGGGCTTGCTGCTGGCCCTGCGCTGCGGGCTGGTGCAGGGCTGGCAAGCCGATACTGCCGCCGCTCCTGCCCTGAGCGCCCTCAGCCTCGAAGAGGCGCAGCGGCGGGGGCTGCGGGACGCCGAAGTGGCCTGGGCGCTGCCGCTGGCGCGGCTGAGCGCCCTGCTGCCCCCCGAGGCCCTGATCGCGCTGCGCAGCAGCCGGAAGCTGCAGCAGCGCTGCCGGGCCCTGCGCCGCTGGCGCCGGGACCTCGCAAGCGCCGGCGGCTGGTCGGCCCTGGCGGAGCCCAACCGCCTGGCGCTGCATCAAGATCTGGAGCACGATCTGCCCGCCCTGCTGCTCCTGGTGCCCGATCCCCCGGGCGACCTGCTGGAGCGCTGGCGCAACCCCCACGACCCGCTGCTGCATCCACGTCCACCGCTGGATGGCCGCCAACTCCAACAGCAGTTGGGGATCCCGGCTGGCCCCCAGCTGGGGCGGTTGCTGGATCACCTCACCCTGGAGCGGGCCTTCGGCCGCCTGGGAGACGGCCCCGAGGAGCGCCCCACGGCCCTGGCGGCAGCACAACGCTGGTGGATGCAGCAGAAAGGAAGCGATGGGCTGGACAGCCGGCGTGATTAACTTTCTGAGCAAAGGCGCATCGAGAGGCTTCTCCTCGCCTGCAGAAAGTTTTTTCTACCCCTTCCCCATGAGCATTCGCCTCTACGTCGGCAACCTGCCGCAGACCTTTGATGCCAAGGAGCTTGAGGCTCTGTTCAGTGCCGTGGGCGAAGGGGTGCGCTTCAAGGCCGTCAACGACCGCGACACCGGCGCCTGTCGTGGTTTCGGCTTTGCCAACGTGGACGACCAGAAGCTGGCCGACACCGTGATCGAGCAGCTCAACGGCAAGGATTTCGGCGGCAACGCCCTGCGGATCGAGGTGTCTGAGCGCAAGGAGAGCCGCAGCGCAGCCCCCAGCGATCGCCGCAATGGCAGTGCCCCTACTGCAGCCCGCAAGGCCGTCAACAAGGTGGTGCATGCCGACAACGTCGACAGCGAAGCCCCCGATCCCCGCTGGGCCGGCGAACTGGCCAAGCTGAAGTCTTTGCTGGCCAACCAAACGGCAGCGGTCTGATCACCGCCACCCCCTGGACCTGGCAAGACCACAGGATTCACCTGGTGGAGGCCGGCGATCCCAGCAACCCCACCAAGGTGCTGTTGATCCATGGCTTCGGCGCCTCTGTGGGCCACTGGCGCCACAACGTGCCAGCCTTGGTGCTCCAGGCCCATGTTCTGGCCGTTGATCTTCTGGGCTTCGGTGCCAGTGACAAACCACGCTCCCGGCTGGCCGACGAACCCGATCAGCCGGAAGCCGTGCAGTACAGCTTCGACCTCTGGGGCCAGCAGGTGGCCGATCTGGTTCGCGAGCGGTTGCTTCCGCACGAGGCAGGGGCAGCACCAAGCGTGCACCTCGTGGGCAACTCAATCGGCGCCATGGTCGCTCTGACGGCCTCCAGATTGCTGTTGCGCGAGGGCACCCCACCAGCCCAGGTGGTCTTGATCGACTGCGCCCAGCGCACCCTCGACGACAAACGGGCCGCCCAACTCCCAGGCTGGGAGCGGGCCAGTCGCCCCCTGGTCAAAAGCTTGGTGCGGCAGCGCTGGGTGATCGCCCCCCTGTTTCGCCTACTGGCAAAGCCGGCCTTTATCCGCAGCGTGCTGGCCCGGGCTTACCCAAGCGGAGCCAACATTGACGACGCACTGGTGGCCCTGCTGCATCGCCCCAGCACCGATCCCGGAGCCACCGAAAGCTTCCGCGGCTTCGTCAACCTGTTCAACGACCACCTGGCACCGCAGCTGCTCGCCGACCTCAGTGCCGCCGACCCGCCAGTGCCGGTGCGGATGCTCTGGGGCGAAGCCGACCCCTGGGAAGATCCCGACGAAGCCCGCCGCTGGGCCAACAGCTTTGCCTGCATCCAAGAGCTGAAGGTGCTCCCAGGGCTGGGCCATTGCCCGCACGATGAAGCACCTGAGCAGGTCAATCCGATCCTGCTGAACTGGATTGGGC
>Ga0194110_10004351_pt1 | contig 17145 bp, 17 predicted proteins | sample TA2Kig1200mmetaG_FD_146192 | JGI IMG/M metagenome (GOLD analysis project Ga0194110, IMG submission 146192) | Freshwater microbial communities from Lake Tanganyika, Tanzania - TA2015032 Kigoma Deep Cast 1200m | ecosystem: Environmental > Aquatic > Freshwater > Lake | place: Tanzania: Lake... | reverse complement strand
AAACACCCACGCCCACCCCCGGCGCACCTGCTCGGTATTCGCATCGACCCCGGCGCACTTAATCCGGGCAAGCGTGCGGCCGAAACGATCCTCCCCGATTGTGTGCGCGGCGGCCGGCTTGCTCTTGCACATACCGGACAGCGAGGCCCAGGAGTCTTTCCCCCGCGGCTGTGCTAATTCCGGCGCGTCGATGTCGACGAGGCGGATTTTGTAACTCGTGCCGGCCGCTAGGAGCGTCACGGAGTCACCATCTTGGACCTCGGTCACGATTCCGTGCAGCTCGACCCCGGCGGCTGGCAGCGTAGAGAGCAGCAGCGCCGCAAGGACGATTCTTCTCAAGGTGTCTACTCCTGGGGCGAAGGGTGCGCCGTTTACCTTCACCGCCTGGCGGTACTGCGGCGAGTCGAAGGCGCCGCGCGACTAGACGGCGGAGATGCGGTCTTCGACGATCAGCATATCGGCCAGGCTCGACGCCTGGCCGCTGCCGTCATACAGGCGAGCACCTTCAACGACGATGGATGGCAAAAGGATCTTCTCAGCGCAGTGAACGGGCGAATTCCCGGACGTCGTCAATCAGCAATTGCGGCTGTTCCATCGCGGGAAAGTGTCCGCCGCGAGGCATTTCGGTCCAGCGGGTGATGTTGTAGAGCCGTTCCGCATAGGACCGCGGCGGCCACGCGAGCATTTCCGCGGGGAACAGCGCGGCGGCGGTCGGGACCTCCACCCGGCGTCCATCGGTGCCCAGCACGCGCCCGCCTTCCTCTCGACGGCCAAAATAGATCCAAGAGGCCGAATTGAAGCTGTGCGTCACGAGGTAGACCATGATGTTCGTGAGCAGTGCATCCTTGCTGTGCGCAGTCTCGACGTCGTCCCCCTTGATGTCCGACCACCCGTGGAACTTCTCGATGATCCACGCTGCGAGACCGACCGGGCTGTCGGACATCGCATAACTAAGCGTCTGCGGCTTCGTCGCCTGCTGCGTGCGGTAGCCTTCCTGCATCACCTGGTCGCGCTCGAACTTCTCCGCCCAGGCGACTTCCTCCGGGGTTTGCGGGCCATCGACGTGGCGCATGGTGGGGCAGTTGATGTGCAGTGCCATGCATGCCGATGCGTGGTCGTAGCCGATCCAGCTGCCAATGGTGCTGCCCCAGTCTCCGCCTTGCGCCAAGTACCGCTCATAGCCCAGCTCTTTCGTCATCAGGGTATTGAGGACGCGAGCCATGGCTCGCGGGCCCATGGGCCGAGAGGGTCGACCGGAGAATCCGAACCCGGGCAGGGACGGTGCGATGACGTCGAAAGCGTCTTCGACTTTGCCGCCGAAGCGCTCGGGATGCGCCAGCGCTTCGATGATGTCGACGAACTCGACGACCGAGCCCGGCCACCCGTGCATGAGGAGCATCGGCATGGGCCGGGGGCCGCTGCCCTTCTCGCAGATGAAATGCAGGTCGATGCCTTCGACGGGCGCGACGAACTGCTCGAAGCCGTTCAGCCTGGCTTCGTGCTTGCGCCAGTCGTACGCCTCTACCCAGTACCGGCAAATCCCCCTGAGGTAGTCGAGGTTCGTCCCGTACTCCCAGCCTCCGTTATCGGGCATGTAGCCCCATTCGTAGGCCTTCACTCGTGCGCGTACGGAGTCGAGGGTTTCCTGGGGAATGCGGATCTTGAAAGGCCTCGGTTTGGTGGACATCAGGTAGCCCTCAATCGGCCGTCGCAAGCCTGGCAGCCTACCTCGACCGCATCTGGGGGAGTTTCTGCGCGCCAAGGAGATAAAATCTTCCGGATAGGAAACTCTATCCGCCCCAAGCTGCGTTGCACCGCAGGATTTGACCATTCTCCCGCTCCCTGGTCCCGGTTTGACGGCGCACAGTGCCGATTATATTGCTCCACGAACCGCTATTGGTAAAATCCCCGCCATACGCCGCTGATAACCCGTATCAAGCCGGGCGCGGTGCGCATCCAGCCCGCGGGAGGCGGCGAGGAAGAGCTGATCTTCGTTGCGGGTGGAATTCTCGAGGTTCAGCCCAAGGTGGTGACGGTGCTCGCGGACACCGCAATTCGCGGGCATGACCTGGACGAGGCCAAGGCGAATGAGGCGTTAAAAAATGCCGAAGAAGCGCGCGCCAAGGCGCAGGATAAATTGGAAATCGCCAAGATTCAGAGCGAGTACGCCATGATGGCGGCGCAGCTCGCGGCGATTCGCAAGCTTCGATCAAAAAAATAAGGGCGATTCAGGACCGCGGCGCGCGGTACGGAGTCGTCTTCGCGCATTGGAGCGGATACTTCGCGCCGCTTAATGCGGGTGGAACCCGCAAAACAGGGCTATATGAATTGCACGGCGATGCCGCCTAGCGGCCCGAAGTCGCCGTGAATTGTGTCACCCTTTTGTGCCCAGATAGGTCGTACGAACGATCCGGCGAGCATCACCTGTCCGGGTTCCAGCCGCTGCCCGAATTTACCGATCTTGTTGGCAAGCCAGGCAATCCCGAGTGCCGGATGCCCCAGCACCCCCGCTGCAAGCCCGGTTTCCTCGATCTCGGAATTTCGATACAAAATCCCGCCTACCCAACGCAGGTCAATATCCATCGGACCCACCGGCCGTCCGCCCATCACCAGGCCCGCGGCCGCGCCATTGTCGGCCACGGTGTCAAAAATTTTGCGCGGATTTTGCACCCGCGCGTCCACAATCTCCATCGCGGGGATGACGTATTCCGTGGCGCGCAACACGTCGAGCAAACCCACGCCGGGACCCTGCAGAACCGATTTCAGCACGAACACCAGTTCAATTTCCACGCGTGGCACGCAAAAGCGATCATGCGGCACCTTGCCGCCGTCGTCGATCAACATGTAGTCGTGTAGTACGCCGTAGTCGGGTTCGTCGATCTGTGAGGACGCCTGCATGGCCTTGGAGGTGAGGCCGATTTTATTGCCGATCACCTTGTGGCCGGCGGCGACGCGCATTTCGGTGGCGAGCGCCGAGATGGAATAAGCATCATCGATGGTGATATCGGGAAAGGTTTTCGACAATTGCACAATGGGTTTCCTGGTCTTCTCTGCTTCAACCAGCCAGCCCGCGGCCTTTTTACGATCAGCGTCGGTCATCATGGGAAATCTCCTCGAATGAAGGGCGTCATTATGATGGATAGGAAAATCTATCCGCCCCAGGCTGCGTTGCACCGCACGATTTGGCCATTCTCCGTCTCCACGATCCCGGTTTGACGGCGCACAGTGAGGCCAATGAGGCTTATGTTGCCCCACGAGCCGCTATGGGTAAAGAGCGCGCCCGCCGGCCCTGTTTCAGGGGGCCTGATCCCCCTAGGGCCAAAACGGCTCTGCAACGGCGCTGCGGGTCGCGCACGGCCTGGGGCACCGCCTTAAACGGCCGGGTGCTTCTGCAGCCATCATGCGTTGCATCAGAGCCTATTTCCACCAATCCCAACGCCCCAGGAGGTGAGCCAACGATTGAACCTGCATTAGCTCTACGCTAGACTTAAAACTCTCACTGCAACTGGATCAGGATTCAACGCAGGTCACTGGGCAATCACCGGCATGGCCAGGCGCCAGTTGGCCCAGGCGCTCACGCCGGGGTCGGAGCCGTGGATGAACAGCACCGGCGGCTGGCCCGGCTTCGAGGCGCCGAGGTCGTGCACGTTGGAGTTGAACGTGCCCGTTCGGACGCTGCGGGCGACTTCGGGGTTGTGCGGTGCGTTCACAGTTTCACCATCACGTTGCGCAGTTCGGTGTAGAACTCAAGCGAGTGCACGCCGCCCTCTCGGCCGATGCCCGATGCTTTGGCACCACCGAAAGCCGTGCGCAGGTCGCGCAGGAACCAGCTGTTGATCCAGCACAGGCCGACCTCGATGGCAGCGGCCATGCGGTGGGCCTTGCCCAGGTCCTGTGTCCAGACGGTGGTGGCCAAGCCGTAGTCGGTGGCATTGGCCAGGGCGATGGCCTCCTCTTCGGTGTCAAACGGGGCGATGTGGCAGCAGGGGCCGAAGATCTCTTCTTGGATCACGCTGGCGCTCTCGGGCAGGCCAGTCCAGATGGTGGGCTGCACGAAGTGGCCGCTCGCATACTCGCTGTCCATGACCGGCGTGCCGCCACCGGTGACGACCGTGGCGCCTTCGGCTTTGGCCTTGGCGTAGTACGCCAGCACCTTTTGTTTGTGTTCGGCCGAGATCAGTGGGCCCAGGCCTACGCCGGGCGTGTCGGGGCCGCCGATCCTCAGGCCTTCGGCTTTGCCCTTGAGCGCGGCGACAAACTTGTCGAAGATCGGGCGCTGCACGTAGAGACGCTCGGTGCCCAGGCAGACTTGGCCGCAGTTCTCAAAAACGCTGCGCGTGATGCCGGCGACGGCTTTGTCGAAGTCGGCGTCGGCGAACACGATGCCGGCGTTTTTGCCGCCGAGCTCGAAGGACACCGGGCGCACGCCCATGGCGGCTGCCGCCATGATGGCCTCGCCGGTACGGGTCTCGCCGGTGAAGGTGATGCCGTTGATACCGGGGTGCCTGGTGATGAACTCGCCGGCCGAGTTGGGACCGAAGCCGTGCAGCACCTGGTACACGCCCTTGGGAATACCGACCGCATTCATCACCTCGCCCAGCAGGGTGGCCGTGGCAGGGGTTTCTTCCGAGGGCTTGACGATCACGGTGTTGCCGCAGGCCAGGGCGGGGCCGACCTTCCAGGTCATCAGCAGCAGCGGCAGGTTCCAGGGGCAGATCACGCCGACGACGCCCAAGGGGGTGCGCACGCCGTAGCTGATGGCGGTGCCGCCGTCGGGGGTGTTCATCTGGAAGCTCTCGGTCGGCACGTTCTTGACGATGTCCGCGAAGATTTTGAAATTGGCTGCGCCGCGCGGGATGTCGATGTGCGAGGCCAGCGAACGCGGCTTGCCGGTATCGGCCAGTTCGGCGGCGAGGAAATCGTCGAAACGGCGGTTGATCTCGTCGGCCACTGCGTGGAGCAATTCGGCACGCCTAACGACACTCATCTTGCCCCATTCGCCTTTGAGCGCGGCGCGGCCCGCGGCCACGGCAGCGTCGACCTCGGTCTGACCGGCCTCGTGCACCAGGCCGATCACGGCATTGGTGGCGGGCGCACGCTTCTCGAAAGTTTTGCCGGTAGTGACAAATTCGCCGTTGATGAAATTCAGAAACTGTTTCATATTGCGTCAGGGAGATGGGGGATCAATTCAAACCCAGGGCATTGAGGCCAGCGCGGGCGCAGGCTTCATCCTGCTCGGCCGAGCCGCCGGAGACGCCGATGCCACCGATGCGCTGGGCGTCGGCCACGATGGGCAGGCCGCCACCGAACAAAACCATCCGCGGGCGTTGGTTGAGGCCGATACGCAGCATCTCGTCATCGCCGATGACTTCAGCCCACTTGGAGGTCGGAAAACCGAAACTCGCGGCTGTGTAGGCCTTGTCGATTGCGATGTCCATCGAATGCAGGAACGCATTCGGCATGCGCAGGAACGCCGCGAGCGTGCCCGACGCATCCGTCACGGCCACGTTGATGCGTATGCCCAAAGTTTCAGCGTGCTCCACCGCCGCCTGACAAGCCAGCGAAGCCGCCGACGCGGTGATGACGCAAGAGGAGATGGAAAGTGTTGGTGGCATGACAAGAAGATTCGTAGGCGTGAGGGAACTCAATCGGTGCATTCCCCCCTCGAAGCACCCCAGGCGCGCCAAGGAGGGGGCCGCGTCAACGGCCAAGGGGACGTCAGGTGTAGACCTCCGTGAACGAAGGTACCGCTTCACCCGTGTGGTAGAAAATGCCGGTCCACAGCTTGTCTTCGGTCCAGGTCGTCACCGGTCGGTCGCGCTGGGCCAGGTAACCCAGACCCGCGAAGGTCTCGTTGCGGTTGCCACTGGGGTCGAAGAAATAGATCGTTTCGCCACGGGTGATCCCATGGCGGGTGGGGGCGACGTCGATCTTGGTTTTGTTCTTGGCCATCACGTCGGCTGCCTTGAGCACGTCGTGCCAGCTGTCCAGGAAGAACGAGATGTGATGCATGCCGTTGCGCTGGCCACCGACAAACGCGATGTCGTGCGGCGTGGTGGTGCGTGTCAACCAAGTGGCGGCCTGGATCACGCCACCTGGGCCGACCAGGACCTGTTCGGTGAGGAAGAAGTCAAGCACCTCGGTCATGAACTTGGTGTTTTCCGCCACACGGTTCACGCCCGTTTCTGGGTTGAGTTCGCACATCAGCAGCGTGTGATCCAGCCAGTGGGCGCCGGCGCCCTTGCGGTTGTCCGGCCACGGGTCGGGGTTGGTGGTGCCGACCTCGGTTCCCACGTACTCTTTCATCGCATACAGGCGCATCACGTGGGTGCTGGGCAGTTTGAATTCCAGCATACGGCCGGTCGATGGCATGGTGCCTTCTGGCAACATGGTGGTCTTGATCCCGTAGGCCTCAATCTTTTTTTGCAGTTCGTTCAGGTCGCTGTCCTTCTCCACTTTGTAGGCCACATGGTTCAGTCCAGCCTGGTCAGATGGTGTGAGCACCACAGAGTACTTGTCCCATTCGTCCCAGCACTTCAGGTAGACATTGCCTGCCTTGTCTTGCATCGTGGTCTTCATCCCCAGCACGTTTTCGTAGTGCCTGACCGCAGCTTCCATATCCATGACCTTGAGGCTGGCATGGCCAATTCGCAATACACCCATGATCTGTCTCCTTCAGTTGTTTAAACACGGTGCACCGCCCTGCGCGGCGTACCCCTTCGAAAACGGCTTTTCGAACTTGCCTGCCACCTCCAGCCGTACGGCGGTGACGGGCCCCACTCGACAGGCCAGCGTGTAGCCGCAAGCCTCTTCGTCCAGCGTGACATGGGCTCGGCTCACGGGGCCGAGCTGACTGATTTCACCTTCCAGGATGCGCACCTTGCAGACACCGCAACCGCCGTTCACACATCCGACCGGAATGCCTTTGCGACCCAGGCGCAACATGCCCTGCAACAGGCTCTCGCCAATGGCACAGGGGTAGGTCTCCCCGGTCTGCACGACCGACACGTTGACCTTGGGCCGAAAATCGAACATGGCTTCACACCCGCTTGAAAAATGCGCTGCGCGGCTTGTTGGCATCGGCAGCGGTGATGAACTTTTCGGTATAGATGTCGCGCTCATAGAGGCGACCTTGCATCAGCGCTGCCAGGCAGGCTTCGATCATTGGCGGTGGCCCGCACAGGTAAGCCTTGCGGCCTGAGAAATCACCCTTGAAATGGTCGCGGGCGGCGTCATGCACAAAACCCTTGGCCCCATCAAAAGCACCGGCATCGTCCGACAGCGCGGGCACATAGGTGAAATTGGCGTGCTGGGCAGCGAGTGCACGGAATTCGTCGTCGTAATACAGTTCCGCCTTGTTGCGCTGGCCGTAGACCAACGTGATGGGCATGGCGCTGCCACGATCGAGCAGATCCAGGATCATGGCGCGCGGGCTCGACAGGCCCGAGCCACCGGCCATGAACAGCAGCGGCATCTGGGCCGATTCGCGCACAAAAAATCGACCGTAAGGTCCGCTCACGGTGAGTGCGTCGCCGACCTTCAATGTTTCGTGCAGGTAGGCGGTGCCAGCGCCGCCGGGAACGGTACGCACGTTGATCTCGATTTCCCCACTGTCGGTCACTTGCTGCGGCGAATTGGCGATCGAGAACGGTCGGCCACCGTCGATTCCTGGCAATGCGAGCTGCACGTACTGACCGGCCTGGAAGTCGATCGGTGCGTCGAGTTTGAGCCAGAACGCCTTGATGGTGGGTGTGAGTGTTTCGATCCGGCTGACCGTGGTGTGGAAGTCGCGCACCGGGATCACGCGTGCATCGGGGTCGTCTTCGATGTCGGCCTCGATCGTGGCATCCGACAGCAGCGTGGCACAGCAGGCGAGTGCCTTGCCTTCGTCGCGCTCGAAATCCATCAGTGCGAACAGGTTGGCCGCGCCATGATCGACCTCGCCCTCGGCCACCTGCACTTTGCAGGTGCCGCACAGGCCGTGGCCGCAGGCATGCGGGATGTAGATTCCCTGGCGCAGCGCGGCGTCGAGGAGGGTCTGGCCATCCTCCACTTCGATGGTGGCGCCCAGGGGTTCGATGGTGAGGCTCTGACTCATTGGCGGAGGGGGTACGTGGGGTTCAGAATTTCTGGCGGCCTTGGGAATCGGTTTCGCGGCTGCCTTCGAGCTTGGGTGTGCGCAAGCGGATCAGTGACTTGTGGACCAAACCGTGGTGCTCGATCGACTTGCCGAAATCGGGCAAGAAGCGCTTGCCGCCGTTGAACCACTGTGTGCGCTGCCAGTCGATGGCCTCGAACTCCGGGTGTTCACCGTACAGCTCTGGCAGCACATCGCGCACCAGCGCACCGAATGGGAGCGTGGGGGGCAAGGGCAGGCAAAAGGGTGCCGCATACATCAGGTGGTTCTCCCAGGACACATAGATCAGGCGCTTGCCGTAAAAGCGGTCTTCGAGGTCCTGCTGGCGCATCGGGTACTCGCCGATGCTGCGCAGGAAGTCGGTGGCTGGCGTGGCGCTCACTTTGCGGGCTCCGTGGGCATGGTGGTGCTGCCTGCGGTGCGACCACTCCAGGTGGCAAAGTGCTTGCGGTCCGGGCTGCTGGCGAACTCGCCGTTGTCCTTGCCCCCGTCCACGCCGTAATAGCGCAAGACTTCCCGCACCGGACTGTCGCCGGGTGAAGCCGGGTTGATGTCCTCGGGATAGCAACTGCCCTGGTAAATCTGGTGCACCGGCAACCAGGCCTGGGCGTACTTGCGGGGTTCGTGCTCGAAAATCTCGCAGCAGTGGTCTGAGCAGAAGTGGTACTTCATGCCGTGGTAAGTCGTGTCACGGAAGGCGATCTGCGTGGCGTCGCCCGGCTCGGTGAAGAGCATGGGGACTTGGCAGGTCTGGCACAGCATGGGGAGAAAGTTGTTGTACCAACGCCCACCGTCTTTGTGCAGCGCGCGCCAGTGCTCGAACCGGCTGCGGTAGTGCTGGTCGAAACTGTCCGGGTATTTCTGCGACAGCCAGGCGATCTCGTCTTCGCTCGGCAGCCAGGTGTGAAAGGCTGCCGCCTGGCTGTACTGGTAAAAGGTGGACCAGGCCTGGTGGCTGATGTGGTGCTTGCCCTCGCAGGCGTCGGCCCAGCCTTTGGGCAGGCGGATGCCGTAGCGCGCCAGGTCGGCAAACAAGGCACCACCATTGGCTTCGGCGTACATCTCCCACGCCTCCTTCCAGCTCATAACGCGCTTGGGCAACATGTAGTCCTGCATCATGGCGACCAGCGTGAGCAGCCGGTAGCCGCGCCAGAACCACTTGTCGATCCAGCGCTGCACGATCGGCACGTTGGCCGGGTCTTGCTCCAGCATGAACTTGATGCATTCGATGCCCAACGTCATGTGGCGGCTTTCATCGCTTTGCGCGCTGAAGCCGAATGTGACCGTCGACATGTCGCCGTTGTGCGCAGCGCCGCTCATGAAGGGAACGAACAGCAGGTTGGTCAGCACGTATTCGAATGAGAAGCTGACTGCCGTGAGGAACTCGAACGGGCCACCCGAGAATGCGTCTTCAAAGAAGCTTTTGGGCACCGAGAGGTACCAGACGTTGTCGAACCAGTGGTTCGATTCGTGCATGCCATGGAAGTACTTGTTGTAAACCGACATCGCGTGCGTCTCGGTTTGCTGATGACGCAACTCGTCGGCACTCTGATACAGGCAGGCTAGCCGCAGACCATCGCCACCGAACTGGCGGGCCAAGTGCGCGAAGCCGCGGTGCGCGTAGTACTCCAGCGGCGTCACGCCCTGGATGAACAGCTTGAGCGCGTTGATGTAGCGCGCATCGGTGACGCCCAGTTCGCCATGGTTCTGCGCGAAAGCCTCGATCACGGCATAGAGCTTTTTCTCCTTCTCGCCCTGGTATTTCCAGTAGGCGTCCATCGTCAGGCGAAAGGGGTCTTCCCACTTATCCCAGTCGTGGATGACGATGCCTTCGTACTTGTCGAACGGAAACACCTTGTCCATCGGTTGGTAGGTGGTTTCCCAGTGCAGGCCGCGTGTCATTGCCGCGTATCGCTCTTTGAGGCCGAGCTTCTTTTTGGTGACTTTTGCATCCATGGGGGGTTCTCCTTGATCAGGTCAGGCCCACCGCTTCGCGGTCGCTGACGGGGAAGTAGGCGCGGTGAAGGATGTCGGGATCGGCACGCAACTTCTGCGGATCACCGTCGTAGGAAACATGTCCGCGCGACATCACATAGACGTGGTCTGCCAGGGACAGTGCCAGATGGGTGAATTGCTCGATCAAGAGCACCCCGATGCCTTGATCCGCAATTTGGCGGATCACTGGAACCAGGCGGGCGACGATCATGGGTGCCAGGCCGAACGACAGTTCATCGATCACCAGGAATTTCGGTGTCATCACCAGCGCCTGGGCAATGGCAACCATCTGCTGCTGGCCGCCGGAGAGTTCGCCTGCGGGCTGGGTGAGGCGTTCTTTGAGCTCCGGAAAGAGCACCAGGGTGCGGTCCAGCGCGGCCGAAAGTTTGCCACGTTCCAGGTCACCTCCAGCCACAAGGAGGTTCTCGCGGACAGAGAGTTCACGCAACACCTGATGACCCTCGGGAACGGTGGCGACACCAAGGCGACGGATTTCGTCGGCGTCCAGTCCTTTCAGATCCCGACCATTGAGCCAGATCTCGCCAAAGGCAGGCTCGATGGCGCCCGCGATGCCCAGTACCGTGCTGGTCTTGCCGGCACCGTTGGCACCCATTAATGCGGTGATGTGACCGGGAGCGATGCGCAGTTCGATGGCGTGGACCACGGCTTTGGTGCCGCGCACCATCACCAGGTTGTCCACCTCCAGGCGGGCAGGGTCCCGCCCGTTGGGGACCTTGAAAATGCTCATGCTGCCACCTCCGAGAAGGTGCCGAGATAGGCTTGTTGGACCTCTGGCTGGCGCAACACTTCGTGCGTGTTGCCCAGCGCAAGCAGGCGACCGAAGTCCAGCACCATGGTTTCGTTGCAGCAGGCAGAGATCAGATCGACGTCGTGGTCGATCAGGAACACTTGCGTCTTGCCTGCCGGCCCGCCATAGAAGAAAGGGATGTCCTTGATCACCCGTTCCAAGTGAATGGATTCGGACTCGCTCATGCCGGCGCCGGGTTCGTCGAGCATCACCAGTTTGGGCGAACCGATGATGGCCTTGGCGATCTCGGCCAGGTGACATTCTTCCGTCGACAGGTCGCTGCCACGGCGGTTGAGACGGTGTGAGAGACCGACGAAATCGATGGCCGCCAGTACCGACTTCTCGGCCGCCGTCCGCCCGCCCTCGAAGGCCACATGATCGGCCACCGCGAGCACGTTGTCTTTGAGTGTCAGGTCATCGGCGATCTGGTCGGTCTGGAAGGTCCTGCGCAGGCCCATCGCGGCACGGCGGTGTGGCGCGACACCGGTGAGTTGCATGCCGTCGACGCTGACGCTTCCGCGCACCGGCGTGACGAAGCCCGACAGCACATTCAGCAGCGTGGTCTTGCCCGCACCGTTGGGGCCGATCAGACCCACGATGGGTTTGGTGAGTTGCACGGTCAGGCCGTCGATCGGTTTGACGCCGCCGAATTGCACGCAAAGGTCCTGGATATCGATCATGGTATGGCGCCTTCGTGCGTCAGCGGTAGGCCGCGAACGGTTTGGGCCAGCGCGCGTCGATGCGCTGGCGCAAGGGGAGGATGTGGGGGTACAGCGCATGCTCCATGGCGACCTTGAGTGCCATAGCGCCCCACAGGATGGCCAAGGCTGCCAGAAACGGCACTTGGAACACGCCCCAGGCGACCCAACCGACGAACAGACCGATGAACAGCCAGTTGAGCGCGCGCTTGATGATGCGGTGATCGGCCGTCCAGCCGCGCGATTCGACCCAGCCTGCCAGCCGCAGCGAGGCTGCAGCCTCGAGGGCTTCTGCCTTGTCTTGCACCGGCTTGCCAAAGAAGCCGAGCAACAGCCAGCAGACGCCGGGGATCGCGATCCGAAAGAGCAACCCGATCAGCGCGATGAAGAAGGCACCAGCGATCGTGGTCTGGTCAGCCCACCACGACAGCAGTCCGACCAGCGCGGCGATGCCAACCCAACTGGTGGTGCCTTCGATGATGCGGCTCATGCGCACGAACTTGTAGAAATCGGCCAACTGACCCGCCAGGCCCTTGCGACCTTGGATCAGCGAAACCAGCAAGGCGAATCCGTAGAACGCGTTGGCCAGGTTGCCGTCCACACCGTGGTCGTTCAGCAGTGCGGGCAGGGCGCGGATCAACAGGCCGGCAAACAATGCGCCGACCCAGTGGTAGGCGCCGCCAACAATGGTCAATGCAAACAGCAGGATCGACTGGCTGACCGGAAACCCGGTGTCGTCCAACTGGCCGTTCAACCCTGCAATCAGCCCGCCAGAGAGCCCGGCAAGGACGCCGGCCAGCGCAAAGGCATAGGCTTTGTAGCCCACCACGCTGACACCGGCCGCCACCGCGGCGGCCTCGCTTTTGCGGATCAGCGCCCAGGCACGACCCGGCATGCTGGCACGGTGCCATTCAATCAGTGCCAGGCCGGCAGCGACCCAGAGCACGGCATAGCGGAAATAGGCAGCGTCGCTGGACGCGAGCCAGGGTCGCTCGATCAGTGCGCGCTGGCCATTGACCACCTTGCCGGTCCATCCAGGGCCACCGTCGGGAAAGCCGATCACGTTGACCACTACCTGGAAAGCAGCGGCCACCATCAGCGTCAGCAGGGCCAGGTACAGGCCGCGCATGCGCAGCGCCGGCAATCCGACCAGCAAGCCGAACACGCCGGCCACCAGGGCGCCGATCACGAGCGCGATTTCAAATGGCAGTCCAATCCCATGCACCAACCGCAGGCAGAACCAGCCGCCCACGCCCGCCATCGCGAACTGGGCCAGCGACACCATGCCGAGTTGCCCGTAAAGCAGTGCGACGGCTCCAGAGGCCAGTGCCAGGCAGGCCACGGTGGTGAAGGTGTTAAGCCAATAGGCCGACAGCACCATGGGCCCGACCCCTGCGATCAGCGCAAAGGTGATCAATAGTGGCCGGATGCGTTGCAGTGGCGTGCCGGGTGAAGTGTCGGGGCGCTCTTTTTCGCGGGCCATGTTGTCAAGGGACTGGTCGTGTTATTCAAGATGGCTGTTGTCGCGAGAGAGTCCAATGCCCTTTCGCTGTTGCCACAACAATGCCGTGATCGCGACCACGAAAGCTGTGGCCGAACCGTAGCGCTGGATGGAGGGCTCCAGTGCGGTCAACGCTTCGATCACACCGATCAGCAGCCCGCCGGACACGGTGATCGCCAGCGAGTTCATGCGACCGACCATCGCCGCGGCCATTGCCGGGATCACCAGGAAGGTCAGCACGACCGGGTTCAGTCGCACCATATTGCCCATGAACAGGCCAGAGATGCCGGCAAGCAAACCGGCCAGCGTCCAGGCCCAGGTGTCGACCCGCTTGATGCGCACCCCCAGCAGCGCGCTGAGGGTGCGGTTGCTTTGCAGGGCGCGCATGCGCAGACCCAGGGGCGTTTTCAGAAGCAGCCAGGTGATGCCCAGTGTGGCGCCGGCGGCTAGAAACAACGCGACCAGACGGGTGTGACTGATCAGACGCCGGCCTTCCACCTCGATGCCACTGGCATCGGTGGGCAGCACCAGACGGCGCGGGTCATCGCCCCAGTACCACTGGGCGATGCCCATGATCATCAGCGCAAATCCGAGCGTGGCCATGGCCCGCACCACACGGTCCTGATGCGTGAGCGACGCAGCGATGTAGCGTCCGTAGCCCCAGGACAACAACGTGGCGCTGCCAATCCCCGCCACCCAGCCCAGCCAGTCGGCGTACTCCAGGTCGATGACCTGCCAGCACACCATCGCTGCCAGCCCACCCAGGGCGCCGTAGGCGAAGTTGACCACCCCGCTTGCCCGGTACAGCACCACCAGGCCGACGCCTGACAGTGCATACACCGCGCCCACGCTGAGGCCCACGACCAGGAAGGGAATCAGGTTGTCCATGACCACTCTTCTTTGCGCTTTAGTTCATTGCCGGCGATCAGTTGACCAGGCCACCCTTTTTTTCGGCTGCCAGAATGTCGGCCAGCTCCGAATCTTTGGACTGGTAGCACTCGGTCAGTGTCTTGAAGCCACCTCGGGTGATGACCGAGGCGCGACCGGCATGGTTGGGTTGGTGGCGGTCGCCGGAGCCGAAGTACCAAGGCGCGCACATCATGTCGGTGCGGTAATTGGTGATGCCCTTGAACGCGTCGTGCACCGCTTTGCGGTCGAGGTTGCCCTTGACGTTGAGCAGCGCCTTGGTGGCCACCTGCGCGGCCAGGAAACCGGCCTGCGAGAAGGTGTCACGCGGATCCTTCTTGTCGCCGTATTTCTCCATCACCGCCTTCCAGTTGGTGTTGTCTGCTCCGGTGGAGTCCATGGGCTGCAGTTCCATGTGCACGACCAGTTTGTCGGCCCAGTACTTGCCTACCGTTTTGGGCATGTCAACGTGGTAGGCGCTGGTGGGCAGTCCCCACTTCATGCTCTTGCCCAGATCCTGTTGCTCGGCCGCGGTGAGGATGGGAAGCATCATCCCGCGCGGCATGCCCAATACCACGCCCTCGCCCTTGGCGGCTGCAATCTGCAGTGCAATGGCGCCACCGTCGAGCTTGCCCGGATCGAAAAGCACCGTCTTGACTGGAATGCCTGCGGTCTTGCCGTAGCTTTCCACGCCACCGCAGACCCAGTCACCAAAACCGGGGATGCCAGGGGCCACACAGGTCAGGCTCTTGAGTTTGAAGGTTTCGGCGATGTACTGCGCCGCACCCACGGTGGACTGACGGGGGCCGGAGTTGAATGACACATAGTTCTTGCCGAAGAAGCATGCGCGCGGAACGCCTACGCCAGAAATAACGGCGATGCCTTCGGTCTCGTACATCTTGTTGTTGGCGCCGCATTCGACGAAGGACGAGGAGCCCACCATCCCCAGAACCTTGATGTCCTTGACCAGTCGGTTGGCTACTTGGGCTGCCACTTCGGGGTTCCAGGTGTCATCCATCACCGTCAAGTTGACTGGCCGGCCGTTGATGCCGCCATTGGCGTTGACGCATTTGAAATAGGCACTGGCTGCCCGTGCTGAGGACGAGAAGTCTTCCGGGCCGGTCCTGCCGACCACGGCGCCGAGTTGGATCGGCTCGCCGGTGGCCTTTTTCCCGTTGCCCAAGCCGCATTTATCCTGGGCCCACGCGCCGCCTGAGGTCAGGCTGAGGACGAGGGCGGCAGCGGCGCCGAATCTGATCTTGATCATGGTTGCTTGTCTCCTTGTTGTGATGTCGTTGGGCCCGCCAATCAGAAGGCTCGTCCGCGGGCGGGCTCCTTACCCGCGGGGAGCGTGTGAGCAAGTGGGGTCAACCGAAGGAGCCGCGCAGCCCTTCGAGTCCCGGTGTGCGAAAGCGCAGAACCGACTTGTGGCCGAAGCCCTGTTCGGCCAACGATTTGTCCATGTCCGGCGAAAAAAGTGTGGCCGAACGGAACCACTGAACTTTGGCCCAGTCGATCCGGGAAAAGTCAGGGTGCTCCCCGAATAATCTGGGGAGCAGATCGGTCACGAGGTCACCAAAGCGCATGGCAGAGGGCACTGGGACGGCAAACGGAGCACAGAACATCATGTGCTGGTCCCAGCCCAGGTACAGCAGCGGTGCGGGAAAGTTGCCAACCACATCCTTGGCCGGGAAGTCGTAGGCACCAATGGCAGTGATGCTCACAGCTGACCCTCCTTTGCGTCCTGTCCGCCACCCCATTCGCGGAAATTGCGCTGGTCTTCCGATCCTTCGAAATCCATGTTGTCGTGATCCAGGTTGAACTTGTAAAAACGCAGCACCTCGCCCAGTGGATCGAAGCCGGGTTGGGTCGGGTCGGCGTCAGGCGAAAAGCAATGGCCTTGGTAGATCTGGTGAACGGGCAACCAGGACTGCACGTACTTCTGTGGTTCGTGCTCGAAGATCTCGCGGCAGTGGTCGGAGCAGAAATGGTAGGTGTCGCCGTCGTGCTGCGTTTCACGGTAGGCGATCCAGCGCGGATCACCAGGCTCGGTGAACAGCATCGGGATTTGGCAGGTGGTGCACAGCATTGGCAGCGTGCCGTTGTAAAAACGCTTGCCCTGGGCGGCGCGTTCGGCGTAATGCTCCAGTCGCGGCCGGTAGAACTTGTCGAAGCTATCCGGGTACTTCTGCGACAGCCACTTCATCTCCTCGGTTTCCGGCACCCAGGTGTGGAAGGCTGCGGCCGCACCGTAGTTGTAGAAGGTATTCCAGGCCTGGTGGCTGATGTGGTGCTTGCCCTCGCAGGCGTCGGCCCAGCCTTTGGGCAGGCGGATGCCGTAGCGCGCCAGGTCGGCAAACAAGGCACCACCATTGGCTTCGGCGTACATCTCCCACGCCTCCTTCCAGCTCATAACGCGCTTGGGCAACATGTAGTCCTGCATCATGGCGACCAGCGTGAGCAGCCGGTAGCCGCGCCAGAACCACTTGTCGATCCAGCGCTGCACGATCGGCACGTTGGCCGGGTCTTGCTCCAGCATGAACTTGATGCATTCGATGCCCAACGTCATGTGGCGGCTTTCATCGCTTTGCGCGCTGAAGCCGAATGTGACCGTCGACATGTCGCCGTTGTGCGCAGCGCCGCTCATGAAGGGAACGAACAGCAGGTTGGTCAGCACGTATTCGAATGAGAAGCTGACTGCCGTGAGGAACTCGAACGGGCCACCCGAGAATGCGTCTTCAAAGAAGCTTTTGGGCACCGAGAGGTACCAGACGTTGTCGAACCAGTGGTTCGATTCGTGCATGCCATGGAAGTACTTGTTGTAAACCGACATCGCGTGCGTCTCGGTTTGCTGATGACGCAACTCGTCGGCACTCTGATACAGGCAGGCTAGCCGCAGACCATCGCCACCGAACTGGCGGGCCAAGTGCGCGAAGCCGCGGTGCGCGTAGTACTCCAGCGGCGTCACGCCCTGGATGAACAGCTTGAGCGCGTTGATGTAGCGCGCATCGGTGACGCCCAGTTCGCCATGGTTCTGCGCGAAAGCCTCGATCACGGCATAGAGCTTTTTCTCCTTCTCGCCCTGGTATTTCCAGTAGGC
>Ga0194110_10004350_pt1 | contig 17147 bp, 22 predicted proteins | sample TA2Kig1200mmetaG_FD_146192 | JGI IMG/M metagenome (GOLD analysis project Ga0194110, IMG submission 146192) | Freshwater microbial communities from Lake Tanganyika, Tanzania - TA2015032 Kigoma Deep Cast 1200m | ecosystem: Environmental > Aquatic > Freshwater > Lake | place: Tanzania: Lake... | reverse complement strand
CCCCACACGGTCGCGGACAACGCCAACGCCACGACGCCGATCGCGTTGCTCAGTCTCATGGCAGCGGCTCCTCCGTGGGTTGTCGGAGTCTACGCCTTGTCGGAGTGTGTACGAGAAGCGGGGGGGGCGCCATGAATGGCGCCCCTACACGACCGGGCGCGATGAATCGCGCCCCTACATCACTGCACACCGCCGTCATGTAGGGGCACGATTCATCGTGCCCAAGTGTAGGGGCGTGATTCATCACGCCCGATGCCGCACTTCTCGCACACCCTCTCAGATCAGCCACTCGATCTTGACCACGTCTTCCATCTGCCGGAAGTCGGGATCGCCGGTAACGAGGGTCGCGCCAAGCTCCTGCGCGAGCGCGGCGGCGTAGCAGTCGCCGAGGGCGATCGGGAACTGTGCCTTCAGCGCGCCGGCGCCAAGGGAGAGTGCGAGGGTGGCGTCGTGGAACCGGACGCCGGCAAGCTGGAGGTCTCCGACCGTCGTCCGCGCGGCCGACTCATCACCCCTCCGCCAGAGGGCGTAGAGCACCTCAGCCACGTTCACTGAGCACATGTGCACCGAGGCCTCACCCGCCTCCGCGTCGGCCAGCAAGCGCTCGACCCGCTCGCCCCCCGGCTCGTCCTGGAGGAGAGCAAGCACGGCGAACGTATCGAGCACGAAGGGCGCAGCTTCCACCGTTCAGTGCCTCCTCGGGAGTCCGGGCTAGCTCTTGTGTGAGACCGCCTCGGGCTTCGGGCCGAACATGCGCTGGTACTTCCGCTCCTCGCGCTCGTTGTCCAACGCCCGCTCCCTGAGCAGCTCCGCAGTGAGCGATTCTGTTCCGAACTTGCGCATGCAGCCGCGGAGCGATTCGACGATGTTCTCCGGCCGCGGGATGATGTGCAGCACCCCGTTCTGCACGTGCAGGAAGCAGTACGTGCCGGGCTTGATGCCGTGCTTCTTGCGGAACTCCGCCGGGATGACCACCTGCCCCTTCGCTGACACCCGTATGATCGGCATCCCGTCTCACCTCCCCGTGGTGTCGAGCCACTCGATTCTCACCAGGTCCTCAACCGCCTCGAACTCGCGATCCCCCGTCACCAATGTGGCGTCGAACTGCTGCGCTAGCGCAGCGGCGAAGCAGTCGGCGTAGGCGAAGGCTTTCCGGCGCCGTCTCGCGGAGGTCCTCAAGTCAGCCGCTCGCTCGGTCAACTCCATGTCGGCCTCGACGAGCGCAAGAGGCAGGGCGTCCACCGCCTGGAGCATCTGGGCCGCCGGTTCGTCGCCGTACCGGTCCCGAAAGGTGTAGATCACCTCGCCAAGGTTCACGACACACATGTGCAGACGGATGCGACCGTCGGCGGCCGCCCGCAGCAGGTCCTGAACGGCACTCGCGCCGTGCTCGCCCTCAAGCAGGGCCATCAGCGCGAAGGCGTCGAGGACGACTTGCGGAACAGCGTCTTCTCCAGCCATGCCTCTTTGCGCTCCTCAAGCTCGCGCTCCTCCAGCTTGTACTCGAGCCAGTCCTGGGTCAGCGGCCCTAGATGGGCGAACATGCCGTACGCCGCCTCCACGGGGTCCTTGCCCAATGCGGTGAGCACGGCGCCCTCTCCCTTCTCGCCGAGTTGCGCGTACGTGCCCGGCTCAAGGCCTAGTTCCTCGCGGATCCCCTTGGGGATCGTGATCTGGCCCTTCGTCGAGACGCGGACGATTGCCATGGTGCCCACCTCCTCGTTGGCAGTATACCCATCCCCGGAAAGTAGGTCAATCATGGGATCGTCTTACCATCCTATGTTCGGTAGGTCATCCTCTCGGAAACGGGAGAGGACCTCTCCCCCACTCCCCGGAACTCTCATCAGCAACTACGACCCAAACGGAGACCGGTGACGTGGAGCAGGCTAACGGGGCAGAGCGCCTCTTCGGGACGGATGGGGTTCGCGGGACGGCGAACCGCGAGCCGATGACGCCGGAGGTCATCTACAACCTCGGGCGCGCCGCGGGATATGTCTTCGGGAAGATCGGTACCGATACGGTGCTCGTCGGGCGCGATGGGCGGCTGTCGGGCGACATGCTCGAGTGCGCGCTGGTGGCGGGCTTGTGCTCGGTGGGGATCAGCGTGTGCCGGGTGGGGATCGTGCCGACGCCGGCCATCGCGCACCTGACCGGCGTCCTGTCGGCGAAGCTGGGCGTGATGATCTCCGCCTCGCACAACCCCTACGAGCACAATGGGGTGAAGTTCTTCAAGGCCGATGGCACCAAGATCGACGACGATCTCGAGCGGGAGATCGAGGCCGCCTACTTCGGCAAGGCGCACCAGTCGGTGAACCCGACGGGTGGCGCGATCGGGCGAGTCGTGGAGCGCGCGAACGTGGTGGACCGCTACCTGCACCATGTCGAGCAGACCGTGCCGCGCGACTTCGACCTGTCGGGCCTGACCATTGTGGTGGACTGCGCGAACGGCGCCAGCAGTCAGACGACGCCGCGGCTGCTGCAGCACTTCGGCGCAGAAGTCGTGACCATCCACGACGCGCCGAGCGGCCTCAACATCAACGAGGCGTGCGGGTCGCAGCACACCGAATCCCTCGCGAAGGCCGTCGCAGCCCACCTGGCGGACCTCGGCGTCGCGCACGACGGCGATGCGGACCGCGCGATCTTCGTCGATGAGCGCGGAAACCGCCTGGACGGCGATCACATCCTCGCGATCTGCGGGCCCCACCTGAAGGAGCGCGGCCGACTGCACGGCGATGTGGTCGTCACCACCATCCTGGGCAACCTGGGCCTGGACTTGACGCTCAACCCGCTCGGGATTCGCGTCGCGCGGAGCGACGTCGGCGACCGCTTCGTCTGGGAGGAGATGCGCAGCATCGGCGCGTCCCTCGGCGGTGAGCAGGCCGGCCACGTGATCTTCGCCGAGTTCTCCTCGACGGGCGATGGCCTCATCACCGCGCTGCAGGTGCTCGACGCGATGGAGTCCTCCGGCAAGCCGCTGTCGGAGCTGCGCCGGCGCCTCATCGTCATCCCGCAGACCACCCGCGACATCGAAGTCCCCGCCAAGCCGCCGCTCGAGGACTTCCCGGCCATCCAGCAGGCCATCAAGCGCGCCGCGACCGCCCTTGGCGACCGCGGCCGCGTCATCGTCCGCTACTCCGGCACCGAGCCCCTCGCCCGCGTCATGGTCGAGGGCGAAGACGCACCACAGATCAACGCGCTCGCGGACGACGTGGCGGAGGCGATTCGGAAGGCGATCGCGGGCTGAGCGCGAAGTGAGGGCCTGTGCGAGGCTCGGTTCACGGAGGGGAGACGACCTGAGATGATACGGCGTGCGCCATGGCTGGTGGCGGTGCTGCTCGCGTTATGCGTGAGTAGCGCCGTCGTGGCGGATGTCGCGGCGGACCTGGCGGGGCTGCTGGCCAAGGGTCGGTACGACGAGGTCATCGCCGCCGCCACCCAGGAGCTGGAGAAGACCGACCCGCCGGACAAGCAACTGGTCTACCTGCGGGGAATGGCGGCCTTCTACATCCAATGGTACGGCGTGGCCCAGAAGGACATGAGCTCCCTGGGCGACTATGCCCCGTGGGAGAAGTGGCCGCCGGCCTCCGACTTCGCCGGGCGGGTGGTGCGCATCAAGGCCGTGGCGCCGGCGAATGTCGATGAGATCCGGCGAGGGAAGACGTGCCTGTTCCGCATCTACTACGACGAGAACAACGAGTGGTCGCAGGCCATCGCGGCGACGCTGCGGGAGACGTACGCCGAGGTGTGCGGCCTGTACGGCGCGGAGCTGGCGGAGACGTCGGTCTTCATCTTCAGCGACGGCGCCCGGTACAACGAGTTCTTCCGCCTGGGCAGCGGCAGCCCGCCCACCGACTGGCAGTGGGCGGCGGGCGCCGGCGGGGCCCTCCTCTTCTGCCAGTACGATGCCGACGGCTCGCAACCCGTGCCGCCGGGCAGCGCGTACATGCGCTCGAGCATCGCCCACGAGTTCAGTCACTGCCTCGTCCGGCGCTACCTGGGAACCACGCGGATCCCGCCCTGGCTGGATGAGGGCCTGGCGACCTGCTGCGGGGCCCTGCTGGTGCCGGAGGACCTGGCCCGCAACGATCTCCAGGTTGCAGCCATCGTGCGGCTGGGCCAGATGCTGCCGCTGTCGGTGATGGCCGAGAGCAGGGGTTTCTACTCGAACGACAACGCCAAGACCGCCTACCCGCAGGGCTTCGCGATGGTGCGCTTCATGGCCGACCAGATCGGGCGCGACGGTCTGCTGAAGCTCCTCCAACTGCTGCGCGACGAAGGCGACCTCGACAAGGCCCTCGACAAGGGTTGGCAGACCAACTCCACCGCGGTGTATGAGGCGTGGCACGACGGAATGCTGCGCCTGCTCCAGGAAGGCAAGCTCGGACCGTAGCAGGCAGGGGCCGGATGGCCTTCGGCCATGCGGCCCCTCCCACGGCTTGCCGGGGGTTGACGTCTGCGAGCAGGTGTGGTAGCAGGCAGGGGCCGGATGGCCTTCGGCCATGCGGCCCCTCCCATGGCTTGCCGGGGGTTGACGTCTGCGAGCAGGTGTGGTATCTAGAGTGTACGGAAAACCGAACAGTTGATCGGGTATTCGGACGATGCTTCTGGGTCTGCTGGACGAGCTCCTGGGCAACCGGGTCAAGGTGGGCATTCTCCGCCTGCTGTGCACTCACCGACGGCAGTTCACGGGACGGGAGGTGGCCCGCGCGCTGGGCCGGGCGCCCGCGACCACCCATGAGGCCCTGCAGGCCCTCGTCGCCTCGGGCGTCCTCGAGCAGGAAACGCGGCCGCCTGTGGTGCTCTACCGTCTCGCCCAGGGGAACCCGTGGGTCGCGCGTGTGCTTCGGCCGCTGTTCTCGGCGGAGGAGGGCACGGAGGCGGCCCTGGCGCGTGAGATCACCGAGGCCGCCGGGGAAGCGGCCGAGAGTGTCGTCCTGTTCGGCAGTCGCGCGAGGGGTACGAGCCGACCCGGGAGCGATCTCGACGTCCTGTTCGTGGTCCGCTCTCGCCGTTCGACCGCCCGGATCGCCGCGGCGCTCGGGGATGTCAGCCTGCGCTGGGGGCTGAGTATCGAGCCGCTCTTCGTCGGGCTTAGCGAGTTCCCTCGATGGAGCCAAGCCGCCCCGGACGTGTGGGCGGGCATCCTGTCTCACGGCCTCACGCTCCGCGGCACTCCGCCATCGGAACTGGTGCGCCATGCCCGCCGTTCGCCGACTGCAACTGGCTGAGGAGTTCCTCGCCTCCGCGGAGTCCGACCGACAGGCCTTCAGGCTGAATGCCGCCGCCGTCTCTCGCTCCTCACTCCTCCTCCCTCGCTCCTCGCCGTCGGCCTCTCCCCCACTTCCGTTACAGCAATCTTGCATCCGGGCGCTTCTCCTGTGACCCCGAACTGGTATTGAATGGGGCTCAGCCGCGCCGGGCGCTGCCCGGCCGCCGACACCGAATCGCGGGTGCCATGACTGCACTGGGCGAACCCCTGACCCTCCATCAACTTGGACCGGTGAGCTTCCTGTGCGGCATCGCCCTGTTCGGTGTCCTGATGTTCGTCAACGCGCTGTCGGATACCGCGCATACCCTCGCCCGCCGTCGACCTCGACTCACTGTCTCGCCGTCGCCCGAACTCCTCCCTCCCCCCTACGTGCCCCACGCCACGCGGGTGCTGCCCGTGCCGCCGTGGGAGCGCCGCCCTGCCGGACGAATGCCGCGGGTCGCTTGGCAAGCCCTCCCCTGTGGTCCGCTCACCTAGCCTCTCCCCCAGGGCCATTGCATTGTCCGGGAGGGGCCGCATACCTGTGCGCTGAGGGCACTCGGCGCACAGGTATCCGGCCCGTCGTAGCCCGACCGAGGGGCCGGATGCTTCGCATTCGGCCCCTCCCACGACTACGCAATGACCCTGCCTCTCCCCCACCTTCCACGACGTGCAGTGCGAAGCGAGAGAGGCCGCATACGACGCCTTAATGGTAAACCGCTTTAGCGGCAAGGCTCCCCAGAGTTCCCGCGCAGAAACACCATTAAGACGTTCTAACGCTAAACCGTTTTACCCGCATAGCATTCGTCTGAACCCCCGCCGGCCCTTGTCACACTCGACGCGCGAGGCCCGAGGCAGGACGGGCGCCCCGCCGAGGCCGGCTGTCTGAGCCCCGTAGATCGATTCTGGGCGCCGGAAGAAGCCACGAGGCCCCCACCTACTCGCGCTACGCCGAACGCCCCTCAGAGGCCCCCAGCACGCGCGCACGGGGCATTCGCTGCGGGGGGCGGGAGCGGTCCGCGGGCCCTCTTCCCCACGTCGTGCACGTACCCGCTTCAGCCGCCTGGCAGCGCAAGAGAGGAGTTCGGGCGCAAATGGGCCTTGATTCCCGGCGCGGAGAACGTTACAATGGCTTCAGCAGATCAGGCTCCGTGAGGATGAGCGCTATGCGCGACGAGCCTCCTCCAGCGATGCCCCTCCAATCCTCCTCTGAAGGCGTTGATCCGAAAGCCTCCGAACCCGGTGGTGAGTATTACACCCTCCGCGAAGCAGCGCGTGAGGCAGGCTGCAGCGAGGCCACCCTTCGAAGGCTGGTCAAGTCAGGTGACGTTCCATATGTCCAGCAGGAGACAAAGACGGGATTCCGATACCTGTTCGAACCCTCCACAATAGCCGTCATCGCGCATAAGGCCTCCATGCGCAGGCCAGCCGGGAGGCCTTCAGGAGGACGGGTTGGAGGGCGTAGTCTCCAAGCCTCCAGATATGAGGCCCTCCAGGAGGCCTCCGAAGGCATTCAGGAAGTCGCGGCTCTGCGAACTGAGCGTGATCTCCTCAGGGCCGAGAACGCACGGCTCTGGCTGCAGGTTGAGCGCCTGACGGAGAGTGTCACACGGCTCGCGCTTCCGCCCTCCAGGACATTGGAGGCCGAGCCTTTGGAGGGGGCCTCCGGTGCCAAGCCTACGGCGAAGCGGAGCTTCTGGAACTGGTTCTTCGGGCGAGACACAAAGGGGCCGGAGGGCGGCGGATGACCAGATGGGTATTCGCCATACGGAGTCTCGGTCGCGATGAAGGTTGTGAAAGGCAGTGTCGGGATTGGAATCCCGACCTACGAGATACGTAGGCCGCGTAGGAGAGGCCTCCTTCCTCCAGAGAGCCCTTCTTCAATACAATCTGAATCGCGTCCCTACATGAGGGCGGCGAAGACGAGGATCGTGGATTCCGGTTTGGATGGATCGACAGCGAGGGCCCGGGGTAGGAGAGGCGGTTCGGTAATGAGAGCAAGGGAAGGGGATAGGGAAGAGAGGACGGTCCAACAACACTGAAGCCACCCTATTCCTTGGCGGGGAGGCGGTGGCTTCGCGAGAGAGTCTAGGCAGCAGGGCCGGCGACTTGTGCCTTCGGTGCTGCACGTGGGGTTTTGTTGTGCCCCGACGCAGCCTCAGAGTAGCACAGCCTACGCCCTGTGTCAAGCTCTCTGCGTTGTGTGGTTTCGAGTTTCGGGTTTCGAGTTCAAGGACACGGGCTGCAGATGGGGTTCGGGACGTGGGTCTTGGAAACTGAAGAACCTCCGAGCAAGCATCAGCAAGAAGCGAGTGCCGCCAGCCGGGAACTCGAGACCCGAAACTCGAGACCTGATACAGCGAACCCGGGAGGGTTCGGGATGTCCGGACAGGGCGAGAGAGGGAACCAGCGCCGACCGAAGCCCTATGACTTCGGGGCCTTCCGCGGCTACCGCGGACCTCGCTTCACGCCCATCCCCGATGAGTTTCTGGATCATCAGCTCGCCGATCTGTCCTCGGCCGAGACGAAGGTGATGCTGTTCCTGTTCCGCAAGACCTATGGCTATCGGAAGAGCGCGGATCGTGTTTCGTTTGCGCAACTCGAGCATGGAACGCGCTCCTCCGAGGGGACCGTCATCGATCGCGGAACCGGTTTGAGTCGCGCTACGATTTGGCGAGCACTGAAGGGATTGCGGGAGAAGGGTCTGATTGAGATTGAGCGTCAGACCACGCCGGCGGGCGATTCAGACATCAACTACTATCACATTCGCGAGGACCTTGGTCCTGAACACTTGGTGGGGCAGGGCGGCTCGCCAAGTCCTCGAGGCGGTCGGTCAACGCGAGGCGGTTCGCCGCATCGTGGAGGTGGGGAAGGGGGCGCCGATCTCTCAGCCGGCGGCGACTCGGAGGGGTGGTTCAGTAGTGAAACTACCCCCATCTCAGAATTGAACCCCCCTGGTTTCAGAACCAAACGAGGGGGTGGTTCAGGTTCTGAACCCACAAGAACAGACTTCACAAGAGAGGACTTGACACTCTCAACCGAACTCACCGATCTGGCGCAGGACTTCCTGCGCTCCATCGGCTACGCGAAGCCCGCCCCAGCGAAGAGAGAGCGAACTGTGCGCATCCTTCGCGAACTCCAGCGCGAGGGTCAGTACACGCTCGAGGAGCTCCAGGCGGCCTGTCGGATAGCCGTCTCCATGGGAGCAAGGGGACCGGAGCTGCTCCCGCATGTGATTGGGAAGGCTGAGAAGGTGCAGCAGCAAACGGAAGTGGGGGAGAGGATCTCGCGCCAGGAAGACGAGGCCCGAAGCCGGTGGGAGAGACTGACGGCGCACTTCGAGCAGCTTTCGAGGGACGAACAGGAAGAGCTGATTGAGGCCGCGAGAAGGTCGAGCGCGATTCTCGCGCAACGTCCGCGCAACCACCCGCTGACACGGGCGGCGGCGATCGCAATGTTGGACCAGCAATGATGCCGAGATCTGAGGAAATCGCGATGGCGAACAGTCCTTGGAGACAGCAAGGAGGTGCAGGTGATGTCGCGTGAGGAGGAGCTGCTGGAGGTCGCGGAATCAGGAAGCCTGGGCGATCTCAAGGAGGTTCTACCGGCCAGAGGGGTCATGGGCAAGCTGCTTGCGCCAAGGTTCGACATCAACGCGCGCGATGCACGAGGCCGCGCAGCGTTGCTCCTGGTGACGCAGCGCAGTGAGGTACGGATGGCGCGGCTACTGCTTAAGCATGGGGCTGATCCCAATGTGCGGGACAACCGAGGAGACACGCCGCTGTCTGCGGCAGCGGGGCAGGGCAACGCCGAGATGACCCGGCTGCTCATCGAAGCGGGAGCCGACGTCACGGCGCGCAATAACGAGGGGTATGGTGCACTGCATCGCGCGGCCGGACCGGAAGGTCGGGCGACGAGCGGCGAAGTGGCGGAGATGCTGATTGCCCAGGGCGCCGATCCGAACGCGAAGGGCAGAAGCGGGGACACGCCGCTGCACGTCGCGGCTCAACACGGGATGCTCGGTGTGGCGGCGGCCCTGCTGGCAGGCGGGGCAAGAGTCGATGAGGGCGATGGCAAAGGTCGAACGCCCCTACAGTTGGCGCTGCGCTCAGGGAACCTGGAGACGGCGGACCTACTCCGGAGCCATGGAGGGTAGGGGACAGGGGAGAGCGTCCCGGTAAGCGGGAGCGGATCGCGAGAGGGAACGTGTCGGGTTCTGAGAGCGTGTGTGAGAAGGACGGCATGGGGCGTGATGAATCACGCCCCTACACGCGGGCGCGATGAATCGCGCCCCTACATCACGGCGATGTACGGTTGTTCGTGAGGTACGGGTGCCGTTTGTGGCACCCGGTTACCGTTCCCATGCGCGCTCCGAGACGCCGCCGCCGAGCGATGAGGAGGTTTCTGCAGGGAGAAGGGCGTTCTTGTTCTGAACGGCAACCGGCCGGATTGTGATCGGTGGCCGGGTTCCGGATGGCGATTGAGAGGGAGAGATCCGATGACGAGAGGGATGGCAGTCCTGGGCGTGATGGCGTTGGTCGTGCTGCTCGTCGTGGCGGGCAGTGTGCGAACGGCAGTCCTGACTCGAAGGTCGCAGGCCTCAACAAGCCAGGAACGTGTCGCCGAGAAGACGCGAGTGGTGGCTCACGGGGAGAAGGTCAACCTCAGAGAGCACCTCGTAAGGGGGAAGACGACGGTCTTCGACTTCTACAGCGAGTACTGCCCGGCCTGCATGATGTTGGCTCCGGAGCTGGACAAACTGGCGGCGAAGCGGCCGGACATGGCGGTGGTCAAGGTGGATGTGAACCGGCCGGAGGTGCGAGGGCAGATCGACTGGGAGTCGCCGGTCGTGCAGCAGCATGGGATCGACACGCTTCCGCACCTGGTGCTCTTCGATGCGCATGGCAAGCAGACCGCGAGCGGGCCGCGGGCACTCGACGAGGTCGTGGGCTGGCTCGGAAGCTAGGTCGTGAGGGCCTGCCAGGCGCGAGCGCGGCCGCGCAAGCCGGCGGCCAGCACGTCGGGAGCGTTCGGGAGCGCCGGGCTGACCGCATAGACGACGGTGGCATGGCGCACGCCGGCGCCGGCCGCGTCGATGGACTGCAACGCGGCCACGGCACGGAGCGCACCGGGCTCTGTCATGATCGCGGCGCAACGGGCATGATGGGTCGTGACCACGGCACTTCACCTCCGGAGGGGTGTTCTGCCTAAGGCAACGCACGGGCGCGGGAACGAAGGGTTACGAGGATGTAACGGAGACGACGGGGGGGTCAGGAGTCGGAATTCAGAAGTCAGAATGACGTCAACGTCAGCGACACCAGTATGGGGGCTTCGCGTGCGCGAGGACGGGGCCAGGCGAGTCATCGTCATCAAGCACAACCGGTATGCGCGCCCGGCGGCGTGCAGCATTTGCGATGGCGACCACAACCTGGACTTGGGCCTCGCACTGTTCGAGGAGGGTAACTGGCAAGGGATCTGCGAGGACTGCGCCCGCGAGCACGCGCCCGGGATGCTTGCGTTGCTGAGGTGCGTGGCCGCCCAGAGGGCTTACTGGGAAGTGGAGGAGGTGAGGGCCGGTGAGGAGAGTCGCCGGCGAGTAGGGGAGACGCTCGCCTCGCTGGAGGCGGAGTTGGAGTTGCTGCAGGAGCGACTCGAGGGCACGCAAGCCCGTATCGAGGAGATGCGCACGGAAGATCAGTGAGGACGGACGCCGGGCCCAGGACGCCACGCGAGAGGCCAGCCGATCGCGTGGCGTTTCGCGTTGGGCAAGGGTGAAAGCAGTTATACCCTCTTGACGTCATAGCGTTTGAGCGGTAGATTGCTCCCGGACATGAGAACGATCGCAGTGGCGAATCAGAAGGGCGGAGTGGGGAAGACCACGACCGCCATCAACCTCGCGGCGGCGCTGGTCGAGCGCGGCCGGAAGGTGCTGCTGGTGGACCTCGATCCGCAGGCCAGTGCGACGACAGCTTTGGGGCTGAAGGTGGGGGAGTGGACAGGCAAGAATGCCTGTCCTCCTGCGGCCCTTACGGGGCAGCCGTCGATGAGCGACGTGCTGCAGGCGGCGATGAACGAGGCGGAGACGCCGCGGCTGGCGGAGGTCGTTGTGGCGACGCCGACGGGCATCGACCTCGCGCCCGCGGACATCACGCTGAGCGCCATCGAGCCGGACCTGCTGAGCGCGTTGGGCGGTGAGAACGTCGTGCGCCAGGCGCTGCGGGGGGCGAAGGGGTACGACTACGTGCTGATCGACTGCCTGCCGAGCCTGGGGCTGCTGGCGGTGAATGCGCTGACCGCGGCGGATGAGGTGCTCGTGCCCGTGCAGGCCGAGTACCTGCCGATGAAGGGCTTGCAGCTCCTCCTGCACACGGTGGCGAAGGTGCGGTCGAAGCTGAACCCGAGGCTGAGGATCGCAGGCATCCTCCTCACGATGACCGAGATGCGCACGCTGCACTCACAGGAGGTCTGCGAGCACGTACGGTCGGCCTTCGCGGGGAAGGTGCGTGTGTTCGACACGTACATCAAGAAGAGCGTGCGGCTGCGCGAGGCGGCGGTCGCCGGGGAGAGCGTGCTGACCTACGCGCCAAGGCACGAGGCGGCGGAGGCGTATAGGAAGTTGGCGGCAGAGGTGGACAGGAACGGCTGAAACACGAAGACCGCTAAGAAGGCACGAAGAGGCGCGAAGAACGGCGAAGGCAAGGTGAACGGCGATGCCGAAGAGGCGCGCGCAGATCACTCGAGAGACGGCGGATGGGATGTATGAGGATGTGATCGACCGCGTGACGGCGCGCGTGGACGAGGAGGCCGCCAAGCGGTCGCGGCAGGCCCACAAGAAGGCCCCGGAGCCGCCGCCGCTGGTCAAGGTCACCGTCTACATGACCCCGGAGGATGTGCTCGCGATCGACGAACTCGTGAGCCATGAGTTCCGCACGACCGGGAAGCGGCCGCGGCGCTCGACGGTCATCTGTGGGGCGATCCGGGCGCTCTACAGGCTGACGAAGCTGACGCAAGGCAAGAAATGACGGCGCGGACAGGCAGGAATGTTGATTGCCAGCATGCGTAACGCTCGTTACGATGGGTGGGAATGTGACAGAGGAACAGCCTCCGCTGCCCCAAACCACCCACTACATCCTAAATGAGCGCCTTTGGTGCCGTTGATGATGTCAACGGGCATCTCACGCACCCATCGCGTCTAGGGATGCTCCACGTCTGGAGCGGGCCTCAATGATGAGCAAGCGTTACGCTGGTTTGGCAAACCACAGGAATGCCTGTCCTCCGAGACGGCGCTTGCCGCCGCCTCACGCGCGAGCCGCGCATGTCACCGACGGCGGGCGATCGCCAACCGACGCGAGAGCCGACAAGCAGCTACCCGATGAGTGATCGGAGGCCAGCCATGGCGCCACCCCATGTAGATGATGAACTGGAGGCGTTGCTCAGCGCGGACGACAAGCCGACCAAGCCTGAGGCCGAAGCGCCCCCTGTCGAGAGGCCCGAGCCCCAATCCCCCACGGACAAGCCCGCGGCGGAAGCGGAGAGGAGCGAGAGCAAGCCGCCAGAGGCGAAGCCTGCCGCTGTGCGGCCGGCCGCGAGGCCGGCGCCGCGGAAGCGGAGCGTGTGGCCGACCGTGGCGGTGGTCATCCTGGTGCTGCTGGCGGCGGCGGTTCTGTTGGGTCTATACGCCAACAACCTGCGGGGGAAGGTAGCGGCGCTGAAGGGCGAGTTGGAGACGATCAAGACGCAGGCAACCGGCATGGAGGCGACGGCCGGGAAGGTCGCAGATGACCTGCTGCCCGTGATCGAAGAGAACGTAGCCATCGCCAAGATACGCGCGGCGGCAGGCGACGCCGAGGGCGCGAAGTACAGCCTGCTGCTGGCGAAGCGGTATGCGGACATGGCGGACAAGCTATCGGGAGGCACCCCGCCTGGCAAGCTGCGAGAGCTGACCACGCAGATCGAGGAGACGGGAACGGCAGTCCAGAGTCCGGAGTCCGGAGTCCAGAGTTCGAAGGCAGCGGGAACGGCAGTCCAGAGCCCGGAGTCCGGAGTCCAGAGCTCGCAGGGAACGGCAGTCCAGAGCCCAGAGACAACGGAGAAGGCAGACCAGAGTTCGAAGGCAACGGCAGCGCCCGTCGCGCCGGAGGCCACGGCGACCGAAGGCCAGGCGGTGCCCCCCGGTGGGTAGGAGGAGAACGGCGGGGGTTGGGGACGACGGCAACGACAAGGCAATGTCGGGCTGGGAAGCCCGACCTGCGAACGACGGTGGAGGAGGGGCTGAGGACGGATGAAGCCGGCGCGCGTGCCGGAGGGTTTCCAGGGGATTACGCACCTCGGGGCGCCCGTGCGGGTGTTCTCGCCGTGCCGCGCGGCCCTGCCCATGCTGGTCATCCCCGTGCTCTGGGTGGCCGTACTGGGCCTGATATGGAACGTGGGCCGGGAGGCCCCCGGCGGCTTCCCTCCGAAGTTGTGGGCCCTGCTGGGCGTGTGGCTGGTGGTGATGGGCGTCCTTGGGTGGCTCGGCCTGCGTCGGCTGCGGGAGTGGGCAGTGGTCTACGAAGAGGGCTTTGCGCGCCTCGACGCCGGGGGCCTCAGGGCGTGGCGGTGGGAGGACGTGCGGCAGGTTGTGCTGGTGCCCGGGGAGTCGTCCTGCGGCCATCGAATCGAGACAGCCGAGGGACAGGAGTTGAGCCTACCCGGGGCCCCCGACGCCCTGGGCAAAACCATCCGCGACCAGACCTTCGCCCTGCGCCAGCAACGGCTAGCGCAGGCGTTCGAGCACGGAGAGGCCCTGGACTTCGGCCGGTTCACGGTCAGCAGGGGCCAGGGCGTTCGGTACGCCGATCAAGTCCACGCGTGGGGCGACGTTCGCAGCATGGGGCTGCGCAGCGGGCAACTGGTCATCTCGATGAAGGACGACAGCTTCTTCCACGCAGGCGGGGCAAGCTGTGCGCTCAGCCTGATCCCCAACCCCGACGTGCTGCTGGACCTCGCGAGGAGCCTGGGCGTGGAGGCGGACCCGGAGGCCGTGCACAGACTGCCGTAGGAGACGCTAACGCCAGATTCCCGTCTCATCCCCTGCGATGCGCAGAAGCATGTTCAGCTCGCCGAGGTGCGAGTGGGTGTGGCGCAGGCCGTAGAGCCAATGCTCCAGGTACGTGGCGCCGGTCCAGTGGAAGGGCGGCGGCGAGAGCATCTCCTCGTCGGTCATCCCACAAAGGCGGGTCTCCAGGCTGGCAGCGACCTCGTCGAGATACGTGAGGAGCTGGTCGCGAGTGGGTAGCTGCTCGACGGGGCCGTCCAGTCCGTGGCAGAAGCGCGGAGTCCAGTCCACCTCAGCCAACGACGTGCACTGATACGCATCCACCGCCTGCACGGCGTGCAGCGCCCAGCGGGCGGGAGTGAACTGCGGGTTGGCATCGGCCCGCCAGCGTTCCTCGGGCGTCTTGCGGACCACGTCGCGGAGCATCTCCCAACAACGGGCGAACTGAGCGGCGAGGCTGTCACCGATGGGGGGCATCACTCATCGCCCCGGGGGTGAGGGCAGTTGGGCGCAGGCGCTTTGGGGAACTCGAAGGCTCACCCGCAGAGCTGGGCGGTTCGCGCCTATGCAACGCTCTGGAGCTGCCGGTGGGACTGCGCGAGTTCGCCAATCGGGGCGCCTTCGGCGAGCGACTCCAGGGCCTCTCGCTCAGCAATGTCGTCGGTGAAGTCGAAGACCAACTGGACAGGATCTCCGGTGTTGTGGTTGTCGTTGTAGCTGTCGACGTCGGTCTTGAGTTGCTTACACTCCGAGGCGATGACACGCCGCCGTTGCTGGAACGCCGAGACCATGTGGGTCCACTCTGCAACGCGCATGTCGTCCCAAAGGGTAAGCTGCCTCCCCCCCTCCACACCCTCCGGGCATGCTTCGAACGCACGACGCGGCCCTGCTCATCGGTGTGGTAGTCCTCGCCCATTGCCTTCGCGAGCTGGTCAGCAAAGAGGTTCTCCAGATCACGCGGCTGTGGCACCCATAGCCCTTCCCGCAGGGCCCACTTGGCGATCTCATGTTTGGTGGCTGGGCGGGGCTGCCCCGATGCCCAGTAAGCATCCGCGATCATCTGTAAGCGCTTCCTCGGTATGCCAGCGAACATGCTGCACCTTCCTATGCTAGCGCCGGAGCCATTCGTCCCCAGCCATCGGCCATAGCGGACTGCAGGACAACCTGCCTCACCTTCTGCAGGGCAGACCTGAAGTGAGACCAAGGCACTTCGCCGCGGTGCTGTAGCTGCCCAACGACAATGCCGGGGTGGACTCTGATGCGTCTTGCGAAACCTACGATATCGTCAGTCCCATAGAGGGGCCCGACACGCGCGATGAACCTGTCCAGCTCGGATCGATCGATGAGGAACTCCTCCGCGAACTCGTTCGCGTTCCTCTCCGAGTCCTCCTGAACGGGTCGCGCGTTCTCGCCGACCAGGTCTATGTCAAGCAACTCGTTGTCCACCTGCTTGATGTGGCCCACCTCGTGAGCAAGGGTGAACCAGAACCAATCGAGACGGTCCCAACGCAGGGACAGCGCGATCACCGGGGACCTCGGATCGAGCCAGAAGGCCACCCCATCGATCTTCGTCCCAGGAAGCTGCTCAAGTACGAGGAACCTAATGCCTGCATCCGAGAGAACCTTCGGCACCCGGCGCACATCGGGTGCGTTCGACAAGAGGCTCCTGAGTTCTGCGGTTCCCTGCGCGAGAGACTGGCTGGAGAACGGCTCCGCCCAGACGGCCTCGGCAAGGTGTTTCGCGCGGAACAGCCACGCGACCTGGGCAGGCGATATCTCCCGAGTACCCCTACGTGCTGCGCACGCGAGTCTGGGCTCTTCATCCAGGTCAGACACTCCGAAGTAGCGCTTCAGCCTAGACTCCATGACCTCCACGCTCTCCGATGGCTCGATCCAGTTGCGCTTCGCCATCTCCTTGATGGGAGCGTATGCGTACAACCTAGCCCGTCTCCTGATGGCGTCCTCCGAGTCCTGCCCGCTGCGTAACCGCCACAGTCGGTAGGTGCTCTCCAGATTCAGCCAGTGCTGTGCAGGAGGCCCAAGCGCCGCCTCCAGCTCCATTGCTATCTCTGGAGAGATGGCTCTCTTGCCCGAGATCAGATGGCTCACGTCTTTGGCAGAACGGCCCATGACCTCGGCCAGTTCCGCCTGGCTCCAACCGCGCGCCTCTAGTTCCTCCCGGATGAACTCACCGGGAGGGAAGGCCTCGGCGACCTGCCTATCGTCCATGCTACCCTCCGCTAGTGGTAGTCCTCGATACCTATGATCACGACGACCTTCTCTGTCCCATGACCACGCAGCTCGACGATGAGCCTGTAGCGATCGTTCAATCGGAGCGAGACCTGGTGAGCCCTGTTCCCCTTGAGCTTCTCGAAGCGAAGGGACTTGTAGGCGCGCAGCGTTCTCTCATCTGGAGCAGCCCTGATCTGCTGCATGCGTTTGCGGAATGCCGTGACGATTGCGCCGTCGTACTCGCCGCCGGACCCTGCATCGCTCTCTATCCTCTGAAGCCTTGGGTCACGGAACTCCACATTCACGGGCCAACGGTACACGGTTCTGCAACTGATGTCAAGTCATCGATTTCCAGATTTAGTAATAAGGTAATCGGACAGATCAGCGGCACCCCGTGCCCCAACGCCAGAGGAATGGGGACGGAAACAGGTCAGGCACGGCGTCTGCCCACGGAGGGTGCCGGAACTGAGCCCACAGACGGCGTCGGCCCCTGCTACCTCGGGTGCAGCACGTAGGGCTGCGTGGAGACGGTGAGGCGGAGGGCGCCGACCTTGTAGACGAGTTCGCCGTAGGCGGCGAGGTACTCCCCCTCAAGGCGCTCGATTGAGGCGACGAAGGCCTCGCCCTCGG
>Ga0194110_10004348_pt1 | contig 17150 bp, 16 predicted proteins | sample TA2Kig1200mmetaG_FD_146192 | JGI IMG/M metagenome (GOLD analysis project Ga0194110, IMG submission 146192) | Freshwater microbial communities from Lake Tanganyika, Tanzania - TA2015032 Kigoma Deep Cast 1200m | ecosystem: Environmental > Aquatic > Freshwater > Lake | place: Tanzania: Lake... | reverse complement strand
TTGTTCCCTGGAGCCTTGAGGTGGATAACCTCCTTTACCTGGTCCACGGCCTCGATTTCATTCCAAAGATGAAAAGGGAAATCCCTTCCATCAAGGAGATTCGGCTTATCCCTGGGACATTCGGGTCACACGCTGTGATGAGCCTCGATACAGAGAATAGGGGCGAAATTCGAAGGGCCTTATCGCTTGGGCTCTCTTTTACCAACATTAAAAAGGTGATCGCCGTTAACACCGATATCAACTTGCTGGATGACCAGGCATTGGAATGGGCTCTGGCAACCCGGTTTCAGGCGGATAGGGATCTGATCGTCATGACCAATCTGAGAGGACAACCCATTGATCCCTCTTCGGGCGATGGATTCCTTACGGCCAAGATGGGACTGGATGCCACTAAACCCAGATCGGAAGGGTTTGAAAAGGTGGGAGTCCCCGAAGAGGTGAAAAAAAGAATCGTTCCTGTCCTTCAGAAATTTGTCAAAGGGGAATGAGATGAAAAGAATAATTGTGGGAATCTCCGGTGCGACCGGAGCCATCTATGGAATAAGACTTTTAGAGATCCTCGCCAAATCGAATGTGGAAACCCATCTGGTGGTTACTGAGGCCGCTGAAAAAACCATCCTCATGGAAACCGACTGGACAGTGGAAAAGATCAAATCTCTGGCTAAGATCGTCTACGACATTAAAGACGTGGGAGCGGATATTGCCAGCGGCTCTTTCCAGACCGATGGTATGGTGGTCATCCCATGTTCCATCAAGAGCCTCTCGGCAATCGCCAACTCTTTCAATTTAAATCTTCTGATTCGTGCCGCAGATGTGACGATGAAAGAAAAACGGAAGCTGATTCTCGCTGTAAGAGAAACACCCCTTCACAAAGGTCATCTCAATCTTATGATGAACCTTGCCGACTCGGGAGCGATCATTCTCCCTCCGATCCCCGCCTTCTACTTCCATCCTAAAACCATGGATGACCTGATCAATCATACGGTCGGGAAAGTCCTCGACCTATTCCATATCGAGCACGATCTCTTTGCCCGCTGGGGCAGTACAAAGGTCAAAAATAATCTCAGAAAGAAAGGATTGAACCATTAAGATCCAAGGGAAAATTGTGGAAGGACTCAGGGAGGCAGGCCATTTCACTCAGATTCCTTGGGTCAGAAAGCAGTTCATCTTAAAACTCTCCATTGATCCCTATCCCGGGACATTAAATCTGGAAATCATTGGTCCGGAATCTCTTCATTCTTTCAAATACCTTAAGACGACAAGTGGAATAGAAATTATTCCTGAAGACCCTTCTTTCTGCAGTGCCAAATGCTATCCTGTCCTCATCAACAGTCGATTAAAAGGGGCGATCGTTTTCCCATTGGTAGAGGCCTACCCTGAAAATAAAATGGAGCTGATCTCACATCAGAATATTAAAGAAACCCTTGCTGTCAAGGCAGGAGATGAACTAGAAGTGGAAATTTGATACGTCAGGTAAGTTTCTTAGATATGATTTTCACTTTAAGACGATTCGAGTCAATCTCCTCAAAACCAAAAGGTCCAAATTATATTTCATAATATAACATTTCATCGTATTATATGTGACTTATCTCGAATAAAAACCAGCTAACCTCATTTTATTCCAATGCCTCTTCAACAAACTTCATTTAAACAGCTTGATAATGAAGCAAAAAAACATTTTGTCATTTTTGACAAAATGGTACTCTTCATCAATGAGAGCTCTTGATCAGAGGCCTCTTCCTAAAAATTAAATACCTATTAAAATCCTCAGGTTATTCATTAATATCTGTGCAATCAGCCTTTGGCACCTGTTATGCAATAAAAAATATAGAAAATTATGAAAATAAACGATTACAGCATCTATTCTAAACGGATTTTAAATCGCTTTTCCACATTCTTTGTGATCATCCTGATCGCTACCCCAGGCCTCAGCCAAACGCTCTGTGAATCCTCTGACCAAATCTGGCGAGTGGGTAATCAACGGTGGACAGTTCAAGAGGAAATTCAATTTGGAAAATGGGTGAATGAAAATATCAAGGAAGATTTCTTTATTCGTTACAATATCCCGACCGATTGCGCAGATGTCCCTTATGCTGTTAGATGGATTTATGCCCGTATCAACCACCTGCCTGCAGCAGCTACGACAAAGGACGGAAAGCTAATAGGCCATTGGTCTAAAAACTGGAAGTATCTGCCGACTCATCCGAATTGGTCTCAGGACAAACGTTTTCGTGCAGCCCTTTTCTATCTCATTTCAGAGACCTGGACAGGAACTCTTCCGAAAGACACCTATCCAGTTCGTATTTCTCCTGACGCCATCACGCCAGGGACACTCTTGGCAATGGCAAAATCACATGTTGCTATCATTGGCCATGTCTGCCTCGATGGAAGCCAGATCCATCCACTACAGACCTGGGAGTCGGTCCTTCCAGTAAAGGTTCGAAAATTGAGTTCAAAGGACTTTTTTTCCCCTAAACCAGAACGGACTCATCCATTAGGTTTGGTGAAATTTCGATGGCCGGTTTTTGAAAATGGGGAATGGAAATATCTTCCCATCAAAGAACATCCCTTCTATTCCGAAGAACAATATACCCCTGCTTTTTATAAAAGGCATGCAGACTTTATCGAGGCTGTGGCTAAAAGAATCGATCCAACAGAATATCACCCTATGGAAAAGATGACGAAGGTAATGGAAAAAATCACGCACCTCCTTAAAGAGAGAGTCCCTACTGTCCTGGATGGATACCAGCAGTGTGCCAAAAGGGGATGTCCAGAAGGTTCAAATCTATGGGAAATGCATAACACCCTTAGCCGTGACGAGATGATTACTCTCTTGATGGATCACCTCTCCCGTATCATTGAATCGATCCATCTCGATAAAGAAATAGTAAAAGAGATGATGGAATCAGTTTCCATCCAAATCACAGAAAAGCGCTCAGTTACATTTTATGATGTCTATCGGAACTGTTCCTGGCTTTCTCCTCATCCAAAAGATTCCATCGAAGCCCGTTGGGGACTCAAAAAGTGCGAGATGATCCGTGCACAGATCCAAACTGCCAAAGACTGCATTGCTTTTTTTGAAAGAATTTACAGAAAAAGAGACCCCCAATATGCGGACTTTGGAATCCGGCAACAGCAGGAAATCCTAAGGAGACTCAACGAAGAGTTAATGAGGTCCGATTGCCATCTCACCGCCTCTATAAATTATTAGAACCTAAATTGGGCGATTCTTTTTTAAACCTCTTTAGCAACAGGCTTCAGATCAGGTTTAAAATCACCCAGAGGGTGATTTGTAGCGCAAGGCTTTAGCCTTGCTTGCCTACCGCAGGTAGGCATGAGAAGCAACCCTAAAGGGTTGCGCTACAATGAAATTTAAAATAAATCGCTCAATTGAGGTAGAAGTGACCGCTTGGAGTGCTATAGTTTCAGACCTGAGGCTAGTTCTTCGAGGGATTCCCGGTTGAGAATCAGTATTTTATTCCCCTTCACATCGATGATGCCTTTGGCTTTCATCTTCCCCAAGGTCCTGGAAAATGTCTCGCTGATCGTTCCTAATTTTGATGCCAGCTGTGTCTTGCTCAGATCAAGTTCAACCTCTTTCGGGTTTTTCCCCTCTCTTGACGATTTCATTGAAAGATCAAGCAGATATTTTGCAATCCTCGAAGAGACCTCTTTAAGGGAGAGCTCTTCAATCAAAGAAGCAAATCGTCTCAGGTAGTGTGAAAGGGAGACGATCATATTGATGCTGAGTTGAGGGTTCTTCTCGATCAAGCGTATAAAATCTCTTTTGGGGATATAGAGAAGTTGGCTGTCGCTCAAGGATTCGGCAAAGGCAGGATAACTTCCTTCGAGAAAGAGCGCTGCTTCAGCAAATGCATCCGGCGCTGAGACCACATGAAGGATCTGCTCTTTGCCTTCTGATGAGATTTTATAGAGTTTCACCTTGCCGGAAAGGATGACATAGAATCCCCTTGCCTCTTCACCCTCGGAGAAAAGAATTTCCTTTTTCCCAACCTGCCTGAGTGTGGCAATTGCCTTTACCCTTTTCAGATCTTCATCTCTTAACCCTGCAAAAAGCGGGCATCTCTTTAAAAGGTTCGTCTCCATGTTGTTCAAATCTATAGGTTTTTAGCCCTTTTTGCAAGTAAAAAGAGAGGGGCTCATCCGTGAATGTAAAGTTCGTGAATAATTACCTATAGTTACATGTAATTAAAGACGATATTTAACTCCTTTCGAAACCCTCCCAACGGGTTCAGTATATTGAATTGATAAAGGAATTATGTTAGTCTGAAACGAAATAAACTGGAGGAGGATAGATTGAATTCCCTCTATAAAAATCTTCTTTTCTGGTCAATTATCATCATCATTATGATTCTCCTCTTTAACCTCTTCAGCAAACCACGCCAGACGGTAATGGAAAGAAATTATTCCGATTTTATCAATGCCGTTGAGCATAATCGTGTTCTCGAGGTTGAGACAAAAGGCAGGAGCATCATCTGGAAAGATTCAGAGGGAAAGAAGTTTAAAACCTATACCCCTGAAGATCCAGAAATGATAAAAATCATCAGGGACAAGAAGATTGCTATCAATGCCAAGAAAGAAGATGACTCTCCTCTCTGGCAAAATATCCTCATCTCCTGGTTTCCGATGATCATTCTCATCGGAGTGTGGATCTTCTTCATGAGGCAGGTCCAGATCGGCGGCGGGAAAGCTCTCTCTTTTGGAAAAAGCAAAGCAAAAATTCTAACCAAAGAACAACACAAAGTGACCTTTGATAATGTGGCTGGAATCGAAGAGGCCAAGGATGAGCTCGAGGAGATCATCGACTTTTTGAGAGACCCGAAGAAATTCACAAAATTGGGTGGAAGAATACCCAAGGGCGTTCTTCTCATCGGTGCGCCTGGAACAGGCAAAACACTGCTGGCAAGAGCGATTGCCGGAGAGGCCGATGTTCCTTTCTTCAGCATCAGTGGTTCCGATTTTGTTGAGATGTTTGTAGGAGTGGGCGCCTCCCGTGTCCGCGACCTCTTCCTTCAGGGGAAGAGAAATGCGCCCTGCATCATCTTTATCGATGAAATTGATGCCGTAGGAAGGCACCGGGGAGCAGGCCTGGGCGGAGGCCATGATGAACGGGAACAGACTCTCAATCAGTTGCTCGTGGAGATGGATGGCTTTGAATCGAATGAAGGGGTCATCCTGATCGCTGCCACCAACCGGCCTGATGTCCTTGACCCTGCACTCCTTAGACCAGGCAGGTTTGACCGTCAAGTCGTTGTGCCGGTTCCTGATGTGAAGGGAAGAGAAGAGATATTAAGTGTCCACATCAAACGGGTACCTTTGACTGAAGATGTCGAGTTGTCCGTCCTGGCCAGAGGGACTCCCGGATTTACTGGGGCTGATCTTGAGAATCTGGTCAATGAGGCTGCCCTTCTGGCTGCCCGCCTTGGAAAAGATCGGGTCGATATGTCCGACCTTGAACAGGCAAAAGACAAGGTCTTGATGGGTGTGGAACGAAAATCGATGATTATCCCTCTTGAGGAACGAAGAATTACCGCCTTTCATGAGGCAGGCCATACCCTGGTTGCCAGGATGATTCCTGGAACAGACCCCATTCACAAGGTTACCATCATTCCGCGGGGACGGGCCCTTGGAATCACCCAGCAACTTCCCATTGATGAGAAGCATACCTATCCGAAGGATTACCTCCTCAATAACATTGCCGTCATGATGGGGGGAAGAGTGGCAGAGGAACTGGTCTTGAACCGCCAGACCACTGGCGCCGGCAATGATATCGAGCGCTCTACAGAACTCGCCAGAAAAATGGTCTGTGAATGGGGAATGAGCGAAAAACTCGGCCCCATGGCTTTTGGTCAGAGAGAAGAACAGATCTTCCTCGGAAGGGAAATTACTCAACACCGGGATTACAGCGAAGAGACAGCTCAACTCATCGATTCCGAGATCAGGGCAATCGTCACCCGGAGCTATGAAAAAGCGAAGGAGATCATCCAGGGAAATATGGATACTCTTCATCGCTTGGCCAACACCCTCCTCGAGAAGGAGGTTCTCGACGGAAACCAGATCGATCGAATTATAAAGGGTGAAGAAGTCTGATCCCATCGATTCACTCTTCCAATATAAGAATGGATTTGATTCGATGCCTTCATATCACCGGCCTAAGGGAAGCCGACCATGAAATAGAAAAAGTGGGGGTGGACTCGACTGGCGTCAAATTGATGAGAGGGAAAGCCCTCCATTTCAACCTCAAAGTAGAAGGAATCGATCCCAGATCCGCAAACATCCTCAAACAGGAGATGCTCTCTCTGGGCGGGGATGCAGCGCTAGATGGTAGAGTGCTCGATTGCAGTGTCGGATCAACGGATGGGCTTCTGATGGGTAGCCAGAAACAGTTCGAAAAATTGATTCAGAAATTGGATTCCTATCCCCATCTTCAGAAAATCGGCCATGCCTTAAAAGAAGCATTCCAGAATATTTTAAAAAGCCGTTTTACCATCCGCTGTCGCCGCCGGACATTCAATCTTGGAGAAAGAACGCTTTTAATGGGAGTCCTCAATATCACACCCGATTCTTTCTCAGATGGTGGGCTTTTTTTCGATAAAGACAAGGCCATTGCTCATGGCCTGAAGATGGTCCAAGAGGGTGCTGATATCATTGATATCGGTGGAGAATCAACAAGGCCCGGTTCAAAACCGCTTGGGCTCGAAGAAGAACTCCGCCGGGTTCTTCCTGTGATTGACGTTCTTTCGAGAGAGAGTGATGTCCCCGTCTCTATTGACACCTATAAATCGGAAGTGGCCTCAAGGGCAATCGAGGCAGGAGCCGAGATCATCAATGACATCAGCGGGCTCCGCTTTGATCCTGAACTTGCCTCTGTAGCAGCCAAAACACACACCCCCATTATCTTGATGCATATTCGTGGAACTCCTGAAACCATGCAGAGGGATGTCCACTATGACTCTCTTTTTTCTGAAATCATCGCCTATCTTAAAGAATCCATCCGGCGAGCTGAGTCCGCTGGGGTAGATCCAGAGCAGATTGTGGTTGATCCTGGAATCGGGTTCGGGAAAACGCTAGAGGATAACCTTAATATTATAAAACACCTCCCGGAATTTCGGATCCTTGGGAAACCCATTCTCCTCGGGACATCCCGGAAAACTTTTATAGGGAAGATCCTTGACGCGGGTCCGGATCAACGGCTTGAAGGAACCATTTCAAGCATTGCTATTGGTGTCCTAAACGGTGCCCACATCATCCGGTCTCATGATGTCCTTCAGGCAAAGAGGGCAATTGCAGTTGCCGATGCAATCCGGATGGCCGAGGGATAGTCGGGGGATCAGGATATCAGGCAAATTGAAATCTGAAGTTAGAAGGTAGAATGAAATGACTCGCAAATTATTTGGAACCGATGGAATCCGGGGAATCGCCAATGTCGATCCCATGACCGGAGAGATGGCCATGCAGCTGGGCAGGGCCATTGCTCACCTTTTTAAGGAGGCGAAGGGACAGCACCGGATCGTGGTCGGAAAAGATACACGTCTCTCCGGATATATGCTGGAGACCGCCCTTGCCTCAGGCATCTGCTCCATGGGAGCGGATGTCTGGTTGGTGGGACCCCTTCCCACCCCGGGCATTGCCTTTATCACTACCAGCATGAGGGCTAATGCCGGTGTGGTCATCTCAGCCTCCCACAATCCTTTTTATGATAACGGGATCAAAATCTTTTCCCGCGATGGTTTCAAACTCCCTGATGAAATGGAATATCAGATTGAAGATCTGATCCTTTCGAACCATCTCGACTCTCTCCGCCCTACGGCCAATGCCATTGGAAAGGCTCACCGCATTGATGACGCGATCGGAAGGTATGTCGTCTTTCTGAAAAATACCTTCCCCAATGATCTGACCCTTGATGGACTCCGCATCGCTCTTGATTGTGCCAATGGAGCAGCCTACCGTGTTGCCCCTACGGTTCTTGAGGAATTAGGGGCGGAAGTTATACCTGTGGGAATCGAACCTGATGGAGAGAACATCAATGCCAAGTGCGGCTCTCTCCATCCTGAAGTGGTAACTCAACTCGTCCTCAAAGAGAAGGCGGATATCGGGATAGCCCTCGATGGAGACGGAGACCGGATCATCTTTGTGGACCGATACGGGAAAGAGGTTGATGGAGATCATATTCTTGCCATTTGTGGTCTCCAGATGCTGTCAGAAGATCGGCTGAAAAAAAAGACGGTGGTCACGACGGTGATGAGCAATATGGGATTCGATCGGGCCATCCGGAACAATGGAGGCAAGGTGGTCAGGACCCAGGTGGGAGACCGCTATGTTGTCGAAGAGATGGTCCGCGGAAACTATAACCTAGGAGGAGAGCAGTCAGGCCATATCGTGTTTCTCGATTACAACACCACCTGTGATGGTATCCTCACGGCTCTCCAGGTCCTGGCCATCATGAAAAGAAAGGAAAGGCCGCTACACGAACTGGCCAACGTGATGGAGCCCCTTCCTCAAGTTCTTTACAATGTGAAGGTTAGAGAGAAAAAAGACCTCACGGAGATCCCCGAGATCGAACAAAGGATCAGGAGAATTGAAAAAGGCTTTGGAAATTCTGGAAGGCTTTTGATCCGATATTCAGGGACAGAGCCTCTTTTACGGATTATGGTAGAAGGCGAGGATGAGAAGAACCTTCACCAGATTGCACAGGATCTGACAGAGTTAGTCAAAAAACATTTAGGTCAGTAGAGGGTAGTCCGTTGAGAGTCGTTAAACAACAGGCCACTGACGACTGACTATGGACCACATACGATGAGGGAGAATCCATGACAAGACTCGGTGTCAATATTGACCATGTGGCTACGGTGAGACAGGCAAGAGGGGTGGCTTACCCGGAACCGGTTGTAGCTGCCTCTATGGTCGAACTCGCTGGAGCGGATGGCATCGTCTGCCATCTGAGAGAGGATCGACGTCATATTCAGGATCGGGACCTCCGGATTTTGAGGGAAATCGTTCAAACACAACTCAATCTCGAAATGGCCGCAACAGAGGAGATGATCCACATTGCTCTTGTGACGAAGCCCGACATCGTCACCCTGGTCCCGGAAAAAAGAGAGGAGCTGACGACCGAAGGAGGGCTTGACGTCGTTAAAAACTTTCGTTCCCTCAAAAAAGCGATCCAGCAACTCCGGAAGGGAAATATCCCGGTCAGCCTCTTTATCGATCCTGACAGAAGTCAGATCAAGGCCTCCGAGGGAGTCGAAGCCGAGGCTATTGAGATTCATACCGGTCATTATTGCGAGGCCAAGACCTCTGCTCAGAGGGATGATGAATTAAAAAGGATTTTTGATGCTATTGGTGAGGCCTCCCAGAGGAATCTCAGGATCGCTGCCGGCCACGGTCTCAACTATGTCAATGTGCGGCGGATTGCAGAGATCAAGGAAATTGAGGAACTCAATATCGGGCACAGCATCATCGCCCGCGCTGTCCTAGTAGGGTTGGATCGGGCTGTTCGAGAGATGCTTGAATTGATCCGTCGGCAGTAAATGCCGACGCTACATTCACTCTTGTAGCGCCCCCATTTATTGGGGGCGAAAACATGAATATGATTATTGGTACTGGCATTGACATTGTCAACATCGAGCGGATTGAAAGGCTGATGGAACGCTGGGGAGATCACTTTCTCAGCAGGGTTTATACGGACCAAGAGATTTCCTGGTGCCAGCGGAAGTCCCATTCATCGGAATGTTTTGCCACCCGGTTTGCTGCAAAGGAAGCTTTTATAAAGGCAATCGGCTCTGGGCTTCGAAATGGAATTCAATGGACGGATATTGAGGTGGAGAATGATCTTATGGGAAAACCCTTCCTTTCCTTCCATCGAAAGGCAAAAGAGATTCTTCAAGCCTGTCGGATCGAGAGGACCTTTCTCACCCTTTCCCACGACCGACCATTCGCCGTGGCGCATATCCTATTAGAGGGGAAAGACGATGAAAATAGCAACCGCTGAACAGATGCAAGAACTGGATCGAAAGGCAATCGAAACCTACCGAATTCCGGGAATCATCCTGATGGAGAATGCAGGCAGGGGAGCCACAGAGACCCTCCTGACCTCTTTCCCGGACCTTCAGAAAAAAAGGGTGGTGATCATCGCCGGAAAAGGAAACAATGGAGGAGATGGTTTTGTAGTCGCCAGGCACCTGATGAATCGGGGAATACCAGTCAAAGTCATTCTCCTGACCGACCCTAAATCGCTTAGGGGAGATGCAGAGACAAATCATTACATCTTCTATCGCATGAAAGGAGAGATCCTCCCGGTTCCCTCTACAAAAGATTATCAGAAGGTAAAGAGGGACGTGGAAAGAGCAGACCTCCTGATTGACGCTATTTTCGGGACCGGCCTCGATGCTGAGGTGAGAGGTTATTATAGGGAGGTCATCGACCATCTCAATACGCTTCATAAACCAATCGTGGCTATTGACATTCCGTCTGGCCTGAATGCCAACACAGGAAAACCGCTCGGAACAGCGATACGAGCCACCCTCACGATCACCTTTGGCCTGCCCAAAATGGGGCTCCTCGTCTCTCCGGGAACCGATTATGTTGGCACATTGAAAGTCATTGATATTGGCATCCCCAAAAATCTGCTGGAAGAGGAGAAAATTCAGTCCCATCTTTTGGATGAAGAGGAAATCAGGTCGTTTCTTTCCACGCCTAGACGCCCCGACACCCACAAGGGCGATTATGGCCATCTGCTCGTGATCGCCGGTTCCGTGGGAAAGACCGGGGCAGCGGCCATGGTCTGTGAGGCTGCCCTTAGAATGGGAGCAGGTCTCGTCACCCTCGCCATTCCAAAGAGCCTCAATCCAATCATGGAAATGAAGTTGACCGAGGTGATGACCGAACCCCTTCCCGAAACCCCGAAACAGACGCTCAGCATGAGGGCTTTCAACTCTATCCTCCGCCTTTGTGAAAACAAGAAGGCGGTGGTGATCGGGCCTGGCCTCGGTACATTTAAAGAGACGCAATCCCTCATCCTTAAGTTGATCAAAGCGATAGACCTTCCCATCATCATTGATGCCGATGGCCTCAACGCGCTGGCCACTCAACCCAAACTGCTTCCTGTCTCCAATCGATCGCTTATCCTCACGCCCCATCCTGGAGAGATGGCGAGGTTAATCCGTTCTACAGTAAAAGAGGTCCAGGAGAATCGCATCGGAATCTGCAAAAACTTCTCTCAATCCAGCCACACCTTTCTGATCCTCAAAGGATATCGCACCCTCATCGTCACTCCCAAGGGAGAGGTTTACATCAATCCCACGGGCAACTCCGGGTTGGCAACCGGAGGAACGGGCGATGTGTTGAGCGGGATGCTTGGCGGTCTGGTCTGTCAGGGGTTCGATATTCTCCCGTCCCTTCAGGCTTCCGTCTATCTCCACGGATGGGCAGGAGATGAGGTAGCCCATGAACTGGGTGAAAAATCTCTGGTGGCGACAGACCTCATTAAAAAGATCCCTGCCCTTCTGAAACGGTATCAGAATACTTAAGGGTGTTCTTTTTCTCCCTTTCTCTCCAGAGAAGGGTTTGATTCCCATGTCGAAGTCTGTTAGGATTTGTTGGCCCCAATGGAGAAGTCAATTGGGTTGAAGAGTCTATCGTTTTGAAGGAGAACGAGGGTGTGGGTGATACTTTAGGATTCGGCTAGCCCCGTTTGACATAGATCAAAGGAGTATAGGATGTTAGTTGAAATGAAGGTGAAATTTTTGACATTCGATTCCTCATCGAATGGATTCGTTGTGCTCCTGATGGACACGGCCAACAAAACAGGACTTCCCATCTGGATCGGCCCGTTTGAGGCCAATGCGATTGCTATGAAATTAAAGAAAGTCGATTCTCATCGCCCCATGACTCACGATCTGATTCATAGTGTCCTGAAAACCCTCGAATCTCAGGTCATGAAGATCGTGGTCAATGACCTGAAGGAAAATACTTATTATGCGTTGATTCATCTTCATCGAAGGGGTGAGGAGATTGTTATTGATTCACGCCCGAGCGATGCCATCGCCATTGCTCTCGCGGTGGATGCGCCCATCTTTGTCTCGGACGAAGTGATTGAAAAGGCAAGAACCATCGATTTTGAAAAAGAAGGTGACCAGTTGAAGGAATGGCTTGAAAACCTCAACCCAGATGATTTTAAATATAAAGCCTAAATTGCCCCTTTCAGGGGAAGTACCAATTTCCAAGCACCAATAACCAAATAAATTCCAATCATCAATATCCAAATTGTCTTATTACCAGTTTTTAATTTGGTCATTGGGATTTGGCTATTATTTGGATATTGAAATTTGGTTATTGGGATTTATAACGGAAATGGTTGTATATTCCAAAAGTCCCTCAGAAACAATTCGGATCGGGAAGGCCATCGGAAGCTATCTTCAAGCAGGGGATGTCGTGGCATTAATAGGCGAACTGGGAGCAGGAAAGACTCAACTGATCAAGGGGCTTGCAGAGGGGACTGGGGTAAAAAATTCTGCCTATGTTTCCAGCCCTTCTTTCACACTGATCAATGAATATAAAGGGAAAACACCCTTTTATCATATTGATCTCTATCGACTGGGGGAGGAAAAAGAGGCTGAGGGGTTAGGTCTAGAAGAGTATTTCCAAGGAGATGGAATCACAGCCGTCGAATGGGCCGATAGAATTCTATCGTTACTGCCGAAGGAGTTCCTTCGGATTCATATTCATTACACCGGAAAGAACACCCGATCCATAGAGATAGTTGGAAAAGGGATGAGGTTTTTGAATTTGGTAAACCAAATTCAAAGTTCGGAGTTAGGAGTCAGGAGTTCGGAGTAAAATACTGAATAAATTTTAGGTTTAATTCCCCGAACTCCGAGCTCATTACACCGAACTATTTTATAGGGAGGTGGTTGAATGGCATTGGTGGTTCAAAAGTATGGCGGCACTTCTGTAGGTGATATCGATCGGATCAGGAATGTCGCGAGAAGGGTTATCCGAACCAAGGACGAAGGACACCAGGTGGTGGTTGTGGTTTCGGCGATGTCTGGAGAAACAGACAAACTCATCCGCTTGGCCCAGCAAGTCACCCCCAACCCTGATGAGAGAGAAGTGGATGTCCTCATCTCTACTGGAGAACAGGTCACCATTGCCCTGCTGGCGATGACCCTTAAAGCGATGGGCTGTGACGCAAAATCTTATCTCGGGTTTCAGATCAAGATTGCAACAGACAGCGCCTTTGGCAAGGCCCGCATCACTGGAATCGAGTCCGAGAAGATGCTCCAAGATTTGAAAAATGGAAAGGTGGTGGTCGTGGCCGGGTTTCAGGGGGTGGACGAATCGGATAATATCACGACGCTGGGCCGGGGAGGTTCTGATACGACCGGCGTAGCTGTGGCCGCAGCCATCAAGGCGGATGTCTGCGAAATTTATACGGATGTCGACGGGGTCTATACGACCGATCCCAATATCTGCTCCAAGGCTCGGAAGCTTTCCAAGATCTCTTATGATGAGATGCTTGAAATGGCGAGCCTGGGAGCGAAGGTCCTTCAGATTCGCTCAGTAGAGTTTGCGAAGAAATACGATGTTCCCATACATGTGCGATCATCATTCAATGATAATCTCGGAACGATTGTCTGCAAGGAGGAGAGAGAGATGGAAAGGGTCGTTGTTTCAGGAGTGACCTATAATAAGAACGAGGCAAAGATTGAGATCATGGGCGTTCCGGATGTCCCCGGGGTGGCTGCTAAATTGTTCAAGCCCATTGCCGATGCCAATATTGTGGTCGATATGATCATCCAGACCTCCAGCACGGAAAAAGGCTGTGCAGATCTGGCCTTCACTGTTCCCAAGACCGATTTTTCCAAAGCCCTTCAGATCGTGAAAGAGGGCGTCAAACAGATGGGGGGAAGAGAGGTCCTCTCCGATGAGAATATTGCCAAGGTGTCGATCATTGGGGTTGGAATGAGGAGTCATTCCAATGTGGCGGCACAGATGTTTTCCGCCCTGGCTAAGGATGGCATCAACATCCAGATGATTTCCACTTCGGAGATCAAAATCTCCTGCGTCATCGATTCCAAATATACGGAACTGGCAGTGCGTGCTCTCCACGATGCCTTTGAACTGGATAAACCCTCGGTGACGGAAGAAAAATAGTCAATGCAAAATGACCAACTAGCAATTAACAGTTAGCAATGAAAAGATGAGTTGGCCAACTTAGTACAAGAAATTTTTCCAAATTGATAATTGTTAATTTTGCATTGCTAATTTTGCAATGTTTTTTGTATGGCGAGGTTATTCTTTTGAGCAAACAATCCATTAAAATCTATGATACCACCTTGCGGGATGGTTCTCAGGCGGAAGACATTGCCTTTTCCGTGGAGGATAAGGTCCGGATTGCCCAAAAATTGGATGAACTGGGCATCCATTACATCGAAGGGGGATGGCCTGGATCCAACCCGAAAGACCTCCAGTTTTTTCAGGAGACCAAATCTATCCACCTCTCTGGAGCAAAGGTCGTTGCCTTCGGTAGCACCTGCCGGGCCGGGACATTGCCCGAAAATGACCCTAATCTCCAGGCCTTGATTGAGGCAGGCACAGAGACCGTCACCATTTTTGGGAAGTCCTGGGACATGCATGCCCTCGAGGCATTGAACATCAGCCTCGAACAGAACCTTGAAATCATCTCTCAATCGATCCGCTTTCTTAGGGGAAAAGTTCCTGAAGTCATCTTCGATGCCGAACACTTTTTTGATGGATTTAAAAATAATCCCTCCTATGCCCTTTCAATTTTGAAGGCAGCCCAGGAGGCGAAGGCCGACTGGATCGTTCTCTGTGATACGAATGGAGGTACCCTCCCCCACGATCTTCAAATGGCCATTCGTGAGGTGAAGAAAAAAATAACGGTGCCCCTCGGTATTCACGTCCATAACGATGCCGAGATGGCAGTGGCCAACTCCATTCTTGCCGTCAAAGAGGGAGTCACACAGGTTCAAGGAACGATCAACGGCTATGGCGAACGATGCGGCAATGCCAATCTCTGTTCCATCATTCCCAATCTCAAGTTGAAGATGGGGCTTCAATGCATAACCGATGCTCAGCTTACGAGGATGACCGAGGTTTCTCGTTTCGTCTCGGAACTGGCGAACCTGCCCCATCCCAAATATCTGCCTTATGTAGGTGACAGCGCCTTTGCCCACAAGGGAGGCATCCATGTGAGCGCCATCCGGAAAACCCCCCTGACCTATGAACATATCCAACCCGAGCAGGTTGGAAATCATCAGAGGGTTCTCATCTCCGATCTCTCCGGCGAATCGAACATTCTTTACAAGGCAGCTGAGTTCGGGATCGACCTCGAAAGCAAAGACCCCAATGTCCGCACCATCCTGGAAAATTTAAAACAGCTCGAACACGAGGGATTTCAATTTGAAGGAGCAGAGGGTTCCTTTGAAATCCTGATCAAGAAAGCTCTTGGAAAGCATAAGAGATTCTTTGAGCTTCTGGGGTTCCGCGTGATGGTTGAGAAAAAGGAGGATGAAGGCTCCCCCCTCTCAGAAGCGACCATCATGGTTCGTGTCGGCGATCAGGTCGAACATACGGCTGCTGTGGGAAACGGCCCGGTCAATGCCCTGGACAACGCCATCCGAAAAGCCCTTGAAAAGTTCTACCCCAAATTGAAGGAAGTCAAACTCCTCGACTACAAAGTGAGAATACTCACCACTAAAGATGGCACAGGCGCACAGACAAGAGTCCTGATCGAATCCGGAGATCACGAATCCAAATGGGGAACCGTGGGAGTCTCGGAAAACATCATCCAGGCCAGTTGGCAAGCCCTCGTGGACTCGATTGATTATAAACTCCTGAAAGAAGAAGAGTGATCATCAGGATATCAGGAAACCAGGATACCAGGTTATCAGGACATTAAAACAAATGCAGGAAAATAAGAATTCGACAAATCCAGAAAAGACAGTAGCTGGATTTGAGAAACTTTGGGTTTGGCAGAAAGCACACCATCTTATGCAGGAAATTCATCAATTCTGTAAGACCTTACCTAAGACAGAGGACTTCAAACTAAAGGATCAGATCGAACGTTGCTCATCATCAGTCTGTGATAATATCGCAGAGGGACATACAGCCTACTATTACAAAGAAAAAATTAAAGGATTTTATATAGCAAGAAAAGAAGCAGGGGAGACACAAAATCAATTACGCAAATTATTAGGGAAAAAATATTTAAGTCCAGAGCTATCCCAAAATTGGGTTGAAGGGTATGAAGAAATCATTCGAGGTATCAATGGATACGTTCGTTATATTAATAAAAAGAAAAACTCTAAAAAACCCTGATCTCCTAATTCTCTGATACCCTGATACTCTGATACTCTGATACCCTGATATCCTGATACTCTGATATCCTAAAGAATGATACACCTTTCCCTCAGTCAGCAGCGTATCCTCCTCATCCTTGCTCTTTTTCTCCTCGCCCTCCTCTACTTTAAATTTTATCATTTATCCCCTCCCCCCTCAGAAAAAATCACAAAAGAGATCGCAATTGAAGTTCAAGGAGAAATCCGTAATCCTGGGATTTATATTTTTAAACATCCCCCTACTCTTAAAGAAGCAATCGAAAAGGCAGGCGGCTTGATAGAGAAAGTCTCCCTCGAATCCAAATCATTTTCAGTAATTCTTGAAACCGGAGCCCTCATCAACATTCAACGAGCAGTTCCCTCTCCCCTGGTGGGAGAGGTCGGTACGACTCGAAACCGAGGTGGGGGTGAAGGGGAACTGATCAAAATAAAAATCGGGCGGATGGAGGCCCATAAACTGCTCGTCTTCAATATACCTCTTGACCTCAATCGGGTCTCTGTGGAAGATCTTTGTTTAATTCCTGGAATTGGCGAGTCTTTAGCCGGAGAAATTGTAGTGTATCGAGAAAGAAGAAAAGGATTTCGCTCAGTCGAGGAACTGAAAAAAGTGAAAGGGATTGGTGACAAAAAATACCAATCCTTTAAAAACTTCTTTATCGTTGGAAATTAACCCAGATGTTGCATAATTTTTGCTCAAACGGGAAAGGGCGATCCGTTCGGAAAGGCTTCGAGGCGAACCTTTTTTCGTATGAGCACAACCGTTTCGTT
>Ga0194110_10004333_pt1 | contig 17203 bp, 17 predicted proteins | sample TA2Kig1200mmetaG_FD_146192 | JGI IMG/M metagenome (GOLD analysis project Ga0194110, IMG submission 146192) | Freshwater microbial communities from Lake Tanganyika, Tanzania - TA2015032 Kigoma Deep Cast 1200m | ecosystem: Environmental > Aquatic > Freshwater > Lake | place: Tanzania: Lake... | reverse complement strand
CGCCGCCCGACGTCCCCGCCGCAGCCCCCCCCCCCCGCCCCTCACTACGGCGCTGACTTGCCCCAGATGTACGCCCAAAGCCGCCGCGCCCGTACATCTGCGCCAACTCACGGCATCGGGGCACAGACTCCGATGACTTGCCTCAGATGTACGCCCGAGACCGCCGGGAGCGTGCATATGCGCCACCTCACGGCGTCGGGGAACGCGGGGGCGACCACGGCCGACGGGCCGGCGCGGGCACCGGCGTAGGGTGGAGGGGTGGCAGCAGCATCCCGGGGTCGAGTCTGGACCGGGGTCCTCCGCATCGGTCCGCACCAGGGCGATCACCGCGTCGCGCTGCGCGCGGCGGTCAGCGTCGCCGTCCCGCTGCTGATCCTGCTCCTCGTCGATCGCCTCGACCTGAGCGTCTACGCCAGCTTCGGCGCCTTCGCCGCGCTGTACGGTCGGCAGGACCCCGCCCGCGTCCGGCTCGGGATGCAGACGACCGCCGGTGCCGTGCTCCTCGCGTGCATGCTCATCGGGACGACCCTCTCCCTCGTGTCGACGCCGCCCCTCCTCGCGATCGCGGTGATCGCCGTCGTCGCGGCGGCCGTGACGCTCTTCGCGTACCGTGCGCAGTGGCATCCTCCGGGCGCACTGTTCGCGGTGTTCGCCGTCGGGGCGTGCGCCAGCTTCCCCGCGACCCCGCTCTCGCTCGGCGAGGTGCTCGTCGTCGGCGCGGCGAGCGTCGCGTGGTGCCTCCTCGTCACCGTCGTCTTCGCGCTGGCCCGCCGCGGCCTGCGCTCTCCGCGGTCCAAGCCGCGCCTGGCGATCGGGCCCGTGGCCTGGGAGATGACGGCGACCGTCGGCGTGGCCGCGCTCCTGGCGGGGGTCGCCGGGCTGCTCCTGGTCGGCACCCATTGGTACTGGGCCGTGGTGGGCGCGGTCGCCGCGGTCGGCGGTGCGCACGTCACGGCGCGGCTGATCCGCGGCGCGCAACGACTGGCGGGCACGCTGCTGGGCGTCCTCGTCGCGGCCGGCCTGCTCGCGCTCCACCTGCCGGCGTGGGCGGTCATCCTCATCGCCGTCGCCCTGCAGGCCGGGGCGGAGCTGTTCGTCGGGCGCAACTACGGCATCGCGATGGTCTTCATCACGCCGCTCGCGCTGCTCATGGTGTCGCTCGCGTCCCCGACACCCCCGGAGCTGCTGCTGCGCGACCGCGTGCTCGAGACCGTCATCGGCGTCGCGGTGGGCACCGTCGTCGCGGTCGCGTCGGCGGCCCTGCGCCGACGGCACTGACCCGACCGCGACGGCACGCTCCGCGGCGTCGGCAGACCGCGCGGGACGACCCCTCGGCGGCCCCTTCGGCAGGGGCTTCCTGTTCCTCCCCGCGCGTCCCGCCTATCGACCGCAGGACGCGTAGCGGTACGCGGGGTCCTCGGGCGTGACGAGCTCGGGGTCGCGGAGGATCATCGACGACGGCCGGTCGGGGTCGGCGCAGGAGTCGTCGAACCCGTCGGCCCCGAGCTCGTCGGTGTATTCGATGTCGAGCACGGTGCCGTACTCCGCGGTGTAGGCGGCGCACTCGTCGAACTCCCGACACGACTCCGCCACCGCGAAGTCGTAGCCGGCCGCACGGAGCTCGGCGGACAGGTCCGGTGTGTTCTTCTGTGCGATGGCGAGTCCGGCGTCGTGCGCGATGCGCGCGTACTCCTCCGCGAGCGCGAGATTGTCGGATGCCGTCGTCGCCCCCTCCGAGCGGAGGAATGCGTCGAGGTTGTCGATCTCCACCCCGTCGTAGCCGGACTCCCGGCATCCCTTGATCCACGGACCGACGACCGCCGCCAGCCGACGGCGGTTCTCCGCCGTGGAGGTGTCGAACAGGTACTCGTCCGGCCATCCCGGATCGACCAGCGGCTCCCCGTCGACCTGGATGAGCAGGTCGGGATGATCGCGGGCGAACGCCGCGGACGCGTCGGGCTGCGTCTGGAAGCCGTTCACGTAGCAGACGTCGTAGCCCGCGCCGGCGGGCGGGGCAGTCCGATCGCGGACGACGACGGTCGCCCCCTCCGGCGGGTCGTAGGGTCCCCCGAGCTGATAGTCGAAGCCGCTCCCGGGCGGCGGCGCGACGACGGCGTCCGTGCCGGCGCCGTCCGCGCCGCCCGTGCCGGCACCGTCCGTGCCGGCGCCGTCCACGCTGTCCGTGCCGGCGCCGTCCGCGCCGCCCGTGCCGGCCGTGCCGGCGCAGCCGCCGAGGATCGCCGCGGACAGGACCAGGACGGCCAGCCGGCCGCCCGCGAGGAATCGAGTCATCGTGTCCGCTCTCTCCGGGGGTCTTCCCGGGTCGACCTTCCCATACGCGGCTCGACCTACCGGCCCTGCCGTCAGAGCGCGTGCTCGAACGCCGTCACCCGTGCCGTCTCGTCGCCGATCCCCCGCAGGAAGTCCTCGACCCCCGCCGGCCCGCCGACCGACGACATCACAAGGTTTATCGCGGTGTTGTCGCGGACCGCGGCCTCGGCCAGCTCGTCTCGTGTGAGAGCGTTGCCGACGCGCATCGAGGTCACGAGCGAGTAGCCGGCGGCATCCACCTCCGCCTGCGTCCAGGTCACGGTCTCGGCCCGCTCCGCCGGCGTCTTCACGGCGAGGAGAGCCGCGGCGGCGAACGCCTTGAGGGTGGAGGCGTATCCGAACCGCTCGTCGCCCCGATACGACAGGATCTCGCCGTCCGCGTCGACGGCCGCAACCCCGACGGTGACGTCGTGGGGTGAGCGAGTCTCGCGCCCGCCTTCATAGGAACGTCCAAGGTTCGCTGAGGGCCCGGTTTGGAAGCCCTTCCCATCATCTTGGGCATGCACACCACGAACCTGCTCTCCCGCCTTCGTCGCTCCTCCACGGACCCCGACGCGCCGGTCGCCCGTCCGACCCGGACCAGACCCCTCGCGACCTTCGCCGCCGGCGTCGTGCTCATGTCGGTGGCCCTGACCGGCTGCGCCGTGGGCGCCTCCACCACCACGCCGACGACGGCCGCCACGACCTCGACGACGACCTCCGCGTCCGCGTCGACGAGCACCACCGCGTCCACGGGCACCTCGGCCACGACGACGACGCAGACCATCACCGACACCGCCGCCGCGGCAGAGGCGTTCCTCGCGACCCTCAGCGACGAGCAGCGCGAGGCCGTCCTCTACGACTACGACGACGAAACGAAGACCACCTCGTGGTCGAACTTCCCCATCACCTTCGTCGAGCGCGCGGGCCTGAACCTCGCGGACCTGACGGACGAGCAGAAGTCCGCCGCCCTCACCGTCCTCCAGGAACTGCTGAGCGACGAGGCGTACCAGACCGTCAGCGACATCATGGCCGGTGACGCCTACCTGTCGGAGTACTCCAGCTCCACGGACGCGGACGTGCTGGGTCAGTACTACATCGCCTTCTTCGGCGACCCCTCCGACACGTCGGCCTGGGAGGTCCAGTTCGGCGGACACCACCTCGGCATCAACGCCACTCTGGACGGGTCGACGGATGCCATCACCTTCGCGCCCACCCACCTCGGCGTCCAGCCAGCGGACTTCACCGACGACTCCGGCACGGAGGTGCAGCCGTTCGAGGGCATCTACACCGACGCCTTCGCGTTCTTCGACAGCCTCACCGCCGAGCAGCAGGCGACCCTCACCTCGGGCGACGTGTCGATGTGCGCGCCGGGCGACACGTGCGACTTCGAGACCGGCGCGGGCCTGACCGGCGCGGACCTCACCGACGAGCAGAAGCAGCTGTTGCTGGAGCTCATCGCCGACTGGGCGGGAATGGCCGACGAGCAGACCACCGCCGACGCCCTGGCGAAGATCGAGGCCACGCTGGACGAGACGGTGATCGCGTGGTCCGGCGAGACGGTGTACGACATGACCACGGGCGACGGCATCAACTTCTCCATCTCGGGGCCGAACGTGTACATCGCCTTCCAGGCCCAGCAGGGCTCGGCCGGGGCCGACGTGTCCGGCGTCACCACCTCCGGCTGGGGGCACGTCCACACCATCTACCGGGACCCGTCCAACGACTACGCCGACAGCGTCGAGCAGCAGGCGGCCAGCGGCATGGCCGGCGGTCCCGGGGGCGGAGCCCCGGGCGCCTGAGAGCGCCGGACGCCCGACGGCCCCGGAGCTCAGGCTCGGGGGCCGTCCTGGTCCCCGCTCAGAACGCGGTGATGACGTTGCGAAGACGGGCGCGGGCTAGCCTGGCGCGATGAGCGCGACCTTCCCCCCACGGGATGCCATCGACCCGACGCTCGTCACGGCACTCGTGCGCGCCGAGTTCCCGCGGTGGGGCGGGGACCCCGTGGTGGCCGTGCCCGAGTCCGGGAACGACCACCGCACGTTCCGTCTCGGCCGGGACCACCTCGTGCGTCTTCCCGCCGACGCGGATTACGTCCCCCAGGTCGAGAAGGAGCAGCGGTGGCTGCCGCTGCTCGCTCCCCTGCTCCCCCTGCGGATCCCCGTCGTCGCGGGCCGCGGTCGCGCGACCGCCCTCTTCCCGGCACCGTGGTCGGTCTACGAGTGGATCGACGGGCATCGGCCGGATGCCGCTCGGATGGCCGACGACGTGGCCCTGGCCGACGGGCTGGCGTCGTTCCTCGCCGCTCTGCACCGGGTGGACGACGACGGCGGTCCGCCCCCCGGGCTGCACAGCGCGTTCCGCGGGGGCAACGTCGCGCAGTGGGAGGATCAGGTGTTGCCCCGACTGGCTCTTCTCGACCGATCGGACCGCGACCGTGCTGGCGGGATCTGGCGGGAGGCGGTCGACGCGACGTTCACGGGACCGCCGGTCTGGGTCCACGGCGACGTCGCCATCGGCAACCTGCTCGTCGACGACGACCACCGTCTCACGGCCGTCATCGACTTCGGCTGCTCCGCCGTCGGCGACCCGGCGTGCGACACGGTGATCCTGTGGACGAGGTTCCGCGGACACGCCCGGGCGACGTTCCGCCGCACCGTCGGGTTCGACGATGCGACCTGGGCGCGCGGCGCAGGATGGACGTTGTGGAAGGGACTCATCATGCTGACCAACGTGACCCCTGGCGAGGCGGATTTCGCCCGCCACGTGCTCGCCGAGGTCCTGGGACGCGATCCGCGCTGAGGATCCCCCGCGCGGCGCGGTCCGCCGGGGCCGGCGTCAGGCGGCGCCCCCGTTGACGTAGAGCACCTGGCCGTTGACCCAGCGCGCGGGCCCGGCGAGGAACGACACCGTCTCGGCGATGTCGGCGGGGGTGCCGAGTCGACCCATCGGAGTGGATGCCGCGATCCCCTCGATCTGCTCCGGGCTCTTGCCCTCGAAGAACAGCGGGGTCGCCGTGGGGCCGGGCGAGACGGCGTTGACCGTCACGTCGCGCCCGCGGAGCTCGCGGGCGAGGATGAGCGTCAACGCCTCCACGGCGCCCTTGGACGCGGCGTAGGCGCCGTACCCGGGGATCTGCAGCCGCGTCACCGAGGTCGAGAAGTTGATGATCGCTCCACCGGAGCGCACCCGCCGCGCAGCGAGCTGGTCGGCGACGAACGTCCCGCGCACGTTGGTCCGCTGCACGCGGTCGAAGGTCTCGAGGTCCAGGTCGACGAGCGGCGACAGCAGCATGATGCCCGCCGTGTGCACGAGCACGTCCACCCCGCCGAACCGCTCCTCCGCCGTGTCGAAGACCACCGCCATCTGCGCCTCGTCGGCGATGTCCGCTCCGACGGCGACGGCGCGACCGCCGGCATCCGTGATCCGGGCGACCGTCTCGTCGGCCCGGTCCTTGTTGCCGGCGTAGTGGACGACGACCGCCATGCCGTCCGCGGCGAGACGTTCGGCGCTCGCGCGCCCGATGCCGCCGGAGCCGCCGGTGACGATGGCGACACGATCCGCGCTGCTGCTCATGATGATCTCCTCCGGTAGAATATGAACAACTTGTTCACAAATGACGGTAGCATCGCAAATGAACGCACCGTCCACAAGAGGAGGCGCGATGGGCGCGACACCGGCACTCCGGCGCGGACGCGGCCGTCGTCCGGCGGAGGAGGTCCGTGCGGAGGTGCTCGCCGCTGCCGCCCGACTGCTCATCGCCGAGGGCATGCGGGCGGTCACGTTCGAGCGGATCGCCCACGCGGCCGGAGCGAGCAAGACGACGCTCTACAAGTGGTGGCCGTCTCCGGCCGCCCTGGCCGCCGAGGCCTACTACCGCGAGAGCGAGACGCTGCTGAGCTTCCCCGACACCGGAGACCTCCACGCGGACCTGGTCGCGCAGATGACGGCCTTCCTCGGACTGCTCACGCACGGCGGCGCCGCCGGGCCGGTGTCGGAGCTGATCGGTGCAGCGCAGACCGACCGGGATCTCGGGGAGACCTGGTCGCGCGTCTACGGCCTCCCCCGTCGGGAGCTGGCGCGCCGTCGTCTCCGCTCGGCGCAGCGCCAGGGCGAGCTCCCGGCGGACGCCGACGTCGACATCATGATCGATCAGCTCTGGGGCGCCTGCTACCACCGGCTGCTCGTCCTCAAGGTGCCCCTCGACGACCTGGACGTGGAGCGGCTCGTGACCGCCGCGATACGGGGCGCCGGCGGGTCGACACGCCCTCTCGCCACGAGCTGACACGTCGCGGCCCTGCGGCCGAGCCGGGTGCGGCGCCCCGGCCAACCGGCTTCGTGCGGTCCGGGCCCGGGCGCCGCCGGGGGCGGTCGCGGCTGGGACGGCTCAGTCGCCGTGGGGCCGACCGCAGGAGGCCTCGGCGAGACACACGCGGCCATGCTCGGACTCCACGAGGGAACTCGTCGAGCCGTGACCGTTCAGCGTGCGTCGATGAACGAACGCACGGCCGCTGCGACCTCGTCGGCCGCGGGGTACACGTGTTCACGACCGGGGAACGTTCTCGCGCGCACATCGCTCGCGAAGGCCTCGACGCCGGCGACCATCGCCTCGCCGACCGCGGCATAGCGCTTGACGAACACCGGGGAGCGGCCCTCGGTGATGCCGAGCAGATCGTGCTGCACGAGCACCTGTCCCTCTGCGTCGCCGGCGCCGATGCCGATCACGGGGACGCGCAGCGCGCGACGGATCTCGGCGACGACGGCGGCGGGCACGGCTTCGATCACGATGGCGAAGGCCCCGGCATCCTGCACGGCGAGAGCGTGGCGAGCAACGCGCACCGCGTCGTCAGCCGTGCGGCCCTGGGCGCGCAGACCGCCGAGCGCCGTCGCGGTCTGCGGGGTGAGGCCCACGTGACCCATCACCGGGATGCCCGCCTCCACGATGGCCCGCAGCCGGGAGAGGCGCGCCGGGGTGGCGCCCTCGATCTTGACGGCGTCGGTGCCGGCTTCGTGCACGAAGCGCACGGACGTCGCGATCGCCTGCTCGTCGCTCAGCTCGGTCGAGCCGAACGGCAGGTCGCACACGAGGAACGGCGTCCTCACCGCGCGGCGAACAGCCTTGGCAAGGGTGAGCATCTCATCGAGGGTGATCGAGGTGGTATCGGGATAGCCCAGAACGACCTGAGCTCCCGAGTCGCCCACCAGAACCAGGTCGGCCCCGGCGCGCTCCGCCACCCGGCCCGAGACGAAGTCGTAGGCGGTGACCATCACGAGCGGGGTTCCCGCGTCGGCGAGCTCGCGCAGCCGGCGCAGTGTCACCTTCGACGTCGTCATCGGTGGCTCATCTCGATCGCGGGCAGCGGGATGCGGTCGTCTTCTCCGGGAACAAGCACGACGTTGTCGATTAGCCGGACCGCCCCGACGGGTACGGCGATCGCCAGCAGGGCCGATCGCACGACCGATGCGACGGGTTCCAGGCCGCGGGGATCGACGACCTCGGCGTACTCGGGGACGAGCCCCGCGGCGGAGAGTTCGTCACGCACGGCGTCCGTGAGCGCGGAAGCCTCGCGGGTGCCGGAGGCGAAGGCATCTTGCGCGGCACGCAGCGACCGGGGCACGGCGGTCGCGACGGCGCGCTCGTCGGGGGTGAGGCGGGTGTTGCGGCTCGAGAGGGCGAGACCGTCCGCATCGCGCGAGGTGGGGCATTGGACGATGCGGACAGGGATGCCGAGATCGGCGACCATCCGCCGAACGACGACGACCTGCTGGGCGTCCTTGGCACCGAAGTAGGCATCGTCGGGCAGCACCGCGAGCAGCAGCTTGGCGACGACGGTGGCGACTCCGTCGAAGTGGGCGCGTCCGCGCACGGCTCCCTCGAGCGTCTCGGTGATCGCCGCGTCGACCGACACCGTCGTGGCGAAGCCCGACGGGTACATCTCGGCGGAGGACGGGGCGAACACGATGTCGGCGCCGGCGGTGCCGGCCAGGGCGACGTCGGCCTCCTCGGTGCGCGGGTAGGTCTCGAGGTCGGCGGCCTGGGTGAACTGCGTCGGGTTCACGAAGATGGAGAGCACCACCGTGTCGTTCTCGGACCGCGCGGCGCGTACCAGCGAGAGGTGCCCCTCGTGCAGGGCGCCCATGGTGGGGACGAAGCCGATGGCGCCCGACCGCAGCGGGGCGAGGGCGGCGCGCAGCTCGTCGACGGTGCGCACGATGCGGGCGGTCATGTCGTGGTCCTTTCGGCCGCTCGCGCGGCGGCGAGGTCTCGCGTCGCGTCGACCAGCGCATCGAAGAGCGCGATCCGATCGGGGAGGCGCTGGAGGACGGCGTCGCGCTGTCGCGTGATCGTCGCATCGTCACCGCGCGAGACGGGGCCGGTCAGTGCCGCACCGGCGCCGTGCTCGGCCCAGTTCTCCACGGCCGCTCGGACGAGCGGGACCAGGGCGGCGCGATCGAGGCCGGCCGTCGTCGCGAGGTCCTCCGCCATCCCTTCGAGCGTCACGAGGAAGTTCGCCGCTACCGAGGCGGCGGCGTGGTAGGCCGCGCGGTTCTCGTCTCGGACGGACGTGCCCCTCATTCCCAGGACGTCGGCGAGAGCATCGGCGACCTCCACCGCGTCGGGAGTCAGGCCCGCGATCGCGGCCGTCACGCCGGAGAACGACCCTCCGGCATCCGTCACCGTCATGAGCGGATGGATGCTGAATGCCACCTGATCGTGCAGGACGGTCAGGTCGGACGCCCCGGACAGGTGCCCCACGAACCGCCCCGGGGCGATGGCGCGCGCCGCGTCGGCGATTGCGGCATCCGGGACCGCCAGGAGCACGATCCCGGCCTCCGCTCCCGTCGCGCCGCGACCCGCGGGCCCGAGGATCGATACTCCGGCGTCGCCGAGGGCCGCCACGAGAGCGCGTCCCATGCGACCGTTTCCGACGACGAGCACCGGCCCTCGGTGATGGAGGGAGGACAGGGAGGCTGAGGTCGTCATAGTCGTCGGCGGCGACGCTCACGGGTCTTTCGCCGCCTCTACCGTACTCTCTGTCGCCCGGGTGGGAGGGAGAGCCCGCATCACCGCTCCCGTGCAGCCTCCCGACCGCGTGCCGGGGCGACGAGAAGGAGGGCCCCCACGTCGCCGTGGGGACCCTCCATGGTGAATGTGGGCAAGACATGGGCAGCATCGAACGAGCGCCACGCGCCGATCGCTCTCACGTCGCTGCTACCAGGCCGCCCCCTCCCCGTTCACGCGCACAGATCCGGACTCTCAGAAGTCCCAGTCCTCGTCCTCCGTGGCCTCGGCCTTGCCGATGACGTACGACGAGCCCGACCCGCTGAAGAAGTCATGGTTCTCGTCGGCGTTCGGCGACAGGGCCGACAGGATCGCCGGGTTCACGTCGGTGACCGACGATGGGAACATCGCCTCGTAGCCGAGGTTCATCAGCGCCTTGTTGGCGTTGTAGTGGAGGAACTTCTTGACGTCCTCGCTCAGGCCGACCGAGTCGTACAGGCTCTGGGTGTAGTGCACCTCGTTGTCGTAGAGCTCGTACAGCAGCGAGAAGGTGTAGTCCTTCAGATCCTGGCGGCGGGCCTCGTCGACCTGCTCCAGACCGCGCTGGAACTTGTAGCCGATGTAGTACCCGTGCACGGCCTCGTCGCGGATGATGAGGCGGATGAGGTCGGCCGTGTTGGTGAGCTTGGCGCGGCTCGACCAGTGCATCGGCAGGTAGAAGCCCGAGTAGAAGAGGAACGACTCGAGCAGCGTCGAGGCGACCTTGCGCTTGAGCGGGTCGTCGCCGCGGTAGTAGTCCATGACGATGCGCGCCTTCTTCTGAAGGAACTCGTTCTCGGTGGACCAGCGGAACGCCTCGTCGATCTCCTTCGTCGAGCACAGCGTCGAGAAGATCGACGAGTAGCTCTTCGCATGCACCGACTCCATGAACGCGATGTTCGTGTAGACGGCCTCCTCGTGCGGGGTGAGCGCATCCGGGATCAGCGAGACGGCGCCGACGGTGCCCTGGATCGTGTCGAGCAGGGTGAGACCCGTGAACACGCGCATGGTCAGCGTCTGCTCGTCGGGGGTGAGCGTGTTCCACGACTGGATGTCGTTGGACAGCGGCACCTTCTCGGGGAGCCAGAAGTTGTTGACGAGACGGTTCCAGACCTCGAGGTCCTTGTCGTCCTGGATGCGGTTCCAGTTGATCGCCTGCACGTGGTTCAGGAGCTGCAGCTTCTCAGCCATGGTGTCCTCTATCGAAAGTCGGGATCAGCGGGTCAGAGCATGCACGAGACGCACTCGGTCATGTCGGTGCCCTCGAGCGCCAGCTGACGCAGACGGATGTAGTAGATGGTCTTGATGCCCTTGCGCCAGGCGTAGATCTGCGCCTTGTTGATGTCGCGGGTGGTGACGGTGTCCTTGAAGAACAGCGTCAGCGACAGGCCCTGGTCCACGTGCTGGGTGGCGGCGGCGTACGTGTCGATGACCTTCTCGTAGCCGATCTCGTACGCGTCCTGGTAGTACTCCAGGTTCTCGTTCGTCATGAACGGCGCCGGGTAGTAGACGCGACCGAGCTTGCCTTCCTTGCGGATCTCGATCTTCGACGCGATCGGGTGGATCGAGCTCGTCGAGTTGTTGATGTACGAGATCGAGCCGGTGGGCGGCACCGCCTGCAGGTTCTGGTTGTAGATGCCGTGCTGCTGGATGGACGCCTTGAGCTCGCGCCAGTCGTCCTGGGTGGGGACCTGGATGCCGGCGAACAGCTCCTTCACCTTGGCGGTCTGCGGCTCCCACGCCTGCTCGAGGTACTTGTCGAAGAACGCCCCCGACGCGTAGGTGGAGTCCGCGAAGCCGTCGAAGGACGTGCCGCGCTCAATGGCGATGCGGTTGGAGGCCCGCAGCGCGTGGAACAGCACCGTGTAGAAGTAGATGTTCGTGAAGTCGATGCCCTCTTCGGACCCGTAGTGCACGTGCTCGCGGGCGAGGTAGCCGTGAAGGTTCATCTGACCCAGGCCGATCGCGTGCGAGCGGTCGTTGCCGTCCTCGATCGAGCGGACCGAGGCGATGTGGCTCTGGTCGCTGACCGCGGTGAGGGCGCGGATGGCCGTCTCGACGGTCTGGCCGAGGTCGCGGCCGTCCATCGCCAGCGCGATGTTCATCGACCCGAGGTTGCAGGAGATGTCCTTGCCGATGCCCGAGTACGAGAGGTCCTCGTTGTAGGTCGTCGGGGTGTTGACCTGGAGGATCTCCGAGCACAGGTTCGACATGTTGATCCGGCCCTTGATCGGGTTGGCCTTGTTCACCGTGTCCTCGAACATGATGTACGGGTAGCCCGACTCGAACTGGATCTCGGCGAGCGTTTGGAAGAACTCGCGCGCGTTGATCTTGGTCTTCTTGATGCGCGGGTCGTCGACCATCTCGCGGTACTTCTCCGTGACGGAGATGTCGCCGAACGGCACGCCGTAGACGCGCTCGACGTCGTAGGGCGAGAAGAGGTACATGTCCTCGCCGTTCTTGGCCAGCTCGAAGGTGATGTCGGGCACGACCACACCGAGCGAGAGCGTCTTGATGCGGATCTTCTCGTCCGCGTTCTCGCGCTTGGTATCGAGGAAGCGGAGGATGTCGGGGTGGTGCGCGTTGAGGTACACCGCACCCGCGCCCTGGCGCGCGCCGAGCTGGTTGGCGTAGCTGAAGCTGTCTTCGAGGAGCTTCATCACGGGGATGATGCCGCTGGACTGGTTCTCGATCTGCTTGATCGGCGCACCGGCCTCGCGGATGTTCGACAGCAGCAGGGCGACGCCGCCGCCGCGCTTGGACAGCTGCAGAGCCGAGTTGATGCCGCGGGCGATCGACTCCATGTTGTCCTCGATGCGCAGGAGGAAGCACGACACGAGCTCGCCGCGCTGCGCCTTGCCGGCGTTGAGGAAGGTGGGGGTGGCGGGCTGGAAGCGTCCTGAGATGATCTCGTCGACCAGCTGCACCGCGAGGCGCTGGTCGCCGTCGGCCAGGGCGAGCGCGGTCATGACGACGCGGTCCTCGAAGCGCTCGAGGTAGCGCTTGCCGTCGAAGGTCTTGAGCGTGTAGCTCGTGTAGTACTTGAACGCGCCGAGGAAGGTCTCGAAGCGGAACTTCTTGCCGTAGGCGCGGTCGTTCAGCTCCTGGATGAACTCCATCGAGTACTTCGCGAGCACCGTCGGCTCGTAGTACTCCTTCTCGACGAGGTAGTCGAGACGCTCCTTCAGCGAGTGGAAGAAGACGGTGTTCTGGTTGACGTGCTGCAGGAAGTACTCCCGGGCAGCGCGCTTGTCCGCGTCGAACTGGATACGGCCGTCCGCGTCGTACAGGTTCAGCATCGCGTTGAGGGCGTGGTAGTCCATGCCCTCGAATCGCGCCTCGGTCTTGAAGTCCACGTCGCTCAGCTCAACTTCCACCATCGTTCCAATCCCTCGGTGACGCGCTCGACGTCGTCTGGCGTGCCGAAAACTTCCAGCCGGTACAAGTGCGGCACGGAGCACTTGCGGCTGATGATGTCGCCGGCGAGACAGAAGGAATCGCCGAAGTTCGTGTTGCCCGCGGAGATGACCCCGCGGATGTTGCGTCGGTTCCGCTCCTCGTTGAGGAAGCGGATGACCTGCTTGGGCACCGCGCCCTTCTCGACGCCGCGCCCCTCTCCCCCTCCGTACGTCGGAGTGACGAGGACGAAGGGCTCGTCGACGACCAGGGCGGGCTCGGAGGGCAGGAGCGGGATGCGCACCGCCCGCTTCCCCAGCTTCTCGATGAAACGCGCCGTGTTGCCGGACACGCTCGAGAAGAAGACGAGGAGCGGAGACGTGGTGTCGGACATCGCGACGCCGCCGGGGGCGTTCTGGAGATCGATGCTCACGGGGACGCCCTCCGAGCCGTCCGGGAGTCAGGCCAGACGCGAGGCCAGCTCGTCGATCTTGTCGGGACGGAAGCCCGACCAGTGGTCCTCGTCGGTGATGACGACGGGGGCCTGCAGGTAGCCGAGGGACTTGACCTGCTCGAGCGCAGCGGGGTCCTCGGAGAGGTCGAGGACCTCGTACTCGATGCCCTTCGAGTCCAGTGCGCGGTACGTCGCCGTGCACTGCACGCACGAGGGCTTGGTGTAGACCGTGATCGCCATTTCGGTTCTCTCTCCCCTGGGAATCCTGTCGTCCGGTGGGCTCGGCCCGCCGGGACCTCAATACTACATATGGGTGCGGACATCCGATGGCACCACAAGGGGTAGTAGTTACACGAGTGTGGTTTTCGCGCGACCATCCCCATGTACAACACAGGTTGTCCACGATTTCATCCACAGCTCGACCTCCCTTCCCGGCCGTCGGAAGGCCCGCGTTTCCGCGGTTCCCGACCCCTGGTGGCGCCTCCGTCCACAGGTCGCACGGTACGAGGGGGCTCCGACATCGCACAGGGTGTGGAAACGGCGCGCCGGCGTGTCGTCGGCGTGTCGCGACGGCCGTCGGCGCGTCGGCGCGTCGGCCGTCGGCGCGTCGGCCGTCGGCGCGTCGCCGAGATCGCACGTTCGGCGCGAGATCGCGCGCTCCGGTCGACCGGAGCGTGTGATCTCGGCGGGATCGCGGGATCTCGACACCCGGACCCACCCACGCGTGTCGGCGGCGGGCTGTACCGTTGCCAGGTGGCCGGCTACCGCGAACTCCTCCGCACCCCCGGGGTGGGGCGCATCATCGCCGCGCAGTTGACGGCGCGGTTCCCCAACGGCATGACGAGCCTCGCGGTGCTGCTGCACATCGAGCACGTCACCGGCTCCTACGGCGCGGCTGGCCTGGTCCTCGCGGCGACGAGCATCGGGCAGGCCATCGCGGGTCCCGTCACCAGCCGCTGGATGGGCGTGTGGGGCATGCGGCGCGTGCTCACCACGACGCTGCTCGTGTGCGCCGCCGCGATCGCGACGCTCGCCCTCATCGAGATGGCCCTCCCCCTCTACATGGCGCTCGGGCTGTTGGCCGGGCTGTCGACGCCGCCGATCCAGTCCGCGGTCCGCACCATCTACCCCAAGATGGTCAACTCGAAGCAGCTCACCCCCCTCTACTCCCTGGACGCCTCCCTGCAGGAGATCATCTGGGTCCTCGCCCCGGTGCTCATCACCCTCGTGGCCACGCAGGTGGGCACCGTCCCCGGACTGCTGCTGGTCGTGGCGATCCTCCTCGGCGGCGGCGCGTGGTTCATCCTCAGCCCCGAGGTCGGCCGCGTCCGCATCCCCCGCAGCCGTCGTGCGCTCGGCACCGTGCTGGCCAAGCCGCCCGTCGTCCTGGCCACCGCGACCGGCTTCCTCCTCATCGGCGCGTGCGCGGCGGTCGAGGCCGGCGTCGTCGCGACGTTCGACCACGGCGGCCTGGAGGCGGGCCTCATCCTCGCGGTGTTCGCGGTCGGCAGCCTCGCCGGCGGCCTGTCCTTCGGCCACATCCCGATCGGTCCGTGGGCGATGGCCCGCCGGTTCGCGATCGTCGCCCTCGGCCTGTCCCTGACGATCGTGTCGCTGAACGCCTGGTGGCTCGGCGCGACCCTCCTCGTCGCGGGCGCCGGCATCGCCCCCGCGCTCGCGGTGATGTTCGCGATGACCTCCGCGAGCGTCCGCTTCAGCGAGACGGCCGAGGCCTACGGCTGGATCGGCACCGGCCAGCTGATCGGCGCGGCCGCCGGCTCGGCCATCGCGGGCCTGCTCATCGACGGCATCGGCCCGCAGGGCGCCTACATCGCCGGGGCCGCGTTCGCCGCGGCCGGACTGGTCGTGTCGGCCGTCTTCGTCCGCGGGTTCCCCGACCTCCGCCACCGCGACGCCAGCCCCATCCCGGACACGGAGCCGGTGCACACCATCACCTGACGCGGCAGCGACCGCGAGGCGGGACCGCCGCCGGGCGGCATCCAATCACTGGATGCGTCGGAGCAGCTCGAGCACGGCCAGGGCGTAGGCGTCCGCGGGCTCCGGGTGCTCGAACACGAGGGTCGCTCCCCCGAGGGCGATCTCGACCTCGTGCGTGTCGGCGAGGCGGCGCAGCGCACGGAACGACGTGCGCAGCAGCTCGCGGAGCTGCGCCTCGGACGGCAGCCACAGCGCGTCCTCGGTCGCGACGGAGTCCAGCGCCCACTCGGTCGTCCCGTTGAACGCGAGGATGCGGCCCGTCGGGTAGTCGCGCGGCTCGACGGTCATCTCGCTGACGGTGAAGACGTCGGCGTCGAACTCGGGCTCGTCGAGCTGGAACCGGTCGCCGGAGCGTGGATGCCACACCAGTCCGGCCGCGCGCAGGGCCAGGGCCATCTCGGTCGAGATCATGCAGCCATTCTCGCGGCGGTTCGTCGGCAGCGGGCCGCCGCGGGGCGCCCCCTCGTTCGAGGAACGCGGTCTGCACCGAGAAACGCCGTCACCCGGCGTTCCTCGGTGCAGCGCGCGTTTCTCGGCGAGACGGCGGGGACCAGCGGCGCCCGGCGGCGGATCTAGCATGAGGGGATGCCCGCTCCCGTGACCCTGCCCCGCCTCAGCTGGGGCGACGCCGACGGCCCGCAGATCCTCCTCGCTCACGGCCTCGGCTCGGACGGCGCCCTCATGTGGCGTTTCGGCACCGCCCTGGCCGACGCCGGCTGGCACGCGGTGGCCGTCGACCTGCGCGGGCACGGCGACGCGCCGCGGGCGCTCGACTACACGCTCGCCGCCTATGGCGCCGACCTCGCCGCCACGCGGCCCGACCGCGGGGTGGGCTGGGACGCGGTCCTCGGGCACTCGCTCGGCGGCGCGGCCGCGACCCTGGCCGCCGCCGCGGACCCCACGTGGACGCGACGCCTCGTCCTCGTCGACCCCGCGATTCACATCGGTGCGCGCGACCGCGACATCGTCCGCGTCGGACTGGAGCAGGCGTTCGACGACCCGCGGCAGGAGGCGGTCCGCGCGGCCCACCCGCACTGGCATCCCCTCGACATCGAGCTCAAGACCCGCGCGACGCTGCGGGCGAGCCGGTGGGCGGTGGAGCAGACCACCGACCAGAACCCCGAGTGGGACGCGCGCGCGGCGGCCGCGGCGCTGACCGTGCCGACGCACGTGATCGGCGCCGACCCGGCGGTGCATTCGATCTTCACCGGCGCCCTCGCCGAGGAGGTGCTGCGGAACCCTCTCGTCTCGATGTCGGTCGTCGCGGGCGCCGGCCACTCGCCGCACCGCGACAAGCCGGACGAGACCGTCGCCGCGCTGCGCGACGCCCTGCGCTGACCCTGCCCGTCCCGGCATCCCTCCCCCGGCCGACCCGGCCCGGAACGCGCATCGCGGAATCGGACCGGGGCCGCGGAATCGGATGCCACACGGTAGACGCTCCGATTCCGGCGCACTCGTCCGATTCCACGGCATCCCTCCCCCGGCCGACCCGGCCCGCACCGTCGTCCCGACACTTCCGGACCCACCGGAGCGCGCGGCCCCGATGTCCGCGGCCGCGGACAGAATGGATGCCATGACCGCTCCGTTCGATCCCGCGCAGTTCCTGCCCGACGAGCTCATCGCGCGCATCCGGGAGCGCGCCGCGGTGCATGACCGCGAGAACAACTTCCCCACCGACGACCTCGACGACCTGCGGGCGGCGGGATACCTCGGCATCCTGGTGCCCGCGGACCGCGGCGGCGCCGGCCTGACCCTCGCCGAGGCGGCGCAGCTGCAGCAGCGGCTGGCGGGGGCCGCGCCGGCCACCGCCCTCGCCGTGAACATGCACCTCGTGTGGACCGGCGTGGCGAAGGTGCTGCGGGACCGCGGCATCGACGACCTCGCCTTCGTGCAGGAGGGCGCCGCTCGCGGCGAGGTGTTCGCCTTCGGGATCAGCGAGGCCGGGAACGACCTCGTCCTCTTCGGCAGCGACACCGACGCGGCCCCCGACGGCGCGGGCGGAT
>Ga0194110_10004332_pt1 | contig 17207 bp, 19 predicted proteins | sample TA2Kig1200mmetaG_FD_146192 | JGI IMG/M metagenome (GOLD analysis project Ga0194110, IMG submission 146192) | Freshwater microbial communities from Lake Tanganyika, Tanzania - TA2015032 Kigoma Deep Cast 1200m | ecosystem: Environmental > Aquatic > Freshwater > Lake | place: Tanzania: Lake... | reverse complement strand
CGATCGTTCCGGCGACTCCCCAGCGGACTGCGGTAATGCGTTTTGTGGAACCCACTCCTACAATCGCGCCTGTAATGGTATGAGTCGTACTCACGGGGATACCGGCGAGGGATGCCCCGAGGATAGTGAGGGCAGCAGCCGTTTCTGCACAGAACCCCCCTATGGGTTGCAGTTTTGTGATTTTGGTGCCCATGGTCTTGACGATACGCCAGCCTCCTGACATGATGCCTAAGGAAATAACGGCGTAACAGGTGATCACAACCCAGAGGGGCACATAAAAGGTTGGACCGAGATACCCCTGGCTGTAAAGAATAATGGCGATAATCCCCATGGTTTTTTGGGCGTCGTTGGTGCCATGACCCATGCTGTAGATTGCACAGGAGGCGAGCTGTAATTTTCGAAATATCCTGTCTGAACCGGCGACGGATGATTGTTTACTCATGTTCAACACAATGATCATGAGGATCAGCCCGAGCCCCAAACCGAGAGCGGGAGAGAGCACGATAAACGCTGATGTTTTTGTGATGCCGCTCCAGACCAGCACATCGGTACCCCCTTTTACTATTCCGGTTCCGATGAGGCCTCCGATGAGGGCGTGGGAGGAACTGCTGGGCAGGCCGAAATACCATGTGATGATATTCCAGATGATGGCTCCTCCCAGAGCGGCTAAGATGAGCAGGTTATCGACGATACCCGGATGGATGATGCCGGTACCGATCGTATTGGCTACCTGGACACCGACGAAAAAGACGGCGGTGAATTCGAAAAAAGCCGCCCAGATGACGGCGTTTCTGGGGGAGAGGACCCTCGTGGAAACGATTGTCGAAATGGCATTTGCAGAGTCGTGGAACCCGTTGAGAAAGTCGAAGATGAGGGCTACCAGGATAAGAAAAACGACAAAAGCGAAAGAATCAGCCATGTTTCAGGACGATACCTTCTACAGTGTTGGACACATCTTCGCATACATCAATGGCTTCTTCGATGCGTTCAAAGATTTCCTTCCACTTGATCAGTTCGATGGCGTCTTTCTCATGCTCGAACAGATCGGTCATCGCCGTTCTCAGAATGATATCTCCTTCGTTTTCTAAGGTGTTGATCTCCACACATGCGTCGATGATCATCTTGGCGTTTTTCATGTCTCTCAGGGCGTGAACAATGAACTTCACTTTTTGTATGGCTTCCTGCAATATCCTGGCCTGGTCAATGATTACCTTGGTGGGTTTTTTCACTTTGTAGAGTATCATTCTGGCGGCAGCGGCTTCTATCATGTCCAGGATGCTGTCCATCTTATTGACCAGGTCATAGATATCTTCCCGGTCCAGGGGGGTGAGGAATGTCTTATGCATCTTTTCGTATGTTCTGTGGGTGATGACATCCGCCTCATGTTCCAGTTCTTTGAGCTTGGCTATTTTCGGCGGGGAATATTCATACTTCTCCACCATTTCCAGAAATACCTTGCAGCCTTCTTCGATTTTATTGGCGAGTTCTTCAAAGAGATCGTAGAACTTTTCTTCACGGGGAATGAGTCGCATAGGATCCAACCTCCATAACATTGTGTTATGTACGGTCCGTATACTCACGGGGTATTATTGACGTGTATTATGCAACGTCCACCTGACGGCGGCTGTTATCTACAGGATTATTTTCAAAAAAGCAATATGTTTTCGTTAAGATTTTAATATGTATATTATTCTACACGGTTTTTTGACGATACAGTTTTTACATAGATGATCTTGCTGTCTCCGGGGCTATAAAAATCTCTCAAAAGTGCCTCTTGCCGGTATCCGCAGTCTGTATAGAACCTGCGGGTTGCCTCGTACTGATCCCGGGAGGAAGTATCCGTATAAATCAACCACCCCCCCCGGTCGCTGATCAGCTCTTCGGTGTGCGCAAGCAGGGATTTCCCAATTCCCAGGCGGCGGAAACTGTGATGCACGACTATCCAGTACAGGTCATGGCTGTGCAGTGTTCCGGGTATGGGGCCGAAACAGGTATATCCGATGATACTTCCCGACAGTTCCGCAAACAAAAAATGGTAGCCGCTCCTGTTGCCTTTCGCAAGCCGTTCTTCCACGAGCTCGATGGCGATATCGATCTCCTGGGGTGAAAAAAAACCGGTGGCTTCGACGAGTTGACGGATGTGTTCTCTGTCAGAGGGTCTCACCTCGCTGCGGTATGTGATGATTTGATCTTTCATCATAAAAGACGGTTTCTGAAAACTTTTCCTGTCACTGCGGGACCGTCGTCCCGTTCATCTGCTTCTGAGCATCGTGAATGATCCTCTCTATTGCCTGGTTGAAGCTCAGGCCCGATCGTTCGACAGCGGCATAGAAACCGCCGTCCGGGGAGAGGCACGGATTTGTGTTTACTTCCAATACCCATGGTTTTCCGGAGGTGTCGACCCGGAAGTCCACTCTCGCGTATCCCCGCAGGCTGAATATGTGCCAGCATTGCAGAGCGATCTTGCGCAGGTGTGTGAGTAGCGGGTCATCTTCTACGGGAAAATCGAAACGCCGGGGAGTATGCCGGTATTCGAAGGAATCTTCAACCCATTTTGCTCGAAAATCCACAACCCTGTATTTTCCCGGGGGGTAGTCGTCAAAGATGATCTCCGCAGGGGGAAGCACCTCCGGTCCGCTGTGTCCCGCGAGAAGGGAGAGGTTAAATTCTCTCCCCTCGATAAATGCTTCCGCGTAGCACGCAATTCCCAGCTGCTCCTGCCGGTGTGCAATGGTGTGGGAGAGGCGGAGCGGATCCTCTGAAAAAACGATGGATTCGTCTCCCAGCCACGACGAGGCGTGTTCCCAGACGGACTTGATGATGTAGGTACCTGCGGAAAAAGGGTCGGATTGCCGTGTGCCGGGCAGGAGGAAGTGAGGTGTAGCGATGCCTCTTGCGAGAAGAAATTCTTTGGCGAGCACTTTGTGCGATGTGAGAAATGTGGCTTCGGTCCCTGCTCCCGTGTAGGGTATTTTCAGGGAATCCATGATGGAAGGAGCGATGTGAATCAGGCTTCCCTGGCCTGAGATTGATTCCACGAGATTGAATACGAATACGGGTCTGATCTTTTGCAGTGTGTCGATTGTGTGTGCGATGTTCAGCGAAATGGGAACGGCGATGGGTATAAATCTCAGGTCTGTGAGGGCACGCGATACCGTATCAACCTGGACAAGGACATCCTGTTCATCCCGGTTTGCATCCTCTGATACCTCACCGTGTAGAAGAATTACAGTCTTCATGATTTGCATCAGTGTGAAGGCTTGTTGCCGTTGTATCGTGAGAGGTGAGAAAAATGATGTGGAAAAAGAGGCGATTCAAGTCTCTTAGCGTTCGTGCTGCTCTCGTGCAGACGCTTCAGTGCGGAATCAATAATCATGTTGATGAGCCTGTGATAGGAAAGGCCGGCAAGGGTACAGATAATGGGGAGGTCCGAATGCGTCGGATGTAAGCCTGCTAACGGATTGATCTCCAGAAAGTGCGGTATTCCATGGTCATCTGCCCGAAGATCGACTCTTCCTGCGTCCCTGCAACCGAGGCCGCGCCATGCAGCGAGAGCTGTTTCCCGTGCCATTTCTGCCATGGGATCATTTGCTAACCGGTACTCGACCAGTTCCTCGCAGTATTCCTTGTTTGTGTAGGAGTAGACCTCGTTTTCTGCATGTTCATTCAGGTGCACTTCCATGACGCCGATCGAGACAGTATCTTCTCCCGTGCCGACAATCCCCACGGTGAATTCCCTTCCCGGAAGGTAGCGCTCGACGAGCACCGGCTGGTGAAATGTGGACAGGAGTGACCGGCAAAGATGGACGAGTTCCTGACGGGAGGTGATTTTCGAAGCAGCGGTAATTCCCTTGCTGGTACCTTCCGCCACGGGTTTGGCGAAAAGCGGCAGGGGGATTGTGATCTTTTCAATGTCGCATTCCCTTTCAACGAGGGCAAAGTCCGGAGTGGGAATGCCCAAGTCGCGGATGATGTGTTTTGTCATACCTTTGTGAAGTGTCAGGGAGAGCACCAGAGGATCGGAAAATGTATACGGGATGCCGTATGCGTCAAGGATTGCCGGGACCTGTGATTCGCGGCCGAATCCTTTCATCCCCTCGGCAATGTTGAAAACAATATCCCACCGCTCGCCCGTGGCAAGCCGTTTTGTCAGGGACTTGATGTTGCCTATGCGACATGTTGTGTAACCAAGATCCTGCAGGGTCTTGTCTATGGAATCAATCGTGTCCGCACGGTCGAACTCAGCGGTTTCTTCAACGGTATATCCTTCGGCGAGATACTCGTCGCGAAGGTCGTATGTGATTCCAATCATCATGGTAAATCTTATGTCACGTTTTCCTGTATCGACCCGCAGTCGGGGTAGCGGTAGACATTCCCCTGATAGTTTCTGAGCATCAGATCATCACCGTCACGGCCGATGACGTATTCGGGCAGCAGGGGAATCTTGCCTCCCCCTCCCGGGGCGTCGATTACATATGTTGGTACGGCATAACCGGTTGTGTGGCCCCGCAGTCCCTCAATGATGTCGAGTCCTGTTTGAACGGGGGTACGGAAGTGGGAAGATCCCGGGATGGGATCACACTGATAGAGGTAATACGGCTTCACCCGCATTTTCAGCAATCCGTGCATCAATTGCCTCATTGTGTCCACATTGTCATTGATCTCGCGGAGAAGGACTGTCTGGCTTCCCAGAGGGAAGCCGGCGTTGGCGAGTCGCATGCATGCATGACTCATCTCGGTGGTCAATTCGTCGGGGTGATTCACATGGACGCTGATCCACAGGGGATGGAAACGTTTGAGCATGTATGTGAGTTTTGGCGTTATCCTGTGAGGCAGTACCGTAGGCGCTTTTGTGCCGATGCGCAATATGTCTATGTGAGGTATTCTTCTGAGTCGGGAGAGAAGCCACTCCAGTTTATCATCGGAGAGAGTCAGAGGATCTCCTCCGGAGAGAAGGACATCGCGTACCAGCGGAGTCGCTTCTATATACTCGATTGCCTTTTCCCATGTATTGAAATGTGAGAGTGAATGTGTGTTGCTTCCGACCATGCGTGAGCGTGTGCAGTAACGGCAGTAGGAAGAGCAGGTATCTGTGACCAGGAATAACACGCGGTCCGGATAGCGGTGCACGATTCCCGGGACCGGACTGTCGTGATCTTCGCTCAGTGGATCTCTGGCTTCACCTTCAGAGTAGTGGTGTTCATCGGATGTCGGTACCACCATACGGCGGAGCGGTTGAGAAGTGTCATATTCGTCCAGGAGACTTGCATAGTAAGGCGTAATGGCGACAGGAAGAGATCCTGAGTGATGATCCATGGCTTGCCTCTCGCTCTCTGCAAGCCAGAGAATCTGTGCGAGCGATTCGATGTCTCGTATGCGGTTGCGGAACTGCCAGGTCCAGTCATTCCATTCGCTCGATGTGATATGAGGATAAAATCGTTTACGGAAGGTTCGTGATTTCTGACTTTCTTTGAAACGAAAAGAGTAGTGAACCCCTGTGGTGCGAGCCACGGGATAACTAAGGAGGGTATGGTGTGATGAAAACAAATCTTCTACGTTGAAATCTATTTGAACAAGACCGGAATAAATACCAGGAGGCTCAACCTCCTCGGTGAACAGGGCCTCGTTTTTCATAGTTCTATCCTCCTTTGTCAAGGATATTTTAATTTTTTTCCTCCTTCATTTTAAAAAAGTATTTTTAAAAACGCAGTACTCTTTTTATTTCTTGTTGTCAATACTTTTTCTTTCAAAAATTTATTTTTTCTTGACACACACACGACGAATATTAAAATGCGTGAAATATTTTTTTGGAGTGTGTGCATGCCGGAGCTTCCCGAGGTGGAAACTCTCTGCCGACAGCTGCGTGAGATCGTTCTGAATGAAGAGATAAGAGGCTTTGAAGTTCGTGATGCCAAGATTGGCGCTGTGAGCGGGTTTACCGGAAGAAAAATTTTCTCCGTCACGCGTTACGGGAAAACTCTGGTGATAAAACTCGATGACGATACTGAACTACTCCTGCACCTTCGTATGACGGGAAGACTTCTGTGGCAAGTTCATCATCAAGAGGTGATTCCATATACCCGCTTCGTGATAATATTTCCCCGCGGGAATCTTTTCTGCATTGATCCCCGGCGTTTTGCAACCCTTGCACTTCAGAAGAACGGTAGCGGTAAAGCGATAATCAGCGATCCTCTGCAAACCCGCTGGGCGCCTGTACTGCACGAGATTACATGCACGAGGAAAACACCAGTGAAGTCATTCCTTATGGATCAGCGTGTGATTGCGGGAATCGGAAATATATATGCAAGCGAGATCCTCCATGCAGCTGCGATTGATCCCATGCGGAGTATATGCGAAGTGACCTTGCGGGAACTGGAAACAATATCAGAGGCGGGAAGAAATATTTTGCAGAGGGCAATTGACTGCAGGGGAACGTCGGTGTCGGATTGGAGAGATCTGTTCGGCAGCAGAGGTGAATATCAGAATGAGCTGAAGGTCTATAGGCGCGAGTCTCTTCCATGTCTTCGCTGCGGTGGCACTATCAGCCGTATTCGTGTAAACGGAAGAGGAACCTATTTCTGTGCTCACTGTCAGCAATGAGATTCACAAAACGTCTGCAACGATGACTCAGGTGAAATGAAGAGGTAAGGATACTGCGAAAGGGAAGGAACGCATGATGCGAGTGTGGCGAATCGTGCTCGCTGCGATGATGATCACGATCTTGAATCCTGCGGTTGCTCATGACGGGACAATCGAGACGAGAGTCAGTCAGAAGATGATCAAGTCTTTCGTGGAAAATGTTTTTCCCGTTGACGTGAAGAAAGAGGTGTCTCTCTCGGGAACAGGGAGAGTCCCCGTGATGATACGACTGAGCAATCCCCGTGTTGTGCTTCTTCCGGAGTATACCCGCGGGGGGAAACCCGTCCTCCGGGTAGACATGGATTATGCACTTACGGGAGTGGCAGAAAAAGATTTCCATACGGGAGGCGAGATATCAGGGATCATGAATCTCACCATGTCAGAGGATCATGAGAGCCTTGTGCTCTCCATGGACAAGGTCGGCGTGCCTGTTTTACCCACACTCACGCTTTTCCTTACCTCAGAGGTGAGACCTGTAAAAATACCCCTCTTCAAAAAGTTTCCTTTGAGTAAAGACGGCCAAGAGATTCATGCACGATTCGGCAAAGTCACCATTGGTGTTGAAGATAACTGTCTCATCATTAAAAGTGATGTGGTCTTTGAAAAGAAATCCAGAGGCGAGATGAGGTAACTTTTTGAGGTGATGGAGAGGTATTTCTTCTACCGCCCGGTATTCTTGAGGGTCGCCCTGAGCATTGCCAAACCGTTCTGAATTTCGAAGGTGCCTGAGTATCTTCGAATATCAGTAGATGAGTACCTGATGATACAGGTAGGGGTTGATTTGACCTTGTATGTTCTGATGATCCTGTTCAGAGTGTGATAAACCGGTTTGAGGTCATACGGTGTAAATGCAACGCCCCGTGCATTCAGAGCGTGTCTGAGATTATCTTCGTCGGAGGCGGCGCGGCTTGCCGCGAGCGAGAACAGAACCCTTCTGGCATGAAGAGCGTTCCTGTAGCCACGTCCTGCATGAGCTGCATAGAGAAAGTATCTCGCATACAGATGTGTTTCCTTGTGTACGGGGAGATCGACGAAGGTAACCTTCACACCCCCACGTGCAAGAAATTCTTCCAATGCGGGATCGATATGGGATTCGAGCTGCTGGCATGGTGGGCAGAAGTAATCGGTGAAGATGATTATTTCGTACCGGCCGGAACCGTAAGAGGGAGCTGATGATTTATCGGCGCCATAGGCGGGCGTGGTGGAACCGGAAAATGTGAGAGCCACAAACACATACCCCGCGATCACGAAAAAGAGAAGGGGAATTCTCAATTTCCCGGGAATGGGAATTTCTGCTTCCCCGAGGGCATATACGAATCGCCTTGTCTTACTGTCATTCGGTTTTGAGAGAGGTGTGTCGTAATTGAGAATGAACGCAGCGATGAGAGTAGCCGCGAACGCGAGGCAGAAGGGACAAAAAACCTCTTCGCGAAACTGAAAGAAGATAAGATATACCTCGACACCTATTCCTGATGCGAGCAGGGCTCGCACGTAATCGTTTTTCCTGAATGCGGCAAAGAGTATGATCGCCAGCATGTAGCCGGTACCGATGTACTTCATGTCCAGTCCCAGGATGTCTCCTTCCAGGTACACGCAGGATGTATCGCATAGAGCATAGAATACGATAATCCCGATGCCCAGCACCGCCAGCAATATCGTCCACATATTTTTTTGTTTCTTTATTTCTTGCGTAAAAGTCATTTGACTGTATCGGTTATCGCTGAGTGTTACGATGCGTGATATCTATCAAATTCCCGCTCTGCAATCAACCCGTGTGTCCTGTTCAGTCCTTTTCGAAGCCGGCCCTCCGAATCCACTCGGAGACCGCGGTGTCTTCCGGTCTCGACAGGTCGAGAGGGATGAGTGTCCAGAGAAAGCGGTTGTTGCCGGATTGACTGGGACGCGATTTCTCCAGTTCCTCCTTTAGGGCCGTCTTCTGTTTGTTGATGAGTCTTATGGCGTTTTCCATCCGTTGATCCTCTTCAATCGCTCGGGATCTCTCGATAAGCCGGAGTCGATGATCGAGATCGGACATTTTCTTTGCGATGCGGGTTTCGTAACCGTCATCACGGAAGGGGAAAGACGCGTTTGTGAAGGTGACCTGAAGATTGCCTGTATACATTCCCTTCCGGGAAGAGTGAAGTATATATGTCTGTCCCTCTTTGACGGGTGCATGGTCGTACCTGCCCTCGCGTCCTCCGAAAATGAAGTGAAGCCCCGGGACTGCTCCGGCCACGGCTCGCTCCCGCTCAGGTTCCAGATCGGAGAGAAGTACGATGATATCCGCCTGTGCACGGAGGACCGTGAACATTTCACGAGCAGTTTCCACCGGGTCTTTCACCAGAAATTTTCCAGCGGCTGTTTTTTGAATTGCGGAACTGGTACCAGGTGAGAGGAGACCGAAGAATGCCACTCGGGCAGCACCCGCCTTGGTGATGACGAACGGCCGGAAGATCGGGATTTTCTTGAGAGGGTCAACAAGATTGGCGGAAATGAGAGGGAACCCCTGTGAAGATTCGCGTCGCAGGAAAGGCAATCCGTGTGTGAGTTCCGATTCCCCGACATTGACAGCCGTCACTCCTATATGCGTATATGCCCGGATGATCACGCGCGCTCTGGCGAGGGAACGCTTACGGTCAGTATCAGTCGCGATATTGCGGAAAAGGCGGCCGGAGTCGACGACAAGCACCGTGCCCCCGGCAGATCGCACACTGTTCACATAGGATACACGCCGGGCAAGACCGCCCAGCACCCTGTTGCCTCAGGTGGGACAGGCATAGAGGTAACCGCCCACGTTGCTGCTGTGGATAATCGTGAACCTTGCATCCTCGGCGCGGGAATCCCGCATCGTGAGGAGAGTGAGGAAAATCAGAACACATGCAACTGCCATGGCACGGCTTCCTGTGACGGAAGGTTTCATACGCGTGGCGGTCTGATTTTTCTTTGACATATCCATCCTTATGTTACGTTGAATTACACATATCCCCATTGAGATCACGCAGGTTCTATTCCGTTCGCCGAGAATCGGTGTGTATAAGACAACCGAGGAGACCTGCCGCTTCGCATTCCTCGGTCTCGAACTGCAGTACGGGATGCCCGATGGCGAAACGGGTTGAAAGCAGATGCCGAATTTCTGAAGCCAGCGAGTTGACCCTGCTAAGCATCTGGTCAGGAACGACGATGTGGGCTACCAGTGCCACATCCTGTGAGGATATATTCCAGACATGGAGATGGTGAATCCCCCGCACCCCCTCCAGTGATTCTATGGATTTCTGAATCGCATGGAGATCGATTCCCGGAGGTGTTGCATTCATAAGAATCACATAGGCTTCTTTCAGGATACCCCACCCGCTGTACAGGATCAATAACACAATTACCCACGAAACAACAGGATCAAGCCAGTACCACGGTTTGAACATCCATATAATACCGAGGATGACTACACTGAGGGAGGTCAATGCGTCAGTGAGCATGTGCAGGAACGCTCCCCGTATGTTGAGATTGACTCGAGCACCCGGTTTCAGCATCAGTGTTGAGACCATATTTGCCGCAAACGCTATGGAGGCGATCATGATCACAAGATTGCCCCGGATGGGTTGGGGATTCTGGAGACGGTTCCATCCTTCGATGAAAATGTAAATACCTGCTCCGAAAATCAGGGACACGTTGAATACCGCCGCAATGACCTCGAAGCGCTTATAGCCGAACGTATGTCTCACCGTGGGTTCTCGAAGTCCGATACGCAATGCGGTATAGCTTATGAACACTGACGTGAAGTCGCTCAGGTTGTGGATGGCGTCGCTGATCAGGGCCATACTGCCTGAAACAAGTCCGCCATAGATCTGTATGGCAGGAATGATCAGGTTCATGACCATGGTGGCGATGAGACGCCTGCTCCACGAGGTTTCATTATCACGGTCGTTGCGTGTCATAGAATCATAGTATAAAGATTTGCTCTGATTCGCAAATTATACCTGTTTTCTATCAGGTTTGCTCATATGAAATCAAATTGTATGTTTTTTGCGACCAACCGGATCTTTCTGGATGACTTCAATATCCCTGCGCTTCGCATCTACTTTGAGCCGACAAGAATCTGTTTCAATTCATCCACGGTAAAAAGCTTTCCGGAACAGACCACTTTCCCGTCAACGAGCACTGAGGGTGTGACCCTGACGCCCAGCTTCGGATATTCCTTCACATCAAAGACATGAGCAATCTCGGCATCGAGGTTCAGTTCCTTGCATGCCGTAACGGCGTTCTTTTCCACGGCCTGACATCTCGCACAACCGGGACCTGCAATCAGTATTTTCATAAATTCACCTCCTGAAAAATAAAATTTCCGAAAAACCAGCCTATAAACGTTCCAAAGATCACAATAGTGATCACGTAGACAATCGATTTTTTTATCCCGAAGACTCTGGCAATGGTAATCCAGTTTGGCAGGCTCAAGCCCGGCCCGGTAAGAAGGAGTGCAAGTGCTGGTCCCTTTCCCATGCCCAATTTCATCAAAGTGTCCACAAAGGGTGCCTCGGTCATCGTTGCGAAGTAGCTGATCGCCCCGATCATCGTGGCAAGAAAGGATGCGGTGATACCATTTCCTCCGAGCCAGGATTTTATCCATTCATCGGGGAGCAATTTTCCGATGACGCCGACCAGAAAGACCCCGAGGAGAAGCAATGGCAGAATTATTTTTATAAACCACCATGATTCCCTCAACCAGCTCTTTATCTCATCTTTGGTAAGGGTTTTAAATGCGTATACTAAGAGGACAGCCGTCGCAATACCCCATATAATGACTTTTCCGATGTACGGACCCGTCTGCCCGATGTAATTGGGCAAGAGCAAGGAAAGGACGATCAGGACAAGAAAAATCAAGTGTTTCCGGGAAAGAATACTATTTTGTGATGTCTCCTCCTGTGACGGATTGTTCTGACCGGGATCGATATCCCGCTTCTCGTTGCGAAACACCAGTGTCATAATCCCGCCCACGGCAAAGGCCATTATGAGAGAAGCAGCAACCCGTGCCGCAACGATTCCACCTCCCAGAATGTTTCCTGTGTAGATCAGAGACAAAATGTTCGCTGAAGGGGCGACCCAGAGCACAATGAAGGCGACACCAATGGCTGCGCCGCTGTAATAGAGCCCGGCGGATACGGGGATTACCGTGCAAGAACAGGCTGCCACGAAGAAGCTTGCTACACTTGCCAATGAAAATGATTTGAGTTTGTTCGCTTTTTCTCCAAGATAATTGAGGATGGCCTCCTGGTTGATAAAAGCGACCATGGCACCGGCGAGCAGAAATGCCGGGATAAGACAGGTCAGTATGTGCGTAGCTACGTAATCTTGAAGCGCCAGAAGCCCGGCAATGGTTAGCGATTCAATCATAATATTATTTTTCCTCTCAGTTCAATACAAATTGTGTTCCTGCAAATGGAGGATAATATTTCTATTTAGCAATATACTACGAAATATAAGCTATCTTTTGCAGATTTTGTCGCGTTGTATACCGTCGATTTTTTCCGTGATAAGTTTTACCTCATGATCTTGAGAAAGCCAGTGTTTCAGATGGCCTAAAAGGCTGGCGGCATAGGGACTGCTCACGCCATCAGATGGTGAATAGTTTACCCACAAGCCGTCTTTGCTGTGAGTTACTAATCCAGCGTCTTCTAATATCTTTAGATGCTTTGAAACTGTGGGTTGTGCAATGCCTAAAGCGGCCTGAATCTCACAGACACACATGACCCGGTGCTGGAGAATTTTCATCAGTTTCACCCGGTTCGGATCGGATAAAGCCTTCATCACTTTGATAAATTCCTTCACAGATATCACCTCTAAGTATATTTCCGTTTGGCAATATAAATGTGAGACACCTTATTGTCAAGGAAAATGTGTGGTAATGTTATGTGTTGCTTGTCCATTTGCATGTTGCCGGTGGGTTTCCGTTTATTCGTTGACGTAGCCGGAAATGAATTTTATAATTCATCATTTCTATCCGGCTGGCGGGTAGTATATTGCGATGCGGGGAATGCAGGATGCGTTCAAGAAAACGAAGGCTCAAATGGGAAAACGATACTGATGCATTCAATCTTTTGTGTGCTTCGCAAAGGGGACGTTGTGATGGAGCATGAATCGTCCTATCTGAAATTGTGCAAGTCGGGAAATCTGCAAGAGCGTGTCGATCAGGCTGTGGGGTTGATGAGAAAGTGCGGTTTATGTCCTCGGGAATGTCACATCGATCGACTCTCGGGAGAAATCGGGTTCTGTCGGACGGGCGTAAAGGCGAAGGTGGCGAGCCTGCACGCTCATTTCGGCGAGGAATCTCCTTTAGTGGGGATGTACGGTTCCGGTACAATCTTTTTCCGGTCCTGTAATCTGCTTTGCAGCTTCTGCCAGAATTTTGATATCAGCCATGATGCGGAAGGTGGTGAAGTGGAGCCGCGGGAGCTTGCGGCGATGATGCTCTCACTGCAGCAGCGGGGGTGTCACAATATTAATTTCGTCACCCCGTCCCACGTGGTGCCGCAGATACTGCAGGCCCTGATCATAGCGGTCGAACATGGCCTCCATGTGCCGCTGGTGTATAACACCGGCGGTTACGACAAGGTGGATACAATACGAATACTGGATGGTGTCTTTGATATCTATATGCCTGACTTCAAGTTCTGGGATGCGCACTGGGCTGAAAGATTCTGCAACGCACCCGATTACCGTAAGCAGGCAGTTGCTGCCATACGGGAGATGCACCGCCAGGTGGGTGATTTAGTGGTAAACGAATCGGGGGTGGCTGTGAAAGGGTTGCTTGTCCGCCATCTGGTCATGCCCAACGATGTGGCGCATACCAAAGAGGTCATGACATTTCTCGCGGAAAAGATATCGAAAGACACATACGTAAATGTAATGGATCAGTATCGCCCCTGCGGGAAGGCCATCTGGGATCCGGCAGTGAATCGACGTATCACCAGGAATGAATATATCACCGCTCTCCGCTGGGCAAAAGAGGCCGGTCTTCACAGGCTGGATTCGTGGATCTAATCCGGTTTCTTTTCTCTCTCCTTGAGATAGTCCCACATTCCCCTGATGCTGTTCAGGGAAAATATCTTTTCCCGGGACTGCACGTCTCCGGGGAGCTTTCCGTATAACGAAAGCCCCCGGTCATTTTTCAACAGGTCTCCATATATTTCTTCCTCGTTGAGGTCACTTCCCGTTCCGTAGTGCTTCGCCACCGTATCCATCCAGTTGTCCAGCTGGTTGAGACCCGTGTCGAACACGTTTTTCACATCTTCCCGGTAGCCGTAATGACCAAAACATACGTGGGACACATCCAGGGCGGCGACCTTTTCCAGGGAGCTCCGGTAGATCTCGTAGATGAAGGGCGGCGGTGTCGCGATCCGGAGGTAGAGCCCTTCCTCCAGAGGATAGTTTATTCCCGTGACCTCTCCTAAAAACAGGATATCGCCGATCTGGTAACACAGGTGGTTGATTGCGTGACCCGGTGTCTCGAATACGTTGATGGTTTCGTTCCCTATATGAATCCGGTTCTCGTAGCTGATGTTTTTCTCGGGGATGGCGGCAATTTCGCCGTACACTTCGGCGACCTTTCCGAGAAATGTCCGCGAGCCCTCCCAGAGTTTGGCGGGATCGACCATGTGGCGTATCCCTTTGGGATGGCAGATCACTTTTGCATCCGGGTAATGTGTCACGAGAAGCCCGGCACCCCCCGCGTGGTCAATGTGGATATGGGTTAAGAGGATGTACTCGATTTTTTTCACACCCATATGCTTGAGCGCTTCCACAACAACGGGGATGGTCGAGCGGGGACCGGGATCGACCACGACAGTCATACCGTCCGGCCTGTAGATCCAGCTGCTGAGGAAATTCCGGAATCCTTCCAGCGGCTGATCCAGATCGACGATGGCAAGATTTTTCATCGGGTGGTGTACGGTCATGGCGTATCTCCTTGTGCAACGTAATTAAGGTGGCACCGCCGGTTTCATATACCATCCTGAGGTCGAATGCAAGAGGGGCATTCGTTCAAGAAATTGAGGACCGAGGCATTGAATTCATCAGGTCTCTCAAAATTCGGCATGTGACCGCAGGCATCAAATACCCGGAGCCGGGCGTCAGGGATACTGTCCCGGGCAATATAGGCATGAGAAACCGGAAGGATACGGTCCTGCATCCCCCAGATGACAAGAGAGGGCACTTTTATGGTGCCTAAATTGCGTATGATCGGGTTGATGACTTCCGGCCTGCCGCCGAAAAATGACGAATTTGTACGCAGGACGGAGAGGATGGCTCTTCTGGCTCCCGGCAGGGTTGAGAACCGGTAATATAGTTCCACCAGGTCGCCGGGAATGACCGCCGGATCATGGACGCATCGTCTCAGGACAAGCGCTGTTCCCGCGCGGCTCGGCCTTACCATCAGCTCTCCCAGGAAAGGAAGTGTGGCCAGCCGCATGAAAAGAGTCATATCCCTGCTTAAACCGGCACTGTCCGCCAGCACCAGTTTCTGTACTTTGTCGGGGAATTGCAGTGTGAATTGCAGGGCCAGGCCTCCCCCGAGAGACATTCCGACAAGACTTGCGTTATCTATATTCAGTGCCTCAATGAAGTCGTATAAGAAGCCTGTCATGTATGAGGAGGAATACACCGCATCAGGTTTATCCGTGAGGCCGAAACCGACAAGATCCGGTACATAGACACGGTGCCCCATGGCAAGGGCAGAGACGTTATGAATCCAGATCTCCGCCGAAGCGCCCAGACCGTGGATGAGGATTACGGATGAGCCGCTGTTCCCTTCTACCCAGTATCGGGTATTGATGTCGCCGATCCTTATATAGTGATCCCTGGGCATTCTGTCTCGTATGAATATGCGCATTGTGGCACCGATGGGATTGATGGTACGAGGGTATTGTGAGTGAAGAGAAGCTCTTTTTACCTGGGCAACAGCGTTTCCAGAATGGTGTCCATCGTGTGATACTTTCTGCTCAGTATCTTCCCCTCCTTATCGATGAGGACCATGGAAGGCACACCGACAATGTTGTAAATACCCGCCACATCTCCATTCTCATCCAGGAGCATTTTGTAAGGGATCTGGTATTTCGATACAAACTGAGAGACCTTTTCTTTAGATTCCTGGATATCGATATTGACCACCTCAAGCCCGCGGGAACTGTAGGTTGCGTGGATATTCTTGTAGTGGGGAATTTCGGCACGGCATGTGGGACACCATGTCGTGATGAAAATCAGAAGCACCGGTCTTCCCCTGTAGTTGCCGAGCGTAAACTTCCTGCCGTTCACGTCTTTCAAGGTAAAGTCTGGTGCGCTGTCATCCGCAGTCTTTTTCGAGATGTCCGGTTGTTTACTCTCAGTGCATGAGAGAAATAATGACAGGATCACCGCGATTGATCCGAGAGACGCGAGCACCCATGGTCTGAATTGTGTACGCATGATGAAATTCCTTAGATCCAGAGACCCCCTGCTTTGATAAGGAAATACTCTCCCGCGCCAATGAGGATCCACCCCGATATATGGCTTATCCTTGTCATCCACATGCCGGATTTCGGCATATTCGCGAGAAGGCCGGCAAATGTTCCGATGATGATGAGAAGTGTACCCATACCAAAGGCAAAGATAAATAAGAGACTCATTCCGTAGGTGATGTTCTGACTGGTTGCGACGAAACTCAGGAGCACCGCGAGAACAGGGGCCGTACAGGGCCCTGTGGCCAATCCGGAAATGGCACCAACAAACAAACTGCTCAAGGCACCTGTTCTCCGCGATTGTACCCTGGTGAGAAATCCGGGCATGCTCACCGGCAGCGTAAACACTTCGAGCAGGGATAAACCCATGAAGATAAAGATGTTGCCGACAATGAAGTATGTCCAGGGGTTCGTCTGGATCTGTCCGAATAATTTACCCGTAAACGCGGCAATGGCACCCAGCGCAGTGTATGTCAGCGACATCCCCAGGACGTAGATAATGGATAAACTGAATCCTCTCAGTTTTGATCCGCTGCTGTGGGCTCCGATAAAAGCGACCGTGATGGGTATCACCGGGTAGACACACGGGGTAAAGCTGACAAATACCCCACCCATGTAGGCGGCTACATACGCCAATACGAGAGATCCGTGGATATATCCGGAAAGGCCTTCAACGAAATTTTCCATGCGCGTTTCAACAGGCAAAAAGCCTTGCAATATGGTGAAATATCAAATAGATTTACCTCATACTTCCTATGTGAAATGCAACTGATGCGATGGCAACGATGTGACGAGTCTCATACACAGGTAATTGCTCTTAAGTCAATACGAATGTTATGTCCCGGTGGTAATTTTAAAAATCGTGTGGCATTATGATCAGCGCGGGACAGGAAGGCCTTCAAATCCTGAGAGAATTTCATGCACTCTCTTCGTCATCTCCGGAGCAAAGGGCCAATAATCGCTTGCACTGGGCAGGGAAAGGATATATACAGCTTCCTGCCTCGCAAATAACGGAGAAGGAGATACGCGTTCAATGGTTACAATGCTGAAGGAATCATTAAAAACGATAGAAAAGTATAAAAGTTC
>Ga0194110_10004330_pt1 | contig 17215 bp, 18 predicted proteins | sample TA2Kig1200mmetaG_FD_146192 | JGI IMG/M metagenome (GOLD analysis project Ga0194110, IMG submission 146192) | Freshwater microbial communities from Lake Tanganyika, Tanzania - TA2015032 Kigoma Deep Cast 1200m | ecosystem: Environmental > Aquatic > Freshwater > Lake | place: Tanzania: Lake... | reverse complement strand
GCGAGGGCCGGCGAGCTGACCGAGCTGCGGAGCGGGGAAGTGGTCCTGTCGCCGGCGAAGTGTCGCTTCCAGCGGCACGTGATGCTGCCCACGTGGAAGCGCATGTACCCGCTCTACCTGACGCTCGTCGGGCGGCGCGCGCTGGCGGCCCATGCCGAGTAAGGCCCTTCCGGGGTTGCCGCTCGCATACGTTCCGCTACACTGCGCGCATGCGATACGGGTTCTACGTCCCCACGCGCGGTCACACGGCCTCACCTGACGCGATCGAACGCCTCGTAGCCCGCGGGGAGGCGCTCGGCTTCTCCTCGGCGATGATCGCCGACCACGTCGTCTTCCCCACCAGGGTCGATTCCAAGTATCCGTACACCGCCGACGGCCGCTTTCCGGGGCAGGGGGACGCGCTCGAGCAGCTCGCGCTGATGGCGTTCATCGCGGGCCGCAGCTCACGGCTCAGGCTCGTGAGCAGCGTGATGATCCTGCCGTACCGCAATCCCGTGTTCACGGCGAAGGCGCTCGCGACGATCGACGTGCTCTCCCGCGGCCGCGTCACCGTCGGCGTCGGCGTGGGGTGGCTGCGCGAGGAGTTCGAGGCGCTCGACGCGCCGGACTTCGACCGCCGCGGCGCGGTCAGCGACGAGTACCTGAGGATCTTCAAGGCGCTGTGGACGACGTCGCCCGCGTCGTTCGCGGGCGAGTTCTATCGCTTCACCGACGTGCAGTGCCTGCCGCTGCCGGTGCAGAAGCCGCATCCGCCGATCTGGATCGGCGGTCACAGCCGCGCGGCGCTCCGGCGTGTGGCGCGCCTCGGTGACGGCTGGCACCCGGTCGGCGCGAACCCCGCCGTGCCGCTCAGACCGGACGAGCTGCGCGCCTCGCTCGACGAGCTCGAGCGACTGACGGAGGCGCAGGGGAGAGACCCGAAGGCGTTGACGATCTCGTACAAGGCGCCCGTCTACGACACGGATCGGCCGATCGCCGGGACGGACCGGCGGCCCTTCATGGGCTCGGCCGATCAGATCCGCGAGGACATCGAGACGTACGCGGCGCTCGGCGTGAGCGAGCTGGTCTTCGACTTCCGTAGCGAGAGCCCCGACGAGAGCCTGGAGCGCATGGAGCGGTTCGCCAAGGGCCTCGGGCTCGGAGCGCGGTGATGGCCACGCGTGTGCCGCGCTTCGGCCTCAATCGCTTCGACTCCCGGTCCGTGCGGGCGTTCGCCGACGACGTGCGTCGCGTGGAGACGCTCGGCTGGGATGCCGCGTGGCAGCCGGACTCGCAGCTCCGCCGGCGGGACACGTACGTGATGCTCGCCGCGGCCGCGCTCAACACGGACCGGGTCACCCTCGGCACGCTGCTCGCGAATCCGATGAACCGTCACCCCACGGTGACGGCGTCGTCGATCGCGACGATCGACGAGCTGGCACCCGGCCGCGTCGTCCTGGGCTGGGGCGTCGGCGACACGGCGGTGCGCCTCGCGGGACTCAGGCCCGCACGCGTGAAGGAGCTCGAAGACAGCACACGGTTGATGCGCGCGCTGCTCGACGGCAAGGAGGTCGAAGTCGGCGCCGTGCGACCCGCACGCCTCCCGCACCATCGTCCCGTGCCGATCTGGATCGCGGCGGGCGGCCCGCGCACGCTCAAGATGGCCGGAGGCGTCGCCGACGGCGTCTTCATCCGCGTCGGCACGCACGCGGCGAACATCGCGACGTCGATCGAGCTCATCCGCGCGGGCGCGATCGAGGCGGGACGCGCGCCCGACAGCGTGCGGCTCGGCGCGATCTTCCACACGGTGCTCGTCGACGACCCGCGGCGCGCGCTCACGATGGCGAAGTCGATGGCCGCCGGCTACTACGAGTACTCGCCACGCCTCTTCGATCCGCCGGGGTTCACGTGGCCGGGCCCGGATCCGGAGCGGCTCAAGCACGATCACCAGGTGTGGCCCGACTTCCATCACGCGGTGGACCTCGAGCACAGCGGCCGCGTGGTCGACTTCCTGCCGACCGAGGTCGCCGACGGGTTCGCGCTGCGTGGCGGTCCGGCGGACATCGTCACGCAGCTCGTCGACGTGCTGAGCGCCGCGCCGGCGGCGTTCGACCACGTCGTGCTTCACCCGATCCCGAATCCGCCGACGCCCGACGATCCCGAGCGCGGCTACACCGCGCGCGTGGCGCGGGAGATCCTTCCCGCCGTGCGCCGCGCACTGGGCGGGTGAGGGCGCGTCGATGCTCTTCATGGTGGTGGAGCGATTCAAGAACCGCGACGCGAAGGCCGTCTACCGGCGCTTTCGCGACGAAGGGCGTGGCGCGCCCGAAGGACTCACGTACGTGGGGAGCTGGATCGAGGCGAACTTCGACCGCTGCTTCCAGCTCATGGAGTGCGACGACGCGAGGTTGCTCCAGAAGTGGGTGGCCTTCTGGAGCGACCTCATCGAGTTCGAGATCGTGCCCGTCGTCCCGTCGACCGAGACACGCGGGGCGATCGAGCCGCTGCTCTAACCCGCCCGCTTGAACTTCTGGAAGCTGTGCGTGCCCTTCGGCACGTGGCCGCGGCTTTCCGCGAACGTCCACGTCACCTCGCTCACGTACACGTCGCGGCGCGAATCGACCGCGAGCCCGTGCGGCGCCGCGAAGTTTCCCGCCGCGGCGGGATTGTCGCCGGGCTGACCGCCCCAGCGCGCGAGCACCTTGCCGTCCTTGTCGTACACGCTGACGCGTCCCGCCTTGATCGAGGGATTGTCGCCCGCGGGACCGTAGCGCAACGACTTCTGGCCCGGCTGCCACCACAGCTCCGACACGTACGCGCGGCCCTGCGCATCGAACACGACGTGCGTCGGACGCCGCGTGTCCGTCCACTCGCTCAGGTATTCGCCGTCGGGGCTGAAGACCTGGATGCGATCGTTCTCGCGGTCGCACACGAACACGCGTCCGTCGCTGTGCACGGCGATCCCGTGCGGCAGGAAGAACTCGCCCGGTCCCTGGCCCGGCGTGCCCCACGAGCGCTTCAGCGCTCCGCCCGGCGAGAACTGGTGCACGCGGCAGTTGCCGTACCCGTCCGACACGTAGAGGTCGCCCTTCGGGCTGACGGCGATGTTCGTCGGGCGGTTGAACGGTCCGCCGGGACGCGAGACCGTGCGCGTGTCCTTGCCGTCGTAGCCAGTGTCCGACGGCGTGTTCATCGTGCCGAGCGTCAGGAGCAGCTTGCCGCTCGGCGAGAACTTGCGGATGGTGTGGTTGCCGTCGTCGGTGGCCCAGACGGAGTTGTCGGGTCCGATGGTGATGCCGTGCGTGCGCAGGGTGAAGTCGCCCTCGCCCCACGAGCCGAGGAACGTGCCCCGGTCGTCGTACATGAGGATCGGGTGGTCGCCGCGGCAGATCAGGAAGACGCGGTCCTCCAGATCGCACGCGACCCCGGCGACGTCACGGTGCTCGTACCCTTTCGGCAGCTGCTCCCAGCCTTCGACGAACTCATAACGCATGGCGAACCTCCGGCGCGCATTCTACACTCACGAGCCATGGCGGATCAGGACGCGGCGTTCGTCGGCTCGGTGCCCGAGAACTACGACCGGTACCTCGGGTCGGTGCTTTTTCACGGGTTCGCGGAGGATCTCGCGGCGCGGCTCGTCGTGAAGCCCGGGATGCGCGTGCTCGAGACGGCGTGCGGCACCGGCATCGTGACGGAGCGTCTCGCACGGCGCCTCGCAGGGCGGGGGACGCTCGTCGCGACCGACCTCAACGAGCCGATGCTCGCGCACGCGCGGACGAAGCGGGCCATCGGGGAGGTCGAGTGGCGCCAGGCGGACGCCACGGCGCTGCCGTTCGGGGACGCCTCGTTCGACGCGGTCGTCAGCCATCAACGTGTGGGACACGCTGTCGACGAACGCCTTCGTGCGGATCACGCACGAGACGGCGGTGAGCTTCTTTCCCGAGAACCCTCCGGAGTTCTACCTCACCCCGTTCAGTCTCTCGGACACGGCGAGGGTGAGCGGCTGGCTGCGCGCCGCCGGCTTCGAGGACGTGGATCCCATCGCGGTCGCGCGGGCGGGCACGAGCCCGTCGGCGGCCGACGCGGCGCGCGGGCTCATCGACGGCAATCCGATCGCCGCGGCGATCGTCGAGCGTCGCGCCGACGCGCTCCCGGCGGTGAGGGCGGCGCTGGAGCGGAACCTCGCCGCGGAGCTCGGCGACGGGGCTGGCCTGCGCTCCACCCTGCGCGCCTTCGTCTTCGACGCCAGGAAGCCTTGATGCCGTGTCCGCAGTGCCGCCACGAGAATCCCGCCGGCGCCAGGTTCTGTCTCGAGTGCGGCGCGCCGCTCGCGCTGCGGTGCGGGTCGTGCGGCACCGACCTGCCCGCCGGCGCGAAGGTCTGCAGTCAGTGCGGCGCGGCCGTGGCGGCGCCGGGCGTGCGGCGCGAGCGCTTCACCTCGCCCGATGCGTATACGCCGAAGCACCTCGCGGAGCGGATCCTGATCTCGAAGGGCGCGCTCGAAGGCGAGCGCAAGCAGGTCACGGTCCTCTTCGCCGACCTCAAGGGCTCGATGGAGCTGCTCGCCGATCGCGATCCCGAGGAGGCGCGCAGGCTCCTGGATCCCGTCCTCGAGCACATGATGGAGGCGGTCCACCGGTACGAAGGGACCGTCAACCAGGTGATGGGCGACGGGATCATGGCGCTGTTCGGCGCGCCGATCGCCCACGAGGATCACGCGGTGCGCGCCTGCTATGCCGCGCTGAGGATGCAGGAATCGGTCAAGCGGTACGGCGACAGCGTGCGGCGGGCGGAAGGTGTTCCGATCCGCATCCGCGTCGGGCTCAATTCGGGTGAAGTCGTCGCGCGCGCGATCGGCTCGGATCTCCGCATGGACTACACGGCCGTCGGGCAGACGACGCACCTCGCCGCGCGCATGGAGCAGCTCGCCAACGCGGGCTCGACCCTCCTCACCGCCGACACGCTGGCGCTGGCCGAGGGCTACATCGACATTCGCGCGATCGGCCCGACACCGGTGAAGGGGCTGGCGGAGCCGATCGACGTCTACGAGATGCTCGGCGCCTCGACCGTGCGCTCGGGGTTCGCCGCGGCCGCGACGCGCGGGCTGACGAAGTTCGTCGGCCGCACGGCGGAGATCGAGCAGCTCGCCCAGGCGCTCGACCACGCGAAGGCCGGGCGCGGCCAGGCCATGGCGGTGCTCGGCGAGCCGGGCGTGGGCAAGTCGCGCCTGTACTACGAGTTCACGCACTCGCATCGCGTGCAGGACTGGCTCGTGAGGCCGCCGCGTACCTGCCGGTGATCGAGCTCCTCAAGAGCTACTTCCGCATCGAGGCGCGGGACGACGCGAGGATCATCCGCGAGAAGGTGACGGGCCGCCTCCTGTCGCTCGACCGCACGCTGGAGCCCTTCCTTCCGGCGCTCCTGTGGCTCCTCGACGCTCCCGCGGACAGCGCGCAGTGGGACCGCCTCGACCCGCGCGAGCGACGCCAGCAGACGCTCGACGGCGTGAAGCGGCTGCTCCTGCGCGAGAGCCAGGTGCAACCGGTGGTCGTCGTGTTCGAAGACCTCCACTGGATCGACGCGGAGACCCAGGCGCTCGTCGAAGCGCTGGTCGAGAGCCTGCCGGCGGCGCGCGCGCTGCTGCTCGTCAAGTATCGCCCGGAGAATCAGCACCCGTGGGGCTCGAAGACGTATTACCGCCAGCTCCGCATCGACCCGTTGCCCGCGGCCACCGCGCACGAGCTGCTCGACGCGCTGCTCGGTCACGATCCGAGCGTGCAGGCCCTGAAAGCGGTCCTCGTCCAGCGCACGGAGGGGACGCCGTTCTTCCTCGAGGGGAGTGTGCGAACGCTCGTCGAGACGAAGACGCTCGTCGGTGAGCGCGGCGCCTACCGGCTGCAGCGGCCGCTGAGCGCGATCCAGGTGCCGGCGACGGTGCAGGCGCTGCTCGCGGCCCGCATCGATCGGCTGTCGTCGGAGGAGAAAGCGGTGCTCCAGGCGGCGTCGGTGATCGGCACCGACGTGCCGTTCGGATTGCTCCACGCGATCGCCGACATTCCGGAGGGGCAGCTCCGGCGGCACCTCACGGAGCTGCAGTCGGCCGAGTTCGTGTACGAGACGAATCTCTTCCCCGAGCTCGAGCACACGTTCAAGCACGCGCTCACGCACGAGGTCGCCTACGGCACGCTCCTCGGCGAGCGGCGGCGCGCCGTGCACGCGCGCATCGTCGCCGCGATCGAGCGGCTGCACGCCGACCGCCTGAACGAGCGCGGCGAGCTCTGGGACCGGGCGGTCGCCTACCTCTACGACGCCGGGGCCAAGGCGTTCCGGCGCTCGACCAACGACGAGGCGATCGCGTACTTCACGCGGGGGCTCGAGCTCACCGCAAAGCTGGGCGCAGGGCCCGAGCAGGTCCGCCACGAGCTCAAGCTGCTGCTGGCCCTCGGGCCGGCGCTTCAGGCGACTCGAGGCTTCGGCGTGGCGGAAGTGGAGCGGACCTATTCCCGCGCACGGACGCTGAGTGAACATTTGGGCGAGCCGATCGAGCTGTTTCAAGCGCTCTGGGGACTCTGGCTGCACACGGCCGGACGCGGGCGTTTCACAGAGGCGCGGCGAGTGTCGGAAGAGCTGCTCGAGGTGGCGGAACGGCTCGGGGATCGCACCCTGCGGCTCGAGGCGCACCACTCGATGTCGCCCAGCACGCTCTATGCGGGCGATCCGGAGGCGACACGACGACCAGGGCCTCGCGCTCGCCACCGAGCTCGCGCATACCGGCTCGATCGCCAACGCGCTGCCGTTCGCCGGCGTCGTCTACCAGCTCCGCGGTGACGTCGAGGCGACGCGGGACCTCGCCGGATCGCTGAGCGCGCTCGAGGGCCGGCACGGCTTTCAGCAATGGCGAGCCTTCGCGTCGATTCTGGATGGCTGGGTGCACGTCCAGGACGGGGGCGAATCGCCCCGTCGCGCGGTTCCGGGAGGCGATCGGCGCGTACCGCGCGACGGGGAACGAGCTCTACGTCCCGCACACCATGTCGCTCCTGGCGACGGCGCAGCACCGCTCCGGCGACGTCACCGGGGCTCTCGAGACCGTCCTCACCACGCTCGAGAACACCGAGGCCACGGGGACGCGGCTCTGGGATCCGGAGCTGCATCGGCTCAAGGGCGAGCTGCTCCTCGCCCAGGATCCCGGTGCCGCGCCCGCCGCGGAGGCAGCGCTCCGTCACGCCATCGACGTCGCGCGCGGACAGCGCACGAAGTCCTGGGAGCTCCGGGCGGCGGCGAGCCTCGCGCAGCTGCTGGCGCGACAGGGCAGGCGGAGCGAAGCGCGAGAGACGCTCGCCGACGTCTACGGCTGGTTCACCGAGGGGTTCGACACGGCAGGCCGCGCGCCGAACTGCAGGCCGATCACGGTCGCGACGGGAATCAGCGCGTTCGCGAACGCGTGCCGGTAGACCAGCGCGGCCGGCCACACGCCGCGCGCCCGCGCCGCCTTGATGTAGTCCTTGTCGAGCACCTCGAGCAGGCTCGAGCGGATGATCCGCGCGACGAGCCCGGAGAAGAACGTTCCGAGCGTGATGGCGGGGAGGACGAGCTTCCACAGGCCGTTCCAGGAGTCCTCCCACCGCGTCGGGCAGACGATCGCCGTGCTCTTCACGGTGTCGGTGATCATCTTCGCCCTCATGCGCATGATCCCCGGCGACCCGGTGCTGATGATGCTGGGCGACGACTTCACGCAGGAGGCGTACCAGCGCCTGCGCGCCCAGCTCGGCTTCGACCGCTCGGTCGTCCACCAGTACGTGATCTGGCTCGGGGCGATCCTGCGCGGCGACTTCGGCGACTCCTACCTGAATCACGAGCGCGTCTCGAAGCTGGTGTGGGACGCGTTCCTCCCCACGCTCTCGCTCGTGGTGGCGAGCCTGCTCGTCGGCGTGATCATCGCGTTCCCGTCCGGCATCGTCGCCGCCATGCGCAAGGACAGCGCGTGGGACTGGGGCTCGATGGGCAGCTCGATCTTCCTCTACTCGATGCCGAGCTTCTGGAAGGGCATCGTGCTGATCTGGATCTTCAGCGTGCACCTGCGCTGGTTCCCGGCGGTGGGCTACGTGCATCCGAGAGGACAAACCGGAACACGAGTGGGCCGGAGTATACCCGCCGAGGTGATACGATGCGCGGCCAAGACCGTCCACACGGAGGGTTGAGACATGTCACGACCGATCGTCGTGCCGCTGATCGCCATCGCGCTGATCCTTGCCGGCGTCGTGCCGGCCGCCGCCCAGCAGCCGGCGGGCCAGGTCACGGTCGCCTTCCACGTGACGATCGCGCCGACCTGGTTCGATCCGTCGACCGCGCCGCCTCAGATCACGCCGTTCGGCGTGCTCTACGCCATCCACGACGCGCTCGTCCGGCCGTATCCGGGGCAGAAGATGGGACCGAGCCTCGCGGAGTCGTGGAAGGAAAGCCCGGACGGCAAGACGTACGAGTTCAAGCTGCGCCGCAGCCTCAAATTCCACAACGGCGAGCCGGTCACCGCGGAAGACGTCAAGTTCAGCTTCGAGCGCTACAAGGGCGCGGGGGCCAGCGAGTTCCGCGCGCGAGTCCGCGACGTCGAAGTGGCGGACGCGCAGACGGTCCGCTTCCAGCTGAAGGAGCCGTGGCCGGATTTCCTGACGTTCTACGGCACCACCGCCACGGCGGCCGGCATCGTGGTCCCGAAGAAGTACGTCACGCAGGTCGGTGACGAAGGCTTCCGCAAGCATCCGATCGGCGCCGGCCCCTTCAAGTTCGTCAGCCACAAGCCCGGCATCGAAGTCGTGCTCGAGGCCAACCCCGGCTACTGGCGGACCGCCCCGAGCATCAAGACGCTCGTGATCAAGAGCGTGCCCGACCAGGACACCCGGCTGGCCATGCTGAAGAAGGACGAGGCGGACATCGGCGTGGCGTTCGACGGCCCGCAGGGCGAGGAGGTCAAGAAGGACCCGCGCCTGCAGCTCGTGTCGTCGAAGCACGCGTCGATCTTCTGGATCGAGTTCGCCGAGCAGTGGGATCCGAAATCTCCCTGGCACGACAAGCGCCTGCGCCTGGCCGTGAACCACGCGCTGAACCGCCAGCGCATCAACGAGGCGGCGTGCCTCGGCTTCTGTCCGCCGGCGGGTGTGATCGTGCCGCGCGTGATGGACTTTGCGCTGCAGGCCGAGCCGCCGGCGTACGACCCGCAGAAGGCGAAGCAGCTCCTCACGGACGCCGGGTACCCGAACGGCCTCGACGCCGGCGAGTTCGTGCCGATCCCCGGCTTTTCGACGGTAGCGGAAGCGTCGGTGAACTACCTCGCCGCGGTCGGCATCCGCCTGAAGATCCGGCCCGTGGAGCGCGCGGCCTTCTACGCGCAGTGGCGCGAGAAGAAGATCCGCGGGGTCTTCCTGACGGCCGTCGGCAACTCCGGCAACGCGGCCAGCCGCGTGCAGGAGTTCATCCAGTCGAAGGGGACGTACGCGTACGGCGGCTACCCCGACATCGACGATCTCTTCCAGCAGCAGGCGCGCGAGCGCGACGTGAAGAAGCGCGAGGTACAGCTCCTGAAGATCCAGCAGCTCACGATCGACCGGGTGATGTTCGCGCCGGTGATGGACCTCCGCGCGCTCATGGGCGTCGGCAACCGGGTGGCGAAGCACACGATCACCGACGTCTGGATGAGCCCGTTCCCGTCCTACGAGGACATGCGGCTGAAATAGCCGAACACTTTCTGAAGCAGTGAGGGTTCCATGATCCTTTCGTCCCGCAGTCGCGTGGTCGTGGTCGTCGTCCTCGGCCTGCTCGCCGCCCTCGTCCTTCCGGCGCCCGACGGCCCCCGCGCGGCCGAGACGCCGCGCAAGGGGGGGTGCTGCTGGCGGTGATCGGCGCCGATCCGCCGAGCCTCGACTGTCACCAGGAGCAGACGTTCGCCTGCATCCAGCTCATGGCGCCGCTCTACAGCCTGCTGCTGCAGATCGACCCCTACAACTATCCGAAAGTCACCGGCGACCTCGCGACCGACTGGAAGATCTCGCCGGACGGCAAGACGTACACGTTCAAGATCCGGCAAGGCGTGAAGTTCCACGACGGCTCGCCGCTGACGGCCGCCGACATCAAGGCGTCCTACGACAAGATCGTGTTCCCGCCGGACGGCACGCGCAGCATCCGCAAGAGCCACTACACGGCCGTGGCGAGCATCGAGGCGCCGGACGCGACCACCGTCGTGTTCAAGCTGAAGTTCCCTTCGGCCTCGCTGCTCGACAACCTCGCGTCGCCGTGGAACGTGATCTATCCGAAGAAGCACCTCGACAAGGACCCGAACTACTTCATGAAGAACGTGGTCGGGAGCGGGCCGTTCAAGTTCAAGAACTACACCCGCGGGGCCACGTTCGAAGGCGAGCGGAACGGCGACTACTTCGTCAAGGACCGGCCGTACCTGAACGGGTACAAGTTCTTCATCAGCACGGAGACGTCGGTGCGCGCCGCGGCGATCCGCTCCGGGCGGGCGTACATCGAGTTCCGCGACCTGCCGCAGGCCGAGGTCGACGCGATGAAGAAGCAGCTCGGCGACAAGGTGGCGGTGCAGGAAACGCCGATGGTCGGGCAGTTCGGCATCGCGATGCAGAACACCCACAAGCCGTTCAACGACATCCGCGTGCGCAAGGCCCTCACGCTCGGCATCGATCGCTACACCGCCTCCAGGGTGCTCCTCCCGCTCAGCGGTCTGCGCGACGTCGGGGCGCTGATGCGTCCCGGCACCGAGTGGGCGCTGCCGCAGGCGGAGCTCGAGAAGTTCCCCGGGTTCGGACGCGACGCCGAGAAGAACCGCGCCGAGGCCAGGAAGCTGCTCGCCGAGGCCGGCTACCCGAACGGCTTCAAGACCGTGCTCACCAACCGCAACGTCCGGCTCCCGTACCAGGACTGGGCGGTCTACGTGATCCAGGAGTGGCGGAAGATCGGCGTGGAAGCCGAGAACCGGCCGGTCGAGACGGCCGCCTGGTACACGGCGCTGCGTGACACGGGCAACTTCGAGGTCGGTGTCCAGGCCACCGTCGAGTACGCCGACGATCCCGACCAGTTCCTCAATCGCTACACGACCGGCGCCTCGTCGAACTACGGCCGCTTCTCCGATCCGGTGCTCGACGACCTCTTCGCGCGCCAGGCGCGCTCCATCGACCCCGCGGAGCGCAAGAAGCTCGTGCACGAGATGCAGCGGCGCGTGCTCGATCAGGCGTACTACGCGCCCGGGCTCTGGTGGACGCGCCGTGTGGTGCATCTGTCCAAGGTGAAGAACTACGTCGCGCCGCCGAGCCACTACACGAACCAGAAGCTGCAGGACGTCTGGCTCGATGAGTGACCTGGGGGGTGCGCGACGCACCCCCCAAACCCCCGCCTACGGGCGGACGTGAAGTCCGCGCTCCGGCTGCTGCTACCTGTATCTACAACGCTCGCACGTTGACAGGCCAGTCCGCCGTTGGTAGCTTTCGCGGCTACATCGGCCGGCCCGATCGTCCCGCTCGAAGCGTGCCCTGTCGCGGGAGGTGTCAGATGGCCACGAAGATGCGGCGCCGCCCTACGATCGCCACCGTTCTGACCATCGCTGCGCTCCTCGCCAGCCTCGGCCTGGCCGTCCCCGCGACGGCCCAGACGACGGAGACTCCGCGCCGGGGCGGCGTCCTTCTGATCGCCATCGGCGCTGACGCGCCCGGCCTCGATCCGCACCAGGAGCAGACGTTCGCCACCCTCCAGCCCAACGTCGCCGCTCTACAGCACGCTCCTGCAGATCGATCCGTACAACTACCCCGAACGTCATCGGCGACGTCGCGACCGAATGGAAGATCTCGCCCGACGGGCTGACGTACACGTTCAAAGATCCGTCCGGGCATCCGCTTCCACGACGGCTCGCCGCTGACGTCCGCGGACGTCAAGGCGAGCTACGAACAAGATCGTCTTTCCGCCGGACGGCGTGCGCAGCAGCTCGACTTCGGCAACTCGCTGTGGACCGGGCAGCCGGTGATCCAGGAGATCATGATCCGCCTGCCCCTCTCCCTCGAGCTCGCGGTCTTCGCGACGATGGTCTCGGTGATCATCGCCATCCCGCTCGGCATGCTCGCCGCCGTCCGCCAGGACACCTGGGTCGACTACGCCGTCCGCGTGTTCAGCATCGGCGGCCTGGCCATCCCGGGCTTCTGGGTCGGCATCCTCACGATCCTGACGCTCGTCATCTTCTTCGGCTGGGGCCCGCCGCTCGAGTTCACCCCGCCGTGGGTCGATCCGTGGGCCAACCCCTCGATGATGATCTGGCCGATCGTCACCGTGGGCTACCGGTTCTCCGCGGTGACGACCCGCATGACGCGCTCGACGGTGCTCGAGGTCCTGCGCGAGGACTACATCCGTACCGCGTGGGCGAAAGGGCTGGCAGAGCGCGCCGTCGTCATCCGTCACGCCCTGAAGAACTCGATGCTGCCGGTCATCACGCTGATCGGCACCGAGTTCGCCTTCCTGATCGGCGGGCTCGTCGTCACCGAGACCGTGTTCACGCTGAACGGGATCGGGCGGTTCATGATCGACGCCGTCTCGCACCGGGACTATCCCGTGGTGCAGGCGCTGATCTTCCTCACCGCGTCCAGCTTCGTGATCGTCAACCTGCTGGTCGACCTGACCTACGCGTGGTTCGACCCGCGGATCCGGTACCGCTGACGATGGCCACGAACATCGAGCTGACCCACACCGAAGCGACCGCGGCGCTCGCGCCGAAGCTCACCCTCGTCGAGGTCGTCGGCAAGTTCGTCCGCACCAAGCCGCTCGGCGCGGCGGGCGGCTTCATCATCCTCGCGATGCTGGTCGTGGCCGGGTCGGCCGAGCTGCTCGCGCCGTACGACGCCTACCGCACGGACTACGGGCAGCAGTTCGCGCGCCCGAGCGGCGAGCACTGGTTCGGCACCGACGAGTTCGGGCGCGACCTGATGAGCCGCATCATGTACGGCGCGCGCATCGCGCTGTTCGTCGGGTTCCACGGCCTCCTTCGCCGGCTGCACGATCGGCGGGCTGCTCGGCGTGATGAGCGCGTATCTCGGCGGGAAGGTGGACCTCTTCCTCGAGCGTCTCATGGATATTCTTCTCGCGTTCCCGCAGCTCATCCTGGCGCTCGCCATCGCGTCGATCCTGGGGCCCGCGGTCCAGAACGTGATCATCGCGATCTCCATCCCGATCATCCCGCGCGCGGCGCGGGTGGTGCGGGCGACCGCGCTCTCGGTGAAGGAGAACGTCTACATCGAGGCGTGCAACGCGCTCGGGGCGTCGCGTCCGCCGGTCGTGCTGCGGCACATCGTGCCGAACGTGGTGGCGCCGTACATCATCCTGCTCACCGCGCAGCTCGGCGGCGCGATCCTCGCCGAGGCGGCGCTCAGTTACCTCGGGCTCGGCGCGGCCGAGCCGACGCCGTCGTGGGGCCTCATGCTCTCCGGCTCGGCGCTGTCGTACTCCGAGAAGGCGCCGTGGATCCCGATCTTCCCGGGGATCGCGATCAGCCTCGGCGTGTTCGGCTTCAACCTGTTCGGCGACTCGCTGCGCGACACGCTGGACCCGAAGCTCCGCGGCCGCTAATCCTCGGAGGGGGGCTTCGCCGCTTCGCCCCCCTTCCGACGCTCCTCACGCGGCGGCGCAGCCGCCGCGCGGACCTACCCGAACCGGTAGCCGCGCGCGTCGGTCTTGCCTCCGTCGCGATAGCTCACGATCCGCTTCGGAGAGGCGTGCGTTCCGAGCAGCCGGAGCACTTCGTTTCCCACGACACGGAAGGTGTGTGGCGTGTCCGGAGGGATGGCGATCGTGTCCCCGCGGCGCAGGGTGACCTTCTCGGCCTCGCGTCCCTCGATCCACGCCTCGGCCACCCCGTCGAGGATGTGGAGGATCTCCATGTAGGGATGCGAGTGCATCGGCGCGGCGTACCCGGGCTCCGACGTCTGGATACCGGTCCGGACCGGTGTCGAGCCCTCGTCGTCGCCGATGATCGGCTGATAGACCGCGTTCGGTCCGAACTTCACGATCTCGGTCTCGTCGAGGCGCTTCACGATCAACTCGGCCATGGCGTCACCCTCCGACCGCGAGTATAGTGCGTCTACTTCCGCACCCGTGGCCCCTGTTAGGAGGACTCCCCTGATGGCGTCCCGCATGTCCCGCAGGAAGTTCCTGGGCACCAGCGCAGCCGGTCTGACAATCGCGCTCAGCGGTGCGCGTGCGCACGCGCAGACGCCGGCCTATCCCGACTGGATTCCGACGAGCACGAAGCCTCCGAAGCGAGGCGGCGTGATCGCGCGCGCCTCGGCGTGGGACCCTCCGGTGATCGATCCGCGCCACACGCAATCGGTCGGCCTCTACCAGTTCGCCGGGCTCGTCTACAACCGCCTGATCCGCTACGCCTTCTCCGACGAGGCGGGCAGCCCGACGGACATGACGCTGAAGGGCGACCTCGCGGAGTCGTGGCAGGGCAGCGCCGACCATCGCGTGTGGACGTTCAAGATCCGCAAGGGCGTGAAGTGGCAGAACCTGCCGCCGCTCAACGGGCGCGAGCTGACGGCCGCCGACATCAAGTACTGCTACGAGGCCTATGCGAAGGAAGGCGTGCAGGCGTTCACGTTCCAGGAAATCGAGGGCATGGAGACGCCGGACAAGCACACGCTCCGGGTCCACCTGAAGTCGCCCAACACGCTGTTCCCGCAGAACATGGCCGAGCCGGTGGCGGTCGTCTTCCCGCGCGAGGTGCTCGAAGAGGACGGCGATCTGAAGAAGCGCGCGATCGGGACCGGGCCGTTCATCCTCAAGGAGCACACGCGCAAGGTCCGCATCGTCCTGCAGCGCAACCCCGATTACTACGACAGCGGCCGGCCGTACGCCGACCAGTACACGATCCTCTCGACGCCTGACGCGGCGACGCGGCTCGCCGCGTTCCGCACGGGCCAGAGCGACATCCTGTGGGTCGCGAGCCCATCCGAGGCCGACGTCGTGAGGAAGACGAACCCGAACGCCGTGGTGCAGGCGTACCACAACACGCTGGCGCCCTTCGGCCTCGCGCTGGCGCAGGACCGCCCGCCGTTCAACGACGTGCGCGTGCGGCGCGCGATCTCGATGGCGATCGACCGGCCGAAGCAGGTGGCCACGGTGTACGAGAACCACGGCATGCTCGGCTGGGGCGTCCCGTGGATCTACGTCCAGGACAAGGCGCCGACGGCCAAGGACCTCGGGCCGTACTGGGAATACAAGCCGGCCGAGGCGAAGAAGCTGCTCGCCGAGGCGGGGCACGGCAAGGGCTTCGAGACCACGCTGTTCTATTACGAGTACTTCCCGCAGATGACCTCGCAGGTGCAGCTCGTCCAGCAGGACCTCAAGAGGAACCTCAACATCGACGTCAAGATCACGAAGCTCGACTACACGACGTATTACGGCCGCTACGTCGAGGGGAAGTGGGACGGGCTGTCGTGGGGGTTCCAGTCGGGCCACGCCATCGGGCTCGACGAGCGGACCTACCATTACATGCACTCGAAGTCGACGAAGAACTTCTTCCGCGTGAACGATCCGCAGATCGACGAGCTGGTCACGCGGCTGCGCCAGACGCCGGACCCCGCGGGGCAGCGCGCGATCGCCAAGCGCATCGTCGACCGCGAGTACGACCAGGTGTTGCGGATGTGGATGCCGTACGACAACGGCTTCCTGATCACGCAGCCGCACGTCCGGAACGGCGCCTCCCGCGCTCTCCGGCGAACCGACGGCTACGGAGCACCGACGATCGCCAGGATCTGGCTCGACAAGTAGCGGATATGTAGGGCAGGACGGGGATCGGCGTGTACAAATATGTGATCCGGCGCCTGTTGCTGGCGATCCCTGTCCTGCTCATGTCGTCGCTGATCGTCTTCGGGCTCATGCGCGTGATGCCGGGCGACGCGCTGATCGCGCTGATGGGCGAGTCCGGCAACATCAACGCGAAGGAGCTCGCGAAGCTCCGCGCGGACCTCGGGCTCGACCGGCCGTACCACGAGCAGTACCTCCTGTGGCTGTGGCAGATGGTGACGTTCAACCCCGGCCACTCGATCTTCACCAACGAGCCGATCCCGGTCGCGCTGAAGAAGGCGATCCCCGTGACGCTCGAGCTCGCCGCGATCGCGCTGGTCCTCGGCCTGCTGATCGCGGTCCCCATCGGCGTGCTCTCCGCGACCCGCCAGGACAAGCCCGAGGACTACGCCGGCCGTGTCGTGGCGGTGTCGGGGTTGTCGATCCCCGATTTCTGGCTCGGGACGCTCGTGATCACGTTCGCCGCGATCTGGTTCCAGTGGATTCCGCCGATCGGCTACGCGAGCCTGTGGGACGACCCGCTGCGGAACCTGCAGCAGTTCCTGCTGCCCGCGGCCGTGCTCGGCTTCCGGCTGTCGTCGGCGACCATGCGGATGACACGGTCGACCGTCCTCGAAGTGCTCCGTGAGGACTACGTGCGCACCGCGTGGGCGAAGGGGCTCGCCGGCCGGATCGTCGTCTACAAGCACGCGCTCAAGAACGCGCTGATCCCCGTGGTGACGATCGTGGGCGGTCAGCTCGGCGTGCTGCTCGCGGGCACCTTCGTCGTCGAGACCATCTTCGCGCTGCCGGGCATGGGGCGGCTCACGGTCGAGGCGATCCTCTACCGCGACTATCCGATCGTGCAGACGAACGTCATGCTCGTGGCGGCCACGCTGGTGACGCTCAACCTCATCGTCGACCTCACGTACGCGTGGCTCGACCCGCGCATCCGGTATCGATGAGCACGATCGCGGAGCGCCGCAGCGGCGCGGGCGGGCGCTTGAGCGCCCGGGCGCCCGCGCCTTCAGATGAAACGCCCGCGGTCGACAGCGGCGTCGAGATCAGCAGGGGGCGTGCGCTGTGGCGCACCATCCGGCGCAAGCCGCTCGGCGCGGCCTCGGCGACGCTCATCGCGGTGCTCGTGCTCACGGCGATCTTCGCGGACGTCCTCGCGCCCTACGATCCGCTCGACGCCGATCCCACGATCCGCCTCTCGCGACCGAGCGCGGCGCATCCGTTCGGCACCGACGACATCGGCCGGGACGTGCTGAGCCGTGTGATCTACGGCAGCCGCATCTCGCTGTGGGTCGGGCTGCTCGCGGTCGGGATCGGGACCGCGGCGGGCATGATCATCGGCCTCGCGTGCGGCTACTGGGAAGGCCGCCTCGACATCCTCCTCCAG
>Ga0194110_10004329_pt1 | contig 17218 bp, 17 predicted proteins | sample TA2Kig1200mmetaG_FD_146192 | JGI IMG/M metagenome (GOLD analysis project Ga0194110, IMG submission 146192) | Freshwater microbial communities from Lake Tanganyika, Tanzania - TA2015032 Kigoma Deep Cast 1200m | ecosystem: Environmental > Aquatic > Freshwater > Lake | place: Tanzania: Lake... | reverse complement strand
GGGAGACAAGGTCGAAATTCATTCAAAAGGGGTGAAGGCGGAGGTTCAGGTTCATTTAGCGCAATCTGTCCATCCGGAAGTCGTGGCCATTGCAAGAGGTCTGGGTCATTGGGCCTATGGGCATGTCGCAAAAGGTGAGAAGTTTAAAAGCCCGGATCCTGACACTTCCTTCATCTGGTGGAACAATGGGAAAAGTTTTCATGTGAGCTGGCTCATCCAGGAGGAGAGCGATAAGGTGAGCGGTGGAATCAGTGCAATCCCCACGGTCGTAAAGATAAAGAAGATGGGTGGATAATGGCTCGGTTGACTCTATCACAAAAGGCATGGTTGATTGGCATGGTGATGGCTGGGATCTTTCTAAGCATCAATATCATCTTCGTCTTCATTGGCTACTCGACCAACCATCCCTCTGAATGCAAAACTTGTCATGCAGGCGCCTACCAACTATGGAAAGAGAATAAGGTTCATCGGCAGAGTATTACCTGCACCTTCTGCCATAGCCGTCATTCGAGCAGTCAATTTGCCTATGCAACGAGCAGGCTCTCCAATATCCCCAAGGAGCTCGATCGAGATTGCATCAAATGCCATCAGAATTACATGGAGGAGAAGAAAAAGAAGACCTTGGTCCTGGCTGAGCAACTGGATGAAGAGGGTGAAAAGGTAGTAAAGGTCTTTGGGCCCTGGAGTCTGAAAGAGATCACCTGCAGGGGGAAGTTTTCTTGTATTGTCTGTCATCAGAATATCGCTCATGATCGGGGTTCTTCTCCTTCCAATCTTCCAAGAATGGACTACTGTTCGGGATGTCATTACCACAGTGCAAAGGATCCTTTTGCTCAAGTCTCTCCGAGACCGAGGCTGGTCTTCATCGAAGAGGGAAAGAGGAGGATATCTCCGGGGATTCGATAGAGGAGAAGCGAATGCAGAGTGGAGCGATAAGGCTTTCACTGGCTGTCCTTTTGTTAGGGGGCCTTTTTCTGGTGTTTCATGCTCACGCCTATGCCAGTGAGCCTTATGTGAAACAGACCAAGAAGGATTGTGTGGAGTGCCACGTGGACAAGCACTACCCAGGCAAAGACTTCTTCAAGGCAGAGACCCAGACGAAATGGCGTTATCACTGGTGGGCTTTCAGCCTTTTCCTTTTTGTTTTCTTTGCTGGGGTACTTGGGAAGGTCTATGTCTGGAGGATGGGGCATGGGAAAATTCTTCCAACGGAAGAAATCGAACAGAAGAGAGTCGTCCATTCTCTATTCTTTGAAGCGCTCCTCCAGAGGAAACTCTTCCAGAAGAGTCGATTGAGATGGTTCATCTATTTATCCGAATCGTTTGGATTTATGGCACTCTTTTTCGTATTTCTGGTTTTTGTCTTTACCCGGTTTGCCTTTAAAATAGATTTTTTCATCACAGGTGCCGGTGGCTTGATCTTAGATTTTTTGATGGATCTCCTGGGACTCCTCATCTTGAGTGGAACGATCGCCTCCTTCATCCGAAGGTCAATCAAACGTCCAAACATGATTACGGAGAGGGAGGATATCATTGCGGTCTTGCTTCTATTCTTTATCGTTTTCACTGGCTTTCTCCTTGAAGCTTTTCGGCTGGCTGTCCTACCCGTAACCTTTGAATCCTATTTTTCCTTTGCGGGCCTGGCCCTGGCCAGCTTGCTCAAGCAGATTCCTCTGGGCTGGACAGCGATTCACTATTATACCTGGATTGTTCATGCGACCCTTGCTTTCATATTTTTGGCCTATGTCCCTTTTAGTAAATTGATCCATTTTATTGCGTGTCCGGTTACAATTCTGGCCTCCTCCTCCGATTCTCAGGGATAGACCTAAGGCAAGCGGGATAAAAAGAAGATAAGGAATGGAAGAAGTAAGAGAAGTTAAAGAAGAAGCGAAAGAGATTAAGGAAGAAGTGAGAGAGATTAAGATCAACAACTTTGATAAGATCAGAATCTTCGAATTGGACGCCTGCACCAATTGTGGAGAGTGCATCAAATGGTGCCCGGTGACCGCCGTCGCTCCGGAGCTCACCTTGTCGATTTCACCTCCTGCGAAGATCAGAAAGTTCAAAAAGATCCTCACCGCTCAGTATGGTCTGAGACGCATGCTTTTTGGAAAAAACGATAATTTTTTTAACCGGCTTCTCAGAACCCCGAGCATCACAAAAGAAGAGCTGAAAAAGTTCTCAGAGATGGTCTATCGCTGCACCCTATGTGGAGGATGCAGCGTAAGTTGCCCCGCTTTCATCAATGCCAGACAACTCTGGACTGCATTGCGTGAGAGTTTGGTAGAGGGGGGTCATTTTCCCGAAGCAGCCAAGCGAATGAAGGCCAATATCCTCGATGCCTACAATGTTTCGGGAGACGAAAATGAGGAGAGGACGGAATGGCTCGAGTTCCTCGATGAGCTTCCCGACCACCAATACAAGAAAGATCAAGCGCAGGTCGCCTTCTTTGTGGGTTGTGTTGCCTCTTTCTTTCCGCTCGTTCAGAAGATCCCCCTTGCCTTCGTTGAGATACTGAGAAAAGCAGACGTCGACTTCACGCTCCTGGGAGGCGAAGAGTGGTGCTGCGGGTTTCCGCTGATCGGCGCCGGGATGAGAAAGGAAGCCGAGGTTTTGATCCAACACAACCAGGAGGCCGTCAAATCAAAAGGTGTGGAGAAAGTGGTCTTCGCCTGTCCCTCCTGTTACCATACCTGGATCGATGAGTATAAGACGGATATCAAGATCTTTCACTCCACCCAATTTATCAAGCAATTAATCGATGAGGGGAAGATCCGATTCAAAGAGAAAAAGATAAGAGTGACGTACCACGACCCTTGTGACCTGGGGCGGGCGAGCGGAGTCTATGAAGCCCCAAGAGAGATTCTCCGGGCTATCCCCGGTGTGGAGTTGGTGGAAATGGCGGACAGCAAAGAGCAGTGCAAGTGCTGTGGAGGAGGTGGCAATCTGGAGATGGTCGATCCAGACCTATCGGCAGCTCTAGCTCAGGCGAAGATTGATCAGATCCAGGCCACGGGAGCCGATACGGTGATCACCGCGTGCCAGCAATGCGTCCGTACGATCCTGACCACTGCCCGAAGAAAAGAGATCCCGATTAGTGCGATGGACATCACGGAATTTGTGCTCAAGAACATGAAAGGATAGGGGTCAAGGATTCAAGGGGTCAAGGGGTCGAGTAAGATACTATAAATAAACATTTTCACATCTTCGGTGACGGTCATTTCGGACCGCCAGAAACAACTGGAAAGAGGACGAGATTCTGAACCAAGTTCAGAATGACAATCTTGGAAACTTTTTCAGATAAGGAGGACCATATGCTTTTCTTTGATCTCGGAAAACTTCCAGGCCAGCAATCGATGCTCGTCTTTCATGCCCTTGCACGACTGGGAATCGAAGCCCTGGTCGCCGTTTCACCCAAAATCCCTCTGGTCAGTATTGGATACTTCCAGGATGCTGCGCAAGAGGTGGATCTTCAATATTGCAAAGAAGCCGGGATTCCTTTCATGCGGAGAGAGGTCGGGGGAGGAGCAACCTATCTCGATGAGAATCAGATTTTTTATCAGCTCATCTGGAAAAAGGATCATCCAAAATTTCCAAAGGCCGTCCAGGACATCTTTCCGTGGTTCTCGGAGGCCCCTGTGGAAACCTACTGGTCTTTTGGTGTCCAGGCAGAATATCGGTCCATCAATGACATCATCACCAGAGAGGGAAGAAAGATCGCCGGTGAGGGGGGAGGAAATATCGGAGACTGCATGGTTTTCGTTGGGGGAATCCTTCTGGACTTCAACTATCAGGCCATGAGCAGGATCTTAAAAGTCCCCGATGAAAAATTCAGAGATAAAGTCTTTAAAACGATGGAAGAGAATTTAACCACGATGAGGAAAGAACTGGGAACGGTTCCTCCCCGTGAAGAGGTCGTTAAAGTGCTAAAAGAAAGTTTTGAAAAGAGGATAGGAACTCTCAAGGAGGCTTCGTTAACCCCGGAGATCCTCAGGAAGATGAAGGAGCTGGAATCATGGATGACTTCGGATGAATTTCTTCATCAGAAGACCCCCAGAATTCCCGCAGGTGTCAAGATCAGAGAAGGGGTCGAAGTCCTTTACGGCCTTCATAAGGCCAGAGGAGGCTTGATTCGGACGGCTGAAGAGGTTGCCGAAGGGAGGATTGAAGATATCGCCATCTCAGGGGACTTTCAATTTTATCCGAAAGAGGGCCTCACCGGTCTGGAAGGGACGCTTGAAAAGGTCCCCCTGGACGAAGACAAGATCATCGAAAGAGTGGAAACCTTCTACGAAGAAAAAGGAGTGGAGTCGCCTGGCGTGGAATCGAAGGATTTTGCCACCACCATCTTGAGCCCGGTTCAGAGCTCCAAATAGGAGAATCGATGTTTTGGGGCGACCGAAGTCGCCTCTACCCTATTCATGTTTTCAATCCGCATAAATCATGACCATCCGGAAAATATTCACCCGTGATTTCATCCTCTGCTCTTCTGCACAGTTTGCTTTCACATCCGTTCCTTTCATCCTCATCCCTACCCTCCCCATCTATCTTTCGAGATCAGGATCTACGGAGATAGAGATTGGGATTCTCATCGGAGCATTCGGCATCTCTTCATTAGTTCTCAGGCCCGTTGTAGGAAGAGCCCTTTCGAAAATTCCTGAAAAAAAATTTATGGCTGCCGGCGCCATTCTCTTTGCCTTGACTTCCCTGGCTTATCTCATGGCCACTCCCTTTTGGCCTTTTTTTATCGTGAGAATCTCCCAGGGCATTGGATCCGCTTTCTTTTTTACTGCCGCCATGATCCTCATCCCTAATATCACTCCCGAGACCTACCGGGGACAAAGCCTCGGCTATTTTTTTCTATCCTTCAATCTCTCCATGGCCTTGGCGCCTCCTTTTGGAATATTTCTTGTCAACCATTTCGGTTTCACAATTCTCTTTTTGGTCTGTGTCGTTCTCTCTTTAGGCTCTCTGTTGATCTCAACCCAATTGAGGCAGAGCAACCTCAAACCCGTAGCTGACTCATCCATGGGGTACAGCTCCTTTTTTACTCCCAGAGCATTCCCCCCGATCTTTGTCTATTTCCTCGCCCACATCATCTGGGGGGCGTTAACCGCTTTTTTCCCTCTTCATGCAATCAAGCATGGTGTGGCCAACCCTGGTCTTTTCTTTGCTGCCTATGCGATTGTGCTTATTTTGGGTCGGGCTCTGGGTGGGCAAATATTAGATGTCTATAGCAGAGAGAAAGTCATTCTGCCCTGCCTCACTGCTTATATTGTGGGCATGACCGTTCTTGCCTTCTCCAAAAGTCTTCTGATGTTTATTGTCGTCGCAGTGATTCAGGGAACCGGACATGCCTTTGTGATGCCCGCCCTGGTTGCCTACACCATCGACCTTGCCGGCCCTTCCCGGGGGGCATCGCTTGGATTCTTATCAGCCGCAGGGGATCTGGGCATGGTTCTTGGCCCAGTGATGATGGGCATCATCCTCCGTTTCACCAGCTTTCCTGCAATGTTCCTCTGTCTGGCTTTGATTGGACTGATGAATTTTGGTTATTTCTATTCCTCGGTGAAAAAACAAAAAAAGACTGCGGGGCAACCATAAATCCAGTGACTTCCGTTAGAAGAGCAACGGAAGCCTTCTCGCAGGGGACTGAGCAAGCCGACCGAAGTTACTCGTCCGAACCACGGATGGCGTGACCTACATACCGCTAAATTCCGGACTTCCAAAAATATAAGAAAAGATGTATATTACACATCAATTAACGACGGAGGTGTTTTCTTGATTTAGCGGATTGTCGTTGCAATAAACAGGAAGATGTGCAGCATGAAATCTCCATCGCAACCACTCGCGGAAGTTTTCGGGCATTTGATAACAGACTGTACGGAAAAGGCTAATCGGTATCGCTCCCTTCGTCTTTGCCCCTTTAACAACAAAGTACCGAACTGCACAAAAGACAAAGCGAAAGACCCACTTGGGGTTTGCAGCATTTATCACGGGCGGAAACCTATAATCACATGTCCTATTCGGTTTCGTGAAGATTGGATCATCACGGACGATGCCGCATCTTTTTTCTTTCGTAAGGGAACAACTTGGAGCTCTCTGACAGAAGTGCGATTGAATGACTCCAACGGTAAATCCGCTGGAAACATTGACGTTGTGCTCGTTGCCTATGACGCAAATGGAAAGGTGTATGATTTTGGAGCACTTGAGATTCAGGCAGTATATATTTCTGGAAACGTCCGCGATCCGTTTGCCTATTTCATGAAAAACCTCAAAGCCCGGACATCAATGGATTGGTCAAATGAGCCAAATTATCCACGGCCTGATTATCTCTCATCCTCCCGGAAAAGACTTGCTCCGCAACTTCTCTTCAAAGGCGGCATCCTTCATGGCTGGAAAAAGAAGATTGTCGTGGCATTAAATAAAAGCTTTTTTGATACGCTACCGAGCCTCAAACGTGTTTCCAAATCGAAGGCAGATATTGCGTGGCTTATCTACGATTTAGAAGTTATAAAAGATAGAAAACAAGGAACCGAAAGATACTCTCTCAAGAAAATGGACGAAGTGTTCACAGAATTTGAGTCTGCCCTCGTTTCGATCACCACACCATCACCTGGTAAGATCGAGGACTTTATCAGACTTCTTCAAGACAAACTTGATGAACACCTTGAAACTCCACCCGTCACCAAGACAATAGAGAAGCCATTTTGATATGATTAAGGTCAGACAGCAAGCATTATTCCCTGGATTTTATGATGAGGCAGATAGGCCAAAACCTGTAAATGTGGCCTCTGTGCCTCAGAGAAGCCCCTTTCGCTACCCTGGCGGCAAGACATGGTTTGTTCCAACCTTTCGAAATTGGATCGCACAGATATCCACGAAGCCAAAAATCCTTGTGGAACCTTTTGCTGGAGGGGGGATTATTAGCCTTACTGCTCTATTTGAGAATCTGGTTGAGCGAGTCGTCATGGTGGAACTTGATGACGAAATAGCAGCGGTATGGGAATCAATTGTCAATGGTGATTCAAAATGGTTAGCAGATCGTATCCTCAATTTCCAACTTACCAAAGAAGCAGTTACGCGAGAAATAACGAAGAGTTCGAAGACACAAAGAGAAAAAGCTTTTCAGACAATCCTCAAGAACAGGACACTCCATGGAGGAATCTTGGCTGAAGGTTCGGGATTCATTAAATACGGAGAGAACGGCAAAGGCATTCGTTCTCGCTGGTATCCTGCCACTCTTGCCAAGAGACTTATAAATCTGAATCATGTAGCACACAGAATCGACTTTCGCTGCTACGATGGATTGAAAGTAATGAAGGAATTCGCATCGCACTCGGACGTGGTCTACTTCATAGATCCTCCGTATACCGCCGGAGGCAAAAAAGCCGGCAGACGGCTATACAAACATTCTAATATTGACCACGAACGCTTGTTCACGATTTGCGACTCTTTGAGAGGGGATTTCTTGATGACATATGATAATGCTGACGAGGTAAGGTTGATGGCGCGCAAACATGGATTTCAAATGCGGCTGATCCCCATGACAAATACACACCATTCAGCGATGGAAGAATTAGTTATAGGAAAGAATCTGTCCTGGATGGACGGTTTCCCTGAAGTACATGAACCTGAGGTTGAATACGTGGTCGAAAAAAAGAAGAAAAGCCATCCCCAAAAATCTATGAAACGGAAACGGTGATCGCTCGGCTGATCTTCACCGCTGAAGTTTTGAACGGCAAGTTCACCGTGCTCACCGCAAGGTTAAAATGAGGGTGTGGAGGTAAGGATGATCGCAAAGGTTGTAAGAAAGGGGAACCTGAAAGACTTCTCAGAAGTGAAGGCGAACCTTGTTTACTGGCTATCAAAGGCTCCAGATGAACGCGTCTCTGCGGTTGAGATCTTGAGGAGGCAATTTCATGGAAGTTCAGCAAGACTACAAAGATCTGCTCGCGTTATTCAACGCTCATAAAGTTGACTATATCATCGTTGGCGCCTATGCCCTCGCCTACCACGGAGCGCCACGATACACAGGAGACATGGATATTCTTGTGCGCCCTGATTCGGAGAACGCTCGACGCATTCTCCGTGCGCTTGACGACTTTGGCTTCGGCTCTCTTGGCTTAACGGCTGACGATTTCTCATCTCCCGATAAGGTTGTGCAACTTGGTATTGCTCCCGTCCGCGTGGATATCGTAACTTCGATCACTGGGGTCTCCTGGGAGGACGCTGCCGCAGGCCGGCTCGCAGGAAATTACGGAGGTCTTGAGGTTTATTACCTTGGTAGAGAAGAGTTCATTTTGAACAAACGGGCTTTAGGAAGGAAAAAAGATCTTGCAGACCTCGAAGCAATAGGGGGGGATTGATTAGCTAAAACACAAGGATTCGTCTCATAGAACTGGCCGGACTCTCCCTGAATGCTCCACTTTACTGTTTGATGGGCGACTGAAGTCGCCATTATCCGCTGAATTACTACCATAATTGCGATCGCTTTTTTAGTAGTAGTTTTACCACCACCGCCACTGCTTGCTAACCACCTCAGCCATCGGCGGTGCGTTCGGGGAACGCACCCTACATATTATATAAAACCATTTATTGATGGTCTCGTAAAAAGTCTCAAAAAGAAATTTTTGTCATTCCTGCGCAAGCAGGAATCCAGTGTTTTAAAATGGTTAGAATTTCCTGGATTCCCGTTTTCACGGGAATGACGACTTTTTACGAGATGGTCTTTATTGCGTTTGAACTAAATTACGAAAAGACTCCGCAATCCGCCATGCACCACGTAGGGTGCGTGGCAGCCCTGAACCTTACACGGTTCAGGGCGCAATTACTTTAGGATTTCCCTCAGCGCTCCCATCAGGAGATGGATGTTCTGGAGGCGGCAGGTCTCTCCCATGAGGCCGACCCTCCAGATCTTCCCCTTAAGATGTCCCAACCCTCCCCCGATCTCAATTTTGTATTCATCCAGGAGTTTCCTCCGGACCGGGGCATCCTCCACATTGTCAGGGACGTAGACAGAAGTGAGCATGGGTAAGCGATACCCTTCCTGGGCGAATTGCTTGAATCCGAGATTCTCCAGCTCCATTTTTAACTTATCCCCGAGGGTTTGATGGCGCTGAAATCTTGCCTCCAGTCCTTCTTCAAAAATAATTCTTAATCCTTCCCTGAGTGCGTAGAGCATGGAGGCTGGAGCGGTATGGTGGTAAACCCTCTCCTCTCCCCAGTATTTCTCAAGTTTGATCAGATCGAGATAGAAACTTTGAACTTTTGTCTTCCGGGATCGCAGGACATCCATGGCCCTGGGACTGACGGTGAATGGAGAAAGCCCCGGAGGGACACTGATCCCTTTCTGGGTGCAACTGTAACAGACATCAATTCCCCACTCATCCACCTTCACTTCCCCTGCCCCTAAAGAAGTAACGGCATCGACGACCAAAAGGGTATCATTCTTCTTGCAGTAGGCTCCGATCTCTTCAAGAGGCTGCCTCACCCCCGTGGAGGTTTCAGCATGAACGACACCGCAGATCTTTACGTGCGGATTTTCCTTTAAGGCTTTGATCATTTTTTCAGGATCGACAACCTTTCCCCACTCTTGGTCAATGCGGATGACCTTGGCCCCGCATCGATCCGCCACCTCCCTCATTCTCTCTGCAAAGAAGCCGTTCACTCCGACGAGAACCGTATCTCCCGGTTCGGCAAAATTAACGAAAGCGGCCTCCATTCCCGAACTCCCTGTTGCCGAGATGGCAAAGGTCAAATCATTCTTCGTCTGAAAGAGACCTTTCAACATTTCCTTAATGTCATCCATGCACTTCAAAAGTTCGGGATCGAGATATCCGATGACCGGGGTTGACATCGCCTGATACACCCGGTAATGGACATTGCTCGGTCCAGGACCCATGAGTAGTCGGGGAACCGGTTTCATCTCTCCCACCGCCCATCTCTCCATTTAGCCAACCTCCTCCAAATCTATTTTCATTCCATCACTGGCAGCAATTATTTTTAAGCCCAATTCTTTCTCCAATTCAGCAGCTATGACCCAAGGTTTTGCTTTGATCATCGTCATTCCAAAATGTGTCAGGATAGTTAATCTCGGTTTTGCCTTCTTAAGGATACTCTTTACATCTTCAATCGAGAGATGGTCGATCGGTTCACCACCAATGGGTTTTAGTCGAACTACATGGATGACAAGGATTTCCCCTCTATAAAGAATAGGCAGTTCAGAAAAAAATCGAGTATCTGTAATCCAAGAGAGTGTTCGTGGCGATATCCTGAAATTGAGACCATAGGTCTCCACTCGATGGTGGTGCTTTTGTGTTGTTGAAAACTGAATTTCTCCAACGCAGTATTCGGAATCCTCATTCAAAATCTCTACCCTCTGCACATACTCTCTCACATATTTAAAAATGACCGGGTCTTTCTCAAGTGCATCCCTTGGAGCAAACAGAATGCCTCTTTTCTTAAACCCTCCTTCCGTCATGGCTTCGATCATGACGTTGACATCGCCGGAATGGTCTAAGTGTTTATGGGTGAGAAGGATGCCATCCAATGTAGACGGTTCTAATTTAGGTTTGCTATTTAGACATCGAACCAGAGCACCTGGTCCTGGATCGATGTAGAGATTCGTCTGACCGACCGAAAGCCAGACTCCAGCAGAGGCTCTGAGTTGTTTCATCACCACAAATCGGGCGCCTGCTGTACCTAAGAATTTGATAAACGACATATGATGTAGACGAATGGAACGAATAATAGCGAAACAACCGAACATCAATAATAAAAATTAATATAATTAGTCAAATTCGGTGTCATTCGAGTCATTCGCCCCTATTGTTTTCCAGTTCTCTTAACCTCTCATCATCCAGACCAAAATAGTGTCCAACCTCATGAATCACCACCTCTTTGACCTTCTCTTCAATCTCCTCCTTTGTTTTACACATCGATTCAATTGGCATTTGAAAAAGTGTGATTTTATCCGGGAGGACATTTCCATAGTAAAACCCCCTCCGGTCTAAGGAGATTCCTTGATAGAGGCCCAATAATTCATAGGGCGATTCGAGTCCCATTTCTAAAAGAAGATCTTGAGGAGCCCTATTTTCAACCACCACATCGATATTCTCCATCTTAAATTTTAAGGATTTTGGAAGCTTCTTCAGAGCCGAAACCACAGCTTCCTCAAATTCTTTTCGACTAAGCTTCATAACGAGGGAAACGAATAATTCGAATGATACCGAATTTGACGAATCCTATTGGGTAACCCTTTTCGAGCCATTCGCTATCATTCGATCTTTTATTAATCATTTTTGGAGCTCCGGGACAATTTTCTCAAAGTAATCGAGAACCTCCGGGTTCATCAAGGCATCTCTGTTCAAAACAGGCCTCCCTTGGATGATATTTGTTACCGCACTTTCCACCTTCTTCATATTCAAGGTATAGGGGGCGTCAGGCATCTCCAGGATGATCGCTGGGACATGGCGAGGAGAGGCCTTTTCCCGCAGGGTCTTTGTGATCTTGTCCTTCAACTCCTTTGTCAAACTCACTCCTTGAGCAAGTTTCACGAAGAGGATAATGCGCTGTTCACCTTCCCAATTTTGCCCTATGGCGAGGCTGTCAGCAATCTCTTCCAGCTTCTCCACCACATTGTAAATTTCAGCTGTGCCAATTCTGACCCCAGAGGGTTTAAGCACTGCATCGGAACGGCCATAGAAAGTAATACCTCCGGTGTCCTTGTGCATGACGATATAGTCGCCGTGGCGCCATACATTAGGATAATACTCAAAGTAGGCGCTTTTATACTTTTCCCCATTAGGATCGTTCCAGAAATAGAGAGGCATGGGGGGAGCCGGAGCTTCGCATACCAACTCTCCTTCCTGATCCGATATCGGCTTTCCCTTTTCGTCATAAGCCTTCACTTTCATAGCCAGGGCAGGGCTTTGTAGCTCCCCGGCATAGACGGGTAGGATGGGACTACCGATGGCAAAGCAGCCATTGATATCTGTGCCACCAGAGATGGAATTGAAATGCAGATCCTGTTTGATATCCCGATAGACCCACTCGAAACCTTCAGCAGAGAGAACAGAGCCGGTTTGAGAAATCTCTCTGAGGGAGGAAAGATCGTAATCCTTGCCAGGCTTAACTCCTTGGCTCCGGAGGTAGTTGATATAGGTTGCGCTCAAGCCAAAAATGGTTATCTTTTCGTCCTGTGTCATCTTCCACATCGCTCCAGCATCAGGATAGTTCGGGTTACCGTCATACAAGACGACGGTAGCACCGACACCCAATGAACTGAGCAACCAGTTCCACATCATCCAGCTACAGGTGGTGATATAAAAGATTTTGTCCTCACGCTTAAGATCCGTATGAAGAATAAGTTCTTTCAAGTGGTTGATCAAAATACCACCCGCCCCTTGTACCATACACTTAGGTTTGCCAGTTGTTCCGGAGGAGAACATGATGAATACGGGATGGTCAGCAGGTAATTGTTCAAACTGAAGACTGGGCTCCTTTCCCTTGGCTAAAAAATCTTCATAATGAATGGCGTTATGGATATTCTTGATATCCGGCTTATTTCCAATATAGGACGTAATCACGACTTTCTTCAGGGAGGGTATGGCTTTGGCAACTTCTGCTGCATTCCCCAATGAGCTGAAAGGTTTCCCCTTGTAAAAATATCCGTCCACTGTGAATAAGACCTTAGGTTCTATTTGACCGAGTCGATCGAGCGCAGCCTGAGCCCCCATGTCTGTGGCGCAAGAAGACCAAACAGCCCCGATACTGGTCGAAGCCAGCATAGCAATAGCAGTCTCCATTAGGTTTGGCATATACCCTGCTACACGGTCTCCTGGACGAATCCCTATTTCACGCAGAGATGCTGCCAGGCGTGCTACCGCTCTGTAGAGCTCTTCATAGGTCATCTTAGCAGATCTCTCGGTTTCTCCTCTGAATATAAAAGCTAAATGGTTATCTCGATACCGCAGGAGATTCTCTGCAAAGTTCATTTTTGCCCCAACAAACCACTTCGCCCCTGGGAATTTGTTCAGGTCATCTACCACCTGATCGTATCTTTTTGATGCTTTTATTTCAGCAAAATTCCAGGTAGCCGTCCAGAAATCAGGGATATCATCAATCGACCATTGATATAAGTCATCATAAGATTTAAATCTCTTCTCATATTTTTGATTAACAAATTCTATGAATCGAGTCATATTGGCATTTTTTATCCGGTCCCCGTAAGGCACCCAAAGAGGTTTTTTCATAAAATATTCCTCCTATAAAAATCTAACCAAAAATATTTGAAATTTCCCCTCACCCTTCCCCTCTCCCCAATGGGGAGAGGGCTTCGTCGTGAGCTCAGCCGAACGGAGGGGGTGAGGGGGTCAAAAGTGTTAGAAGGAAATTCTCACATTTATTGGGTAAGAATCTACACCTCTTCCGGGACTTCGCCCGGAAGAGGTGGCCCCTTCGGGGCAACTTTTTCTGGTAGTAGCCGCAACCTTTCAGATTACGTAAAGGGTAGATGCTCTACTCGAGCTCCTCACGCAGCCTAAAGGCTGCGCCTACCATTTCCCTGTTCGAAAATCGACAACTTTTTGTCGATGTTGCGGCGCTAAGGGCCTAAGTTAAAATTTAATATCATTCCTTATTGCTTTCGTCAAGAAGTATTTGCCAAATAGTGGAATGCATCACTGAAGCGGGGGAATTTAGTGATCCGGCAGGGATGTCTGAGAAAATCTTATAGCGGTAACCTTAACTTGCCCCTCAGACCAAGGAAAGATGAACTAAAGAAGCCAAGGACTGCTATATTAGTAAGGTCGTTACCCCTACCCCAAAAAATCTTAAATCGTCCGCTTGATAAGATTTTGGAAGACATTTCTGGCGGATCTGGGGAATAGGCCCCTATTCAATGATGCATTGCCAAATAGTGTAGCCTCTCACTTTTCTGTGGACCAAAAATGGGAGGCCCTGCCTACCGCCTGCCTGCTGGTAGGCAGGGCAGACAGGTAAAGCCTCCCCTACCTATCGGGTCACGGAAAAGTGAGTGGTTACAAAAAATCAAAGGCTTTTATTTTCAAATCTATTATGTTATTTAATTTATAAGTAACCAGAAGGGAATGATGGGAAAGGTCGAAATTGATAAAGAGCGATGTAAAGGATGTGGACTTTGTACCATCTCCTGTCCAAAAGGATTGATTCGTATTGGAGACGAGATTAATCGTCAGGGATATTTTTATGTTGTTTTGGATCCAAATGGAAAATGCACGGGGTGTGCCATCTGTGGAGAGATCTGTCCGGATGTAGCCATTCGAGTTTGGAGGGAACGTGGAGGGCCAAAATCCTGAAAAGATATTGGCAAAAGGAAACGAGGCCATTGCCATGGCGGCCATTGATTCGGGATGTCTCCTTTATTTTGGATACCCTATCACTCCTCAAAACGATATCCCAGAATATCTTTCCAAGCACCTCCCTCCTTTGGGTGGAGAGTTCATCCAGGCGGAGAGCGAAATTGCCTCTATTAATTTGCTCTTAGGGGCCTCTGCTACTGGGGCGAGGGCCATGACCTCTTCCTCGAGCCCCGGAATCTCTCTCATGCAAGAAGGAATCTCCTATATGGCTGGGAGCGAACTCCCGGCCTTGATCGTTAATATCTCGCGAAGCGGGCCGGGATTGGGGGGGATTTCCCCTTCTCAGGGAGACTATTTCCAGGCTACCCGTGGTGGTGGACATGGAGATTACCGGATGATCGTTCTTGCTCCCTCAACTGTTCAGGAGATGTATGACCTGACCTGCCTTGCCTTTGACCTCTCTGATAAATATCGAAACCCTGCAATGATCTTGGGGGATGCCCTCATCGGACAGATGAAAGAGCCCCTCATCCGGAGAAGGCCTGAAAAGATGGACCTCCCACCAAAAGATTGGGCTTTGACCGGAGCAAAAGGAAGAATGCCTAATAGACTTAAATCCCTTTATCTCCAGGACGGCGAACTTTCAGAACATAATTGGAAACTCTATCAGAAGTATGAAAAGATGAAGAGAGAGGAGGTCCGTTTTGAAAATTTTCTTGTCGAGGATGCTCAACTGATCATTGTGGCCTTCGGGAGTATGGCGAGGGTATCCAAAACATCTGTTGAGTTGGCAAGGGAGGGAGGGATGAAAGTGGGTCTCTTTCGCCCCATCACTCTTTTCCCCTTTCCGGAAAAGACTCTGAATGACCTCTCACAATTGGTTAAACTTTTTTTGACGGTTGAATTAAACACAGGTCAGATGGTGGAGGATGTAAGACTTTCAGTGGATCGGGATGCCAAGGTCTATTTTTATGGAAGACCCCCGGGCTCCCTTCCCTCTCCAGAAGAGATACTGGAGGAGATCAAAAAATACTACTGATGGAATAAATGTCAAATGTCAAAGCTCAAATTTCAAATCAAGCTCAAAATACGAAGCTCAAATGGGAAATATTTTTAAGATATTTTGGCATTTGTCATTCATTTGACATCTGGGTTTTGACATTTGAACTTATGAGTTAAAAGATGGAACTTGTTTTCAAGCGTCCGGAATGCCTAATTGACATTCCTTTCCATTTCTGTCCTGGATGTCACCATGGGATTGCCCATCGGTTGGTAGCAGAGGCCATTGACTTTTTCAAGATCAGGGAAAAGACGATCGGGGTTGCCTCGGTAGGCTGTTCGGTCTTTATGTATGATTATTTCAATATCGATGTATTAGAAGCGCCTCATGGAAGGGCTTCTGCTGTAGCCTCCGGAGTAAAACGTGCCAGGAAGGACGGGATCGTCTTCACATACCAAGGAGATGGAGACTTAGCCGCCATTGGAATTGCTGAGGCCATTCATACGGCCAATCGTGGTGAGAATATCACTATCGTCTTTGCTAATAACGGGATCTATGGAATGACTGGAGGGCAAATGGCTCCTACGACACTTCTTGGACAGAAGACAACAACAAGCCCCTATGGAAGAGATTTTACCTATGACGGTTATCCCATTCGAATGGCCGAGATGCTGGCTACCTTAGAGGGGAGCGCCTATGTGGCAAGGGTTGCGGTGAACAATCCTGCCAATTTAATGAAGGCAAAGAATGCGATTCGCAAGGCCTTTCAGATGCAGATTCAAGAGATGGGCTTCTCTTTTGTCGAAGTGTTATTGGCCTGTCCAACAAATTGGGGAATGAATCCCTTAGAGGCGAACCGCCGGGTCGAAGAGGAAATGATCCCCTACTTTCCTTTGGGCATCTTCAAGGAACGGAAAATGGCAGATTATTTATAATAACCAATTTCCAAGCACCAATTACCAAATAAATTCTAGCCAAAAATATTTGAAATTTCCCCTCACCTTTTCCCTCTCCCCCAAGGGGAGAGGGAAAAGGTGAGGGGGGTAAAATGTTAGAAGAAAATTCTCAGATTTAAATATATAGGAATCCAATAACCAATGTCCAAAGGCCATTTGGTTATTGGAAAATTGGATATTGGTTATTATTTGGAGATTGGGGCTTGGTTATTGATTATTAGGAGAATTATGGATAGCGATAGGTTTTACTATGATGTAATTATTGCTGGTTTTGGCGGGCAAGGGGTATTGATCATTGGAAACCTTCTGGCCTATGCTGCCATGAAGGAGGGAAGGCACGTCACCTACCTCCCTACTTATGGAGTAGAGATGAGAGGAGGCACGGCGAATTGTACCGTTGTGATTTCCTCCCACGAGATTGGCTCCCCTGTTGTGGGAAGACCCCATGGCGTTATCGCTATGAATCTGCCCTCATTAATAAAATATGAATATAAAGTCCTACCAAAAGGGCTTCTATTGATCAATACCTCTCTCATCGATCTTAAGGAGGCCTCCCGGATTGACATCGAAATCCTTCCTGCTCCTGTTAATGAGATAGCTATCGAAAATGGAAATCCTAAACTGGCCAATATGGTTGCCTTAGGTGCTTTTGTCGAAAAGACAAAATTGGTTAGAATGAACTCTCTATTTGAGTCTTTTGAAAAGGTATTGGATGAACGCTACCATTCTCTCATCGAATCCAACATCAAGGCTATCCAGATTGGAGCTGAATTTGTGCAATCAACCTATTACTAAGGAGTCCATAATTGATTAGACATATTCTCCCAAAAATCTCCCCTCCCCTCGGAGACTGTGTCGTAATTAGGGTGAGGGTAAAAATTTAGCATGAAGCATAAAATTATCTACGAGAGACCATATCG
>Ga0194110_10004322_pt1 | contig 17227 bp, 13 predicted proteins | sample TA2Kig1200mmetaG_FD_146192 | JGI IMG/M metagenome (GOLD analysis project Ga0194110, IMG submission 146192) | Freshwater microbial communities from Lake Tanganyika, Tanzania - TA2015032 Kigoma Deep Cast 1200m | ecosystem: Environmental > Aquatic > Freshwater > Lake | place: Tanzania: Lake... | reverse complement strand
CCGTCGACCGGCCCGACGGCCGTCGAGATGCCCTCCGGCCGAACCGCCGGCCGACCGCGGTCGGATTCTGTTCAACATATTGAACCGTGTCCATTGGGTTGGTACAGTCACCTCGTCGCAAGACACCAGCCGATCGAAGGAGATGGCCGTGACCACCGCATCCACACCGACACCGCAGCCGACGGATGACCCCGAATACGCGGCGAACCTGCGCCGCGCGACCCTCGCCTCGAGCATCGGCAGCGCCCATGGAGTACTTCGACTTCGCGTTGTACGGGCTGTCCACGGCGCTGATCTTCAACGTCCTCTTCTTCCCGCAGGACGACCCCGCCCTCGCCACGGTGGCCGCCTTCGCGACCTACGGCGTCGGCTTCCTGGCCCGGCCATTCGGCGGTCTGTTTTTCGGCGTGCTCGGCGACAAGCTCGGACGCAAGTGGGTGCTCGTCATCACGATCCTGCTCATGGGCGGCGCGTCCACGGCGATCGGGCTGCTGCCGACGTACTCGGCCATCGGGGTGGCGGCGCCCATCCTCCTCGTCATCATGCGCCTGCTGCAGGGCTTCGGCGCCGGCGCCGAGCAGGCCGGCGCGACCGTGCTCATGGCCGAGTACGCCCCCGTGAAGCGTCGCGGCTTCTTCGCGGCGTTGCCCTTCATCGGCATCCAGGCGGGCACCCTCCTGGCCGCGGTCGTCTTCGCCCTCATCTCGCTGCTGCCCGAGGATCAGCTGCTCACATGGGGCTGGCGCGTCCCGTTCCTGGCGTCGTTCCTGCTCATCCTCATCGCCCTGTTCATCCGCGTGCGCCTGCGCGAGACGCCGACCTTCATCGAGCTCGAGAAGAGCGAGCAGATCGCCGAACGCCCGGTCCGCGACATCTTCACGCGCGGCCTGCCGGGCGTCATCGTCGGCATCGGCCTACGCATGGCCGAGAACGGCGGGTCGTACATGTTCAACACGCTCGCGCTGACGTTCTTCGTCGCCTCGGTCGGCGGTCAGGCCGACCGCAGCCTGCTCACCTGGGGCGTCACCCTCGGCTCCCTCATCGGCATCTTCTCGGTGCCGCTGACCGGCGCGCTGTCGGACCGGATGGGCCGCCGGACGGTCTACCGCGCCGGCGCCGTGTTCATGCTGGTCTTCACCTTCCCCGCGTGGTGGCTCATCTCGCTCGGCAGCTACCCGGTCACGATCGCCGTCGTCGCCATCGGGATCGGCGTGGCCGTCAACTCCATGCTCGGCCCGCAGTGCGCGATGCTGCCCGAGCTGTTCGGCAACCGCCACCGCTACCTCGGCGTCGCGATGGCGCGCGAGATCTCCGCGGTGCTCGCGGGCGGACTGGCCGGCGTCCTCGGCGCGTACATCATCGCCGTGAGCGGGGCGAACTGGCTGCTGCTGGCGATCTACATGGCCACGCTCGCCCTCATCACGACCGCCTCGACCTTCCTCGTCCCCGAGACCCTCCGGCGCGACCTCACGCGCACCGACGACGCGATCAAGGTGTCGCGCGAGGAGGCCGGCGAGGGCGTGGACGCCACCACCGTGACCGTTCGGACGATCCGGTGAGCGCGCCGGCTCCGGAGCGATCGGCGGCGATCCGGTGCTGATCGGGCGGGTGGAGACGGATGCCGAGACCCTGACGGTGCGTCTCGACGACGACGGCGGGTTCGTGCCGATCGAGGATCCGTACGCGGCGTTCGCGGCCGGACGCGCGGCCCAGGACGTCGGAGACGCGGTGCAGGGGATGCTCGTCGCCCCGGCGGTGCCGACCGTGATCGTGGGGATCGCGCAGAACGGCCCGACCCACGTGTCGCCCGTGCAGGCCTGGCTGAAGAGTCCGCGGACGGTGATCGGCCCCTCGGCGCAGGTCGCTCTGAGACGGGATGCCGGGACGACGGTGGCCGAGGCGGAGGTCGCGGTCGTGATCGGTCGGGACACGACCGGCCTGACCGCCGAGAACGCCCACGAGTACGTGCTCGGCCTCACCGCGGTGAACGACCTGTCCAGCCCGGACCGGACGGCGGTGGACCCGCGCAACTTCGAGTCGAAAGCGGGTGTCGGCTACACCCCGCTCGGTCCCGTGATCGACACCGCGGTCTCGATCGACGACGATCTGGCGATGGCGCTCGTCGTGGACGGGGTCCGCGTGGCCGAGACGTCGGCGGGACGGTTGCCGAGCGGCATCCGGGGAGCCCTGGCCTACGTGGCGCGGTGGCTCCCGCTCGGGCCGGGGGACGTGGTGATGACGGGCGCACCGTTCTCGGCGGCGCCGGTCGCGCCGGGGGCGGTGGTCGATGTCGTCGTCGGAGGGATGACGCTGCGCACGCTCACGTCCTGACCCCCGCCGGGACTCCTCCGCCGTGACTGGTCGCAGGTGGACGCGAAGGGGGTGCTGGGGCGTGCATTCGCGCCACGTCAGCGCGGGGGCACCTCAGCCGTGACTTGTCGCAGATGTACGCGAAAGCGGTGCTGGGGCGTGCATTCGCGCCGAGTCAGCGCCGGGGGAGTGGAGTCGGGCGTCAGTGCTTCTTGTACGCGGCCGTGCGGCCGAGGGAGACGAGGGCGCCGATCAGGCCGATGCCGCCGAGGGTCGCGATCGCGCCAACGACGATGATCATCACGTGGGAGAAGAAGCCGCTGTCCATGGAGGTCCTCCGGTAGGGAATGCCCGTCGATCCTACCGGGGTCGCGCGCCGCGGCCGCGCCGGAGCGGGGTCGGGTCGAAGTCCGCCCCCGGTCGCTGGTAGACTCGGGGCGAACTTCGGCGAGGGACTCCTCGTCGTGCGCCCCGGGCGGGGTGCCGACGGTGTCCGTGATCGACGCGGTGATGCAGGCTCCCGGCTTTCCTCACGCGCTCGCGTTCGAGTCGAATCCAGACCACATACGTGCGGGCCTCGCCCGTCCACCAAGCTGCGGGCCGCGCGCCCGCGAGGAGAACATCATGTCGGAAGACAACAAGGTCGTCGCCGAGGTCCGCGAGAACTTCGGCAAGGGCTTCGCCCGCCGTCTGCGCGCCGCGGGCAAGATCCCCGCCGTCATCTACGGTCACGGCACCGACCCGCAGCACGTCGCGCTGCCGGGCCACCAGGTCGCGCTGCTCATCCGCCGCGCCAACGCGCTGCTCGACCTCGACATCGCCGGCAAGAGCCAGCTCGTCCTGGTCAAGGACGTGCAGAAGGACCCGGTGCACCAGATCATCGAGCACATCGACCTGCTCGTCGTCCGCCAGGGCGAGAAGGTCGCCGTCGACGTCCCCGTCATCGTCACGGGCGAGCCCTTCGCCGGCACGATCGCCACGCTCGAGAACACGACCGTCGCGCTCGAGGTCGAGGCCACCCACATCCCGCAGAACATCGAGGTGTCGGTCGAGGGCGCCGAGGACGGCACGCAGATCACCGCCGGCCAGCTCGACCTGCCCCGCGGCGCCGTCCTGACCGGCGACGCCGAGCAGCTCATCGTGGCCGTCTCGATCCCGCTCGCGACCATCGCCGCGGACGAGGAGATCGCCGAGGCCGACGCCGAGGTCGCCGAGGAGCAGGCCGAGGAGTCCGAGGCCGGCGCCGAGGGCGACGACGAGAACTGACGTCGTCCGGCCGCGCGAGCGGTCGACCGCGTCGAGGGGGTGCCTGCGGGCGCCCCCTTTCCGTTTCCGCCGGTCGGCGGTCCCGCGGAGGATCGAGGAGGATGGATGCCATGGCACAGACGTGGTTGATCGTGGGTCTGGGCAACCCGGGCCCACGATACGAGGCGACGAGGCACAACGTCGGGCAGATGGTGATGGACGAGCTCGCCGCGCGCCGCAGCGAGACGTTCCGCGCGCACAAGGCGAACGCCCGCGTCGTCGAGACGTGGCTGCGGCCCGGCGCGGACAAGATGGTCCTCGCCAAGCCGAACAGCTTCATGAACGTCTCCGGCGGACCGGTCGCCGGCCTGGCGAAGTTCTACGGGGTCGACCCGGAGCGCGTGATCGTCGTCCACGACGAGCTGGACATCCCGTTCGACACGATCAAGCTGAAGACCGGCGGCGGTCACGGTGGCCACAACGGGGTCCGTGATGTGGCGAAGGCGCTCGGCACCCCCGAGTTCCCCCGCGTCCGTGTCGGCATCGGTCGTCCCGCGGGCCGTCAGGACCCGGCCGACTGGGTCCTGGACCCGTTCGGCGCGACCGAGCGGCCTAACCTGCCCATCCTCGTCTCGGATGCCGCGGACGCGGTCGAGCAGGTGGTGTCCGAGGGTCTGCTGGCCGCTCAGCAGCGGTACCACGCGCCGCGCGCCTGACGGCGGTCCACACCCGCGACACGAGGACGCCCCCGACCGATCGGCCGGGGGCGTCCTCGTATCGCGGGTCCGTCACATGGTCCCGAGGTACGGTCCAGCGCCGACGGCCACACCGATCGACGTGAAGGTCAGCACCGCGCCGATGCCGAGCACGGCCACGATGATCGCGGCGATGCCCCAGCCGCGGCCGCGGTTCTTGACGGCGGCGATGATGCCCTGGATGAGGCCCCACAGCGCGAGCGCGCCCCACACGAGGAACGCGACGAGGGTGAGGATGCCGCCGACGACGGCGGCGTTCTGGCCCTCGGGCGGGATGCTGTTCGGGTCGACCTGAGTCGTGCCCGTGATGTCGACGTACTGGGCGAGCGACCCGCTCTGCATCCCGCCGATGAAACCGAGGATCGAGCCGATCACGGCGCCCGCCAGGGCGGCCAGGAAAGCGATCAGGCCGAGTCCGCGCGCGCCCTTGGTGCGCGAGGGCTGGGCGTAGTCGTCGACGGGCGGAGCGTATCGCGGGGCGCCGGAGCGCGCGTCGTAGGGCTCGGGGGCGGGTGGGGGAGTGCTCATGGCGGTCCTCCTTCGTCTCGGCGGCGCACGCGCGCCAGGTGAACCGAGTCTAGGGACGGAGGTCGCCGCGGATACGGGGGTGGACGGAGGCCCGCGGGGAGCGGTAGCACCGCGGGATCGGGACGGCCCCCGCCCGGTCGATGCGGCCGGTCAGACCGGGCTGCCCCCGGCACCGGACACGGTCGCGGCGCCCGCGAACAGCGCCAGCGCCACGCACACGGAGAAGACGAGCGGACCGAGGACGGAGAGCACGATGGCCGTGATCCCGGCGCCGCGTCCAAGCCCGCGGGCGGTCGCGACGATGCCCACCACGAGGGCTGCGACCCCCAGCACCGTCGCCGCCCAGAACGACGCCTCGGCGACCAGCACGAGGTCGCGGACGGGGGAGAGGACGCGCCAGTCGACGCTCGTCCCGCCGCGGGCGAGGAACTCGCCCCCCGCCCCGCGCGCCACCCGGAACGAGGCGAGACCGGCGACCGCGGGAGCGAGGACGCCCGCCACGATGGCCAGCACCAGCGCGACGCGGCCGAGCGGGCGTCGTCGCCGCCGCGTCTCCGGCGGGCCAACGAGCGTCCCGGTCGGCGGCGGCACGTGCGGGGCGGCGAACGAGACGCCGTCGGACGGGCCGGGCGCGTGCGGTGCGGACATGCGGTTCAGCCTACGAGAGCCCCGCGCGTCCCCGACAGCGGCGAGGCCCGCAGCGGATGCTCTCCGGGGTGGGGAGCCGCCGGCGGCTGCGCGTCCGGACGGGAGGCGACGGTCCCGGCCTCCGTGTCGTACCCCCGGCGTAGACTGCTTCGAGTGACAGTTCCCGGGATAGTTCGCGCCCTCGAGCAGGCTGAGTCGTACCGGGAGGCCGCGTCCGCGGCATCCGCCGACCTGTCCCTCTCCCTCGTCGACGGGCTGGACGCCCCCGTCATCGCCGGCCTCCTCGAGCGCCGCCGTGCCGCGGGCGCCCCCGGGGCGGTGCTGGTCGTCGCTCCGACGGGCCGCCGCGCCGAGGCGCTCGGACCGGCCCTGGAGGCCGTGCTCCCCGGCGCGCAGGTGCTCCACTTCCCCGCGTGGGAGACGTTGCCGCACGAGCGGCTCAGCCCGAGCCCCGAGACCGTCGGCCGTCGCCTCGACGTCCTGCGGCGGATCGCCGCGTGGGACGGGCAGGCGCCCCTCGTCATCACCGCGTCGGTGCGCAGCGCCCTGCAGCCGCTCGCGGACGGCCTCGGCGACGTCGCGCCGATCGACCTCGCCGTCGGCGCCCGCGGTCAGGAGCTGGAGGACGTCCTGACCCGCCTCGTCGAGCTCGCGTACCACCGCGTCGACATGGTGTCGCGTCGCGGGGAGTTCGCGGTGCGCGGCGGCATCCTCGACGTCTTCCCGCCGGTGGCCGACCACCCGTACCGCGTCGAGTTCTTCGGCGACGAGGTCGACCAGATCCGCGCGTTCTCCGTCGCCGACCAGCGCTCCCTCCCCGGCGAGGTGACCGCGGTGTCGCTCGTGCCCAGCCGCGAGCTTCTGCTCACTCCTGCGGTGCGCGCGCGCGCCGCCGAGCTGCGCGACGGCTACCCGGGTCTGCGTCAGCTGCTGGAGAAGATGGCCGAGGGCATCCCCGCCGAGGGTATGGAGTCGCTCATCCCGGTGCTCGTCGACCGCATCGTCACCCTCGCCGACTACCTCCCCGGCGGCAGCGCCGTGGCGCTGGTCGATCCCGAGCGCTCCCGCGCCCGCGCCACCACCCTCGGCGACACCAACCGCGAGTTCCTGGAGGCGGCGTGGTCCGCGGCGACCGCCGGTGCGGACACGCCCGTCGACCTCGGTGCCGGCGACTTCGTGACCCTCGCGGACCTGCACGAGATCGCCTCGGGGCGCGGCGGCGTGTGGTGGCAGCTGAGCGCGTTCGATTCCGGGGCGGCGGATGCCGAGGACGAGGGCCTCATCGCCGGCGACGACGCCGCGCACCGCATCAAGGCCGACCCGGTCCCGTCGTTCCAGGGCAACGTCGAGGGCGCCACCGCCCACGTCGGTGCGCTCCTGGCCGAGGGGTGGTCGGTCGTCGTTACGGCATCCGGCCCCGGGATGGTCGACCGCGCGCGGGACGTCCTCGCCGAGCGCGAGATCGCCGCCCGTCGCGTGGACGCCGTCCTCACCCCGCCCGAGCCCGGCGTCGCGCACGTCGTGTGCGCCTCGCTGGAACGCGGCTTCGAACTGACCGAGGCGAAGTTCGCCGTCATCACCGAGACCGAGTTCTACGGCAGGTCCGTCGGCACCGACAACCGCGGTGCGAAGAAGCTCGCCTCCCGCCGCCGCAACGTCGTCGACCCGCTGCAGCTGAAGCCCGGCGACGTCGTCGTTCACGCGACGCACGGCATCGGCAAGTTCATCGAGCTGACGCAGCGGGAGGTGTCCAGCGGCGGGCGCAACGCCGTCAAGACGACGAAGGAGTACCTCGTCCTCGAGTACGCGCCCTCCAAGCGCGGCTACCCGGGCGACAAGCTGTTCGTCCCCACCGACCAGCTCGACCTGCTGTCGAAGTACGTCGGCGGCGAGATGCCGACGCTGTCGAAGATGGGCGGCAGCGACTGGGCCGCCGCCAAGGGCCGTGCGCGCAAGGCCGTCCGCGACATCGCGGTCGAGCTGGTGAAGCTGTACTCGGCGCGGATGGCATCCAAGGGGTACGCCTTCGGCCCCGACACCCCGTGGCAGCGCGAGCTGGAGGAGGCGTTCCCGTTCGCGGAGACCCAGGACCAGCTCCAGACGATCGACGAGATCAAGGCCGACATGGAGAAGCCGATCCCGATGGACCGGCTGCTGTCCGGCGACGTCGGCTTCGGCAAGACGGAGGTGGCCGTCCGCGCCGCGTTCAAGGCGATCCAGGACGGCAAGCAGGTCGCGATGCTCGTGCCGACGACGCTGCTGGTCAAGCAGCACCTCGAGACCTTCGCCGAACGGTTCGCCGGCTTCCCGGTGACCGTGCGGCCGCTCTCGCGCTTCCAGAGCGACAAGGAGGTCAAGGCCACGCTCGCGGGTCTCGCCGACGGCACCGTCGACATGGTCATCGGCACGCACCGCATCCTGACCGAGAAGGTGATCTTCAAGGACCTCGGCCTGATGATCATCGACGAGGAGCAGCGCTTCGGCGTCGAGCACAAGGACGCGCTGAAGAAGCTGAAGACGAACGTCGACATCCTCGCCATGAGCGCCACCCCGATCCCGCGCACGCTCGAGATGGCGGTCACCGGCATCCGGGAGATGTCGACGCTGGCCACCCCGCCCGAGGACCGGCACCCGATCCTGTCGTACGTCGGCCCGAACAACGACAAGCAGATCGCGGCCGCGATCCGTCGCGAGCTGCTGCGGGAGGGCCAGGTCTTCTACGTGCACAACCGCGTCTCGTCGATCCAGCGGGTCGCGGCGCACCTCGCCGAGCTGGTCCCCGAGGCGCGGATCGTCGTCGCCCACGGCCAGATGGGGGAGCACGCGCTCGAGCAGGTCGTCGACGACTTCTGGGAGCGCCGCGCGGACGTGCTCGTGTCGACCACCATCATCGAGACCGGTCTCGACATCTCCAACGCCAACACGATCATCATCGACCGCGCCGACAAGTACGGCCTGTCGCAGCTGCACCAGCTGCGCGGGCGCGTGGGCCGCGGACGCGATCGGGCGTACGCGTACTTCCTGTACGACGAGATGAAGCCGCTGTCCGAGACCGCGGCGGACCGCCTCGAGACGATCGCCGTCAACAACGACCTCGGCAGCGGCATGCAGGTCGCGTTGAAGGACCTCGAGCTGCGCGGCGCCGGCAACCTGCTGGGCGCCGAGCAGGCCGGACACATCGCGGGCGTCGGCTTCGACCTCTACCTGCGCATGATCGGCGAGGCCGTGTCGACCTTCCGCGGCGACGACGTCGAGGGTCCGACCGAGCTGCGTCTGGAGCTGCCGGTCGACGCCCGCCTGCCGGAGTCCTACATCGACAGCGAACGCCTGCGGCTGGAGGCGTACCAGAAGCTGTCCGCCGCGGCATCCGCCACCGCCAAGGACGACGCGATCGACCTCGTCGTCGAGGAGCTGCGCGACCGCTACGGCGAGCCGCCGGCCGAGGTGGAGGGGCTCGTCGCCGTCGCCCGCCTGCGTCGCCGCGCCGCGCAGGCCGGACTCGCCGACGTCGTTGCAATGGGACCGAACCTCCGCGTCGCCCCGGCGAACCTGCCGGACTCGATGCGGGTGCGCCTGCAGCGGCTGTACCCCAAGGCCAAGCTCGTCGCGGGCGGCGACGCCATGGTCGTGCCCCTGCCGCAGGACGCCGGCGACGCGAACCTCATCGACTGGGTCCGTCAGCTGCTCGACGCCCTCTGGCCGCTGCCGCAGCCGGCGTCTGCCGAGGTGTCGACCGCGTCCTGACCCGCCCCCCGGAGACGACGGAGCGCCGGCACCCGAGGGGGCCGGCGCTCCGTCGTCGGAGGGATGCCGCTCAGCCGGTGTTCTGCAGTCCTGCGGCCACACCGCTGACCGACAGCAGCAGGAGCCGCTGGTGCTCGGCGTCGGGGGTGGCATCCGGGGTCGTGTCGCGCAGGGCCCGCAGGGCGCGGAGCTGCAGGAGTGACAGGGCGTCGACGTACGGGCTGCGCATCTTCACCGCGCGCTGCAGCACCGGCTTGTTGCCGAGGAGGTCGCCGCCCGTGATGCGCTCGACCCACGAACGGGTGAGGAGCATCTCGTCCATCACCAGCGCGGCGAGGTCGTCGCGGTCGCCGAGCGCGAGGTAGCGGCGGGCGATGCGCTCGTCGGCCTTGGCCAGGCTCATGGCGACGTTGTCGATCATCGTGCGGAACAGCGGCCACTGCTCATACGCGTCACGCAGGCGCTGCTCGTCGCCGACGGCGTCGAGCGCCGTTCCGAGGCCGAACCACCCCGCGAGGTTGATCCGGGCCTGCGTCCACGAGAACACCCATGGGATCGCCCGGAGGTCCTCCAGCGACTCCACCGACAGCCCGCGGCGGGCCGGCCGCGAGCCGAGCGCGAGGTGGCCCAGCTCCTCCATCGGGGTGACCGTGGCGAACCACGGCGCGAAGCCGGGCGCCTTGACCAGGGCGAAGAAGCGCTCGCGCGAGGCGACGTCCATCGTGCTCGCGACGTCCGCGAAGGCCTCGGCTGCTCCGCGGTTGCGGCGCTCGATGGAGGGGGAGGATGCCGTGAGCACCGCGGCCGCGACCTGATCGATGTGGCGCATGGCGATGTCCGGGTCGCCGTAGCGCGCGAAGATGACCTCGCCCTGCTCGGTGAGCTTGAACCGGCCGTCGACCGAGTGCGGCGGCTGCGCGAGGATCGCCGAGTTGGCGGGACCGCCGCCGCGCCCGAGGGCGCCGCCGCGGCCGTGGAAGAGCGTCAGCTCGATGCCCTCTGCCTCGGCCCACGTCGAGATCTTCGCCTGCGCCTCGTACAGCGCGAGGTTGGCGGCGACAGGACCGACGTCCTTAGAGGAGTCCGAGTAGCCCAGCATCACCTCGAGGCGCCGGCCGGTGGCATCCAATCGGCTGACGAAGGCGGGGTGCGCGACGATCTCGGCCAGGATGCCGGGGGCGGCCTGAAGGTCCGCGAACGTCTCGAACAGCGGGATGACGTCGAGCACGGGCGGGGCGACTCCCGGACCCATCGCGTAGGAGGCGAGCTCGTGGACGTTGGCGAGGTCCTCCGCGGACTGCGTGAACGACACGATGTAGCGGCCGGCCGCGCGCGGTCCGAAACGCTCCTGCACGTAGGCGACGGAGCGGAAGACCTCGAGGACCTCCTCGGTCTGCTCGCTGCGCTCACCGCCCGTGCGCAGCTCGTCGAGCACCTTGCGGTGCACGGCCGAGTGCTGGCGCACCTCGAGCTCGGTCAGGTGGAATCCGTAGGTCTCCACCTGCCAGAGCAGCTGCTGCAGGGCGCCGTAGGCCTGGCGGGCGGCGCCGCCGGCGACGAGCGACTCCTGGACGACGCGGAGGTCCGCGAGCAGGTGCTCGGGGTCGCGGTAGGCGAGGTCGGCGTCTCGCGTGCGGGTCGCCGCGATCTTGCGGGCGACCAGCAGCAGGATCCGGCGGTGCGGCTCGTCTGGGGAGCGCTCGGCGATCTCCGCCGCCGCGTCCTCGTCGGCGGCGCGGAGACGGTGCCAGAGCGACACGAGCTCGTCGCTCGGCGGCGTCGTCGAGGCATCCAGGGTCAGTCCGCGACCGATGCGCTGCGCCGTGCGCTCGAGGCCCAGGAGCACGTGCTCGCTCGCGATGGCGGCGGCCTTGCGGGTGACGGATGCCGTGACGAAGGGGTTCCCGTCGCGGTCGCCGCCCACCCAGGAGCCGACGCGCACGAAGGGGCGGACGATCGGCGCGCGGGCACCCGCGTCCTCGCCCTGGAGGACGTCGTCGATGCGGCGGTAGACGTGGGGGACCGCGGTGTAGAGGGTCTCGTCGAAGACGGCCATCACCGAGCGGACCTCGTCGACGGGGGACGGCTTGTCGCGCCGCAGCGGGGCGGTGCGCCACAGCGTGTCCACCTCTTCCAGCATGCGGCGCTGAGCGCGGCGGCGCTCGGCGCTCTCGTCCGCGGCGGCCTCGTGCTCGCCCAGCAGCTCGGACAGGCGGCGGATGCTCGTCGAGATCGCGCGACGCCGGGCCTCGGTGGGGTGGGCGGTGAAGACGGGGTGGAAGCGCAGCGACTGCAGGCGGTGCAGCGCCGTCTCCTCGCCGACCTCGCTGATCAGGCGCTCGTACGCCGCGGCGATGGTGTCGGGCGCGCCGTCGCGGGAGGACCGGTCGCCCCGCTCGCGGAGGATCCGGACGCGCTGGTGCTCCTCGACGAGGTTGACGAGGTGGAAGTAGGCGGTGAACGCCCGCGCCACCTCGTCGGCCCGCTCGATCGAGAAGCCGTCGGCGATGGCGGCGGCCCGCTCGAACGCCTCCGATGTCTCATCGGTGTAGGCCTGGATCGTCGCGGTCCGCAGCCGCTCGACGTCGTCGTACAGTCCGGGGGAGCCGCTCTCTCGCAGCACACGGCCGAGCAGGGAGCCGAGCAGGCGCACGTCGGCGCGCATCTGCTCGGGAAGCTCTTGGCCGGCTTCGAAGCGGCCCACGAGGTCGATCGCCTCGGTCGGGGTCAGTTCACGCACACGCCACAGAATATCGGCGTCGCGGGACGGCTCACCGCCGTGTGACGGGCGGTGTATGCCGCGGCGGGGTGGGGGTGGTGCGGCCGCGGGCGTGCCGGGCGTGCGCGCCGCCGCGCCGGACTCCGGAGTGTCGCCGGCCGCGGCGCGGCGCGGGCGCGGGTTTCCGCGGGCCGGACGGGGCGGGTGGTCGGAAACTCCGGAGTTGGACGAGCGCGGGCGGCCACCACCGGCCGGGCGGGGGATACTCGGGTCAGCGGCGCCGCCCGGGCCCGCGAGAGCCGTCGGGCGCGACCGCCCGGAGAGGAGCAGCCGTGAGCGTCGACGCCCTGCGCGAGGCCGCCGAGACCATGCGCGTCGTCCGGGAGCGCTGCGCCTGGACCCGCACCATCGACCACCGCGCTCTGGTGCCCTACCTCGTCGAGGAGAGCGCCGAGGTGATCGACGCGGTCGAGGCCGGCACCCGCGACGACCTCCGCGAGGAGCTCGGCGATCTGCTGTGGCAGGTCCTCTTCCACGCGGAGATCGCGGCGGGCGACCCGGACGACCCGTTCGACATCGACGATGTGGCGCGCGGTTTGACCGAGAAGATGACGCGGCGTCATCCGCACGTGTTCGGTGACGCCGTGGCATCCAATCCCGAAGAGGTCCTCGTGCACTGGAACGCGGCGAAGGCCGCCGAGAAGCGCGAGCGGACGAGCGTGATCGACGGTGTCAGCGACCACATGCCCGCGCTCGCCCTCGCGCAGAAGGTCCTCGGCAAGGCCGCGCAGGTCGGGGTCGCGGCGCCGTCGCACCGTCTCGCCGATCCGGCGACCGAGGAGGAGCTCGGCGACGCGCTCCTCACCCTCGTGCAGCTCGCCCGGGACCGCGGCTGGGATGCCGAGCGCGCCCTCCGCGGCCGCCTCCGCGCCGTCCGCGACGACGTCCGCGCCGCCGAGGCCTGACCCCGCACGGTCCGCAGCGCTCCCCGCTGCCGGGATCGCACGTTCGGCGCGAGGTCACACGTTCCGGCGCCCTCGGCGCGTGCGATCTCGCGCCGAACGTGCGACCTCGCGCCCCGGCCGACCCCGCCGCCGACCGCCCCCGCACGGCCCGGCGTCCGGGGGCTGGAACAATGGGACCGTGGCATCCGTGAACCCGCCGCGCGGCATGCGCGACTTCCTCCCCGCCGACAAGGCCCGCCGCGAGCGCGTGCTCGCCGTCATCCGCGAGCGCTACCGCGCCCACGGCTTCGACGAGATCGAGACCCCGGTCATGGAGGACTACGACCGCCTCCACGCGGGCATCGGCGGCGACAACGAGAAGCTCTCGTTCAGCATCCTGAAGCGGGGGATGGATGCCGACGGCATCCGCGCCGCCGCCGACGACCCGGCCGCCCTGGCCGATCTGGGGCTGCGGTACGACCTCACGGTCCCGCTCGCCCGGTTCTACGCGACGAACCGCGCGCAGCTGCCGACGGTGTTCCGCTCCATTCAGATCGCCCCGGTCTGGCGTGCCGAGCGTCCCCAGAAGGGGCGGTACCGCCAGTTCGTGCAGTGCGACATCGACATCATCGGCGACGCCTCCGCGCGGGCCGAGGCCGAGCTGATGACGGCCAGCCTCGACGTGCTCGATGCGCTGGGTCTGGAGGGCGGCTCGATCCGCGTCAACGACCGTCGCGTCCTCGACGCGATGCTCGACGTGTTCGGCTTCGTTCCGGAGGAGCGTCCCGGCGTGCTCATCACGATCGACAAGCTCGACAAGATCGGGGCCTCGGGCGTCGTCGCGGAGCTGCGCGACCGCGGGGCCGGCGCCACGGCCGTCGACGCCTTCGCGGAGTACCTCGACCGGCCCGCCACCACCCCCCGCTTCGACGACGACGGCATCCGCGAGGCGCTTCCCGCCGGCATCCCGGACGAGGTCATCGCCCACCTCGTCGCGCTCGGCGAGACGGTCGCCGCGGTGCGCGGTGCCGACGCGCCGCTGGTGTTCGACCCGTTCCTCGTCCGCGGCATGGGCTACTACACGGGCACGATCTTCGAGCTCGCGCACCCGACCGTCGACTACTCGCTCGGCGGCGGCGGACGCTACGACGGCATGATCGGCCGTTTCCTCGGGCAGCAGGTTCCGGCGGTCGGCTTCTCGATCGGATTCGAGCGCATCGTGGACCTGCTCCAGGATGCCGCCGGCTCCGACGACCGCGCCGTCGTGCTGGTCCACGACCGCGACGTCCCGCTGGCGCAGCTGCTGCGGCTGAAGGCCGGGCTCGTCGCCGACGGGGTGCGGGTCCGCCTGGAGCAGCGGCCGAAGAACCTCAAGGCGCTGCTCGAGCGCTCCGCGGCCGACGGCTACACGTCGTTCGCGACGGTCCGGACCGACACCGACGCCGCGTCGTTGGAGCTCAAGCCGCTGGCCTGAGACCCGTTCCTGCGGCCCGTTCACGGGTGCCCGGCTGTGCCGTCGTGCGGAGTTCGGGGGCGGCACGCCGGGCCGGTGGCACCCTGCATCGGCGTGTCGGGCGGTGGGTCCGCAGGACGGTTCCGGGGAGTGGGCCCGAGCGGGGCCGTGGGTCCGCAGAACGGCACCCGGGTCCGAGACACACCGCCCCCGGGGCACGGGATGCCGGACGGTCAGGCCGCGGCCACCGCCCGTTCACCGCGACGAGGTGTGATCGTGGGGTGCTCGTCCGCCGGTCCCTCGCCGTGACGGCGTCGACGGCGGCCCTGCTCGGGGCGACCGCCGTCGGGGTCCGCACCCTGCTCTCGCGTCAGGCCGCCGTCGCCCGCCGCCGCATCGGCAAGCCGCTCGGGGAGGACGCCCTCGACGCCGACCGGGTCTGGCGGCGGAAGAAGCACACGGGCGTCCCCGTCGACCTGCTGATGCTCGGCGACTCGATCGCCGCGGGCCTGGGCGCCGGGCACCGCCGCGACACCCTCGGCGCACGCCTCGCGAAGGGCATCGCGCGGGACGCGCGCCGTCCCGTCCGGCTGCGCACGGCGGCCGTGGTCGGTTCCGAGACCTCCGCGCTCGCCGCGCAGCTCGGCACGCTCCCGGAGGACTACCGCGCCGACATCGCCGTGATCGTCATCGGCGGCAACGACGTGACGCATCGCATCCCGGTCTCCCGCTCCGCCCAGCAGCTCGAGGATGCCGTCCGGGCCCTCGTCCGTCAGGGAACCCCCGTGGTGGTCGGGGCGTGCCCCGACCTCGGCACCCTCCGCGCGATCCCGCAGCCGCTGCGCGCCCTGGCCGCCCGCGCCTCGCGGCAGCTCGCCGCCGCACAGACGGTCGCCGCGCGGCGGGCCGGCGCCCGTGTCGTCGCCCTCGCCCGCGCCGTCGGACCGGTCTTCGCCGAACGTCCGCACGAGATGTTCAGCGTGGACCGCTTCCACCCCAGCGCCCTCGGTTACCGCCGCACCGCGGACGCCCTCCTGCCCGCCGTCCTCGCCGCGCTCGCCGCCGCCGCCCCGTCCGCCGCCGCCCCGTCCGCCCCGGGGTCCGCCCTGCCCCGTCGAGAGCACACGATCTCGTCGAGAGCACACGCTCGGGGCGAACGGAACGCGTGATCTCGTCGAGATCACGTGATCTCGCGGCCCCCGGGGGCGCGGCGCGAAGCGGCTTGACCGGGAGGGACGGGCGCCGACAGGGTGGGGGCATGGCCGATCCCACCGTCGAGACCGTCCGCCGCGTCGACGCCTACCTCACCGACACGCTCGTCGGCCGGGACGCGTCGCTCGACGCCGTCATCGCCGCCCAGCACGAGGCGGGCCTGCCGGCGATCGAGGTCGCTCCGGTCAGCGGCAAGATGCTGCACCTGCTGACGAGGATCTCGGGTGCCCGTCGCGTCCTCGAGATCGGCACGCTCGGCGGGTACTCGACCATCTGGCTCGCCCGGGCCCTGCCGGAGGGCGGGCGGGTCGTCTCGATCGAGGCCGAGCCGGCGAACGCCGAGGTCGCGCGCCGCAACGCGGAGAACGCGGGCGTCGCCGATCGCGTGGAGGTGCGTGTGGGACGCGGGACCGACGTCCTCCCGGCCCTGCAGGACGAGGAGCCGTTCGATCTCGTCTTCATCGACGCCGACAAGGAGTCGAACACGACCTACCTCGACTGGGCCGCCCGTCTCGGTCGCCCGGGCACGGTCGTCGTCCTCGACAACATCGGCCGAAACGGGGAGGTGGCGGACCCGGATGCCACCGACTCCAAGGTCCAGGGGACCCGTCGCGGCCTCGCGATGCTGGGTGAGGACCCCCGTTTCGACGCCACCGCGCTGCAGACGCTCGACCGCAAAGGCTGGGACGGCATCGCCGTCGCGATCGTCGTCGCGGCCGGACCCCGGGCCTGACCCTCCGCACGTCATCCCTGCACCTGAGTGGCCCCGGGGCCACTTCCCGCGCCCGGGGCCACCTCGGCTCCGCGCCATCCGAGGCCGCCGCCCCCCCCGGCTCCACACCCGTCGACCGCGATCAGTAGACTCGACACGGACCGACGTCGCTCCGCCCCCTCCCACTCAAGAACCAACGAGGAGTCCTTCGTGGCACTTATCGAGGCTGTCAACGCGCGCGAGATTCTCGACTCGCGCGGAAACCCGACCGTCGAGGTGGAGGTGCTCCTCGACGACGGCATCGTCCAGCGTGCGGCCGTCCCCTCCGGCGCGTCCACCGGCGCCTTCGAGGCCTACGAGCTGCGCGACGGCGACAAGAGCCGCTACAGCGGCAAGGGCGTCCTGAAGGCCGTCGCCGCAGTCGTCGACGAGCTCGGCCCCGCCATCGAGGGCGTCGAGGCCAGCGAGCAGCGCATCATCGACGAGATCCTCATCGAGACCGACGGCACCGACAACAAGTCGCGCACCGGCGCCAACGCCATCCTCGGCGTCTCGCTGGCCGTGGCCAAGGCGGCCGCCGACAGCGCCGACCTGCCCCTGTTCCGCTACCTCGGCGGACCGAACGCGCACCTGCTGCCCGTCCCGCTGTTCAACGTCATCAACGGCGGCGAGCACGCCGACAACGGCATCGACTTCCAGGAGTTCTTCCTCGCCCCCATCGGCGCCGACACCTACGGCGAGTCCCTTCGCTGGGGCACCGAGGTCTACCACGTCCTCAAGGGCGAGCTGAAGTCCGCGGGCTACAACACCGGTCTCGGCGACGAGGGCGGTTTCGCCCCCGACCTGCCCAGCAACCGCGAGGGCCTCGACTTCCTGATCCGCGCGATCGAGAAGGCCGGCTTCACCCCCGGCACGGACATCGCCGTCGGCCTCGACGTCGCCGCCACCGAGTTCTAC
>Ga0194110_10004317_pt1 | contig 17235 bp, 8 predicted proteins | sample TA2Kig1200mmetaG_FD_146192 | JGI IMG/M metagenome (GOLD analysis project Ga0194110, IMG submission 146192) | Freshwater microbial communities from Lake Tanganyika, Tanzania - TA2015032 Kigoma Deep Cast 1200m | ecosystem: Environmental > Aquatic > Freshwater > Lake | place: Tanzania: Lake... | reverse complement strand
CTGCTGCTGGCCGCCCTCCCCCTCTCCCTGGCGATCCTCTATTTCTTCCTCCACCTCCCCCCGGAGCGCACCGGCAAATCTGCGGAGCCCATCTATTACCGGGTGGAAAACTACCGCTTCTCCCTCTATCTGGCCCTGCGCCACCCCGTCCTGGGCATCGGTCTCAGGGCCCCCCGGGAGGGCTTTCTGGATGCTTACGACATCAAGTATCCCCACGTCACCAGGGAACAGTTCACCGAGTCCGTGCGCCGCATCCGCACCTCGGAAAACATCTTTCTCACCTTTCTGGCCGAAGTGGGGATTCCCTTCACCCTCCTGTATGTGTTCGCCCTGGCGACCCTCCTCACCCGCCTGGTGCGCCGGGCCCGGGCTCCCGACCCCCGGGCGGCCCTCCCCCCCCTGGCCCTGCTCCTCCCTCTCACCGCGGGGCTCCTCCACTTCCAGGTCCTGGACGGACTTTTGCACCCCCAGGTGAGCTGGTTCTTTCACGTGCTGCTGGGCCTGATCGGCCGGGACCGGCACAAGGGGGGACGGAAGGGGGTTTTGGGTTCCGGGTTTTAGGTTCCGAGTTCCGGGTGTGCGCCATGACCGGACCCGGCCCAAACAGCCGATGGGGGAGGGAAAAAAGTCAGGAGAGAGTTTTTTTCCCCTCTACTCCCGAAGGGGGGAAAGGGGGGGACTGAACGGGGGTGCGGCCCCGGGGACGCAGGAAGGCCCCCGGTCAACCCGGGAGCCGTCGCCTCCTCAGATGGGGGCCTTGCTCTGCAGGGACTTGATGACCTCCGACTTCCCGGCGACGATGAGTCCGTCTCCGGCCTGCAGGATCTCTTTGCCCGTCGGAGCCGCCAGCCGGCGTCCATCCCGGCGTATGCCGATGACGGTGACCCCGAAGGTTTCGCGAAATCTGGTGTCTGCCAGGCTCCTGCCTACCAGGGGTGATTCGAAAGCCAGGGGAATTTCGGCGATGCTGAACCGTTCCTCCACGGCCTCTTCTTCGGCAAGGCGGCTGAGGGCCAGGAAAGCCTCCGCCTGAGCCAATTTCTCAGGCTCCCCCGACAGCACCAAACGGTCTCCCGGGTACAGCGGCATGTGGGAATCGGGGTCAAAAAAGGTCTTTTTGCCCCGGGTGACGGCGATGATGCTGACCCCGGTTTCCCGGCGCAAGGGGATGGCGCCGATGAGACTACCCGCAAAGAGGGAATCGGCTTCCAGGCGAAAAATTCTCAGGCCCACCGGCCAATCGACGCTTTCGGTAAAGACATAGAGCGCGGCGGCCAGGTAATCGGCCGCCTGTTCGGCGGCGTCGAAGAAAGGCCGCAGGACGATATCCGCCCCGGCCGTCAGGAAATCCCGGGCCTCCTCTTCATGGCGGGCGGTGAGTACCAACTTGCCGGCATAACCCTGGGCCTGGAGATTTTTTTTGAGATTCAGGTTGAGATTTCGGTCCCGCACCGTGCTGACCACCAGGCGGGCCCGGCCAAGAGGCAAATGCTCCAGTAATTCCGGGTCGCCCACATCGCCGTAGAAGACCGGCAGGCCTTGCTTCTGCCAGGCATCCAACACCGCGGGATCGAAGTCCACCCCCACCAACTGCCTTTTTCTCTGCAGCAATCGCAGGGCGATGCCGCCGCCGTAATTCCCCAGGCCGATCAGGATGATATCCGTGGCGGGGACTGTGTCCGTGCTGTCCAGGGTGGTTTCCTGATAGGGGACCTTTCTCTCAAAGGGTTGGAGCCAGGGGGACAAGAGTTGATACAGCGGCCCGGAATACAGGATGAGATAGGTGGAGATGCCGATGGTCAACAGCCCCACCAGGGTGATCAAGCCCATGGTCTCCATGGTGATGTGGCCCAGGCTCAACCCCAGGGCTCCCAGGATCAGGGAAAACTCGCTGATCTGGGCCACCGTCAACCCGGCCAGGAAGCCGGTGCGTTTGCGGTAGCCCAGATAACCCATGATCACCAGGACAATGAGGGGATTGCCGATGAGGACAAACAGGGAAAAGACCGCGGCATTCCCCACCTGCGCCCCCAGGAGGGCCAGGTTCAGGCGCGCCCCCAGGTCGATGAAAAAGAAGATCAGCAGAAAGTCACGCAAGCTGACCAGACGGGTGCTCAGGGCCTCCCGGTAGGGAGTGGAGGCCAGGGAGACGCCGCCCAGGAAAGCCCCCACTTCCTTGCTGAAACCCAGGGCATCGCCGAGGGTGGCCAGCGAAATGGCCCACACCACCGCAAAGAGGACCAGGAGTTCCTGGGACCGGGCCAGATATTTCAGCAGGGCAGGGAGCACATAACGAGTCATGAGAGCGATGCCCGCCAAAAAAGCGACGCCCGCGCCCAAGACCCATAAAACATGCAAGACGACGTTTTCCTGACCGCCGCTGCGACCCCCCAGGGCCGTCAGGCCGATCATGACCAGGACGACGACGATGTCCTGGATGATGAGAAAGCCGATGGCGATGCGTCCATGCAGGGAGTCTATCTCCCGCTTGTCGGATAAGAGCTTGACGATGATGATGGTGCTGGAAAAGGTCAGGGCCACGGCCACATAGACGGCTTCCACCACCGCCAGCCCCAATCCCAGCGCGATGACGAAGCCGAAGACGGAGGTGAACAACACCTGCCCCAGGCCGGTGGCCAGGGCCACCTTCCCGGTGGTGCGGATCAGGTGCAAATCCAGCTTGAGACCCACCACAAAGAGCAGGAGAGCAATGCCGATATGGGCCAACAGTTCGATCTGGTCATGACTTCTGATCAGGCCGAAGCCGGAGGGGCCGATCAGGATCCCGGCTGCCAACAAGGAGACGATCAACGGCTGCCGCAGCACCAGTCCGATAATGCCCAACCCCGCCGCCGCCAGCAGAATCGCGGTGATCTCATGGAACATATTGTCAAACATCATGGCGCTTCACTCACATTGACACCGAGGTCGAAGGGAGATATTTTTTCCGGGGCTTCCCCTGTCTCCCCCGGCAGCCCCGACCCGACGCCGGCCGGCCGGCAGGATTTCATAATGGTTCATTTCCTGAAGACGACCCGCGGCGCTGCACCGGGGACAGAGGTTTGATATAATGCACCGTTATCGTCCCGCGGGCGGCCTGACGCACCGAAGGCCCTGCAGAACGCTGTCTTTGGGTGACTTTGCCATTCTATCTTGTCCGAGGCTGCGATGAAATTCCTTCCTTCCCAGTTAATATATTTTCTCCAGACCCGGGAGACCACGAAAAAAATCCGCACCTTGCTCAAGTTTGTATTGTTGTTGGTTTTTTTGATTACTACCTACAGCCTGCTCTTTCACTTTCTGATGGAATACGAAGGCCGCCGGTTCAGCTGGATCACCGGCTTCTACTGGACGCTCACCGTGATGTCCACCCTGGGGTTTGGAGACATTACCTTCACCAGCGACTTGGGCCGGGTTTTTTCCATCGTCGTGCTGCTGTCCGGGATCTTATTGCTGCTGATCATGTTGCCCTTTACTTTCATCACCTTTTTTTATGCCCCCTGGCTGGAGGCCCAGTCCAAGCTGCGGGTGCCCCGGGAGTTGCCGGAAGAATTCGATGATCATGTGATCTTTACCAGCTTCGACCCCATCACCATCAGTCTGGTGGAACGCCTGAGACATTACCAACGCCCCTACGTCATCCTGACGCCGGATATCCAGCACGCGCTGGACCTCATCGATCAGGGCTACAATGTGGTGGTGGGAGACCTGGACGACCCCGAAGCCTACCGGCGTCTGCGAGTGTCCCAGGCCGCCATGGTGGTGGCAAATAATGACGATATGAAGAACACCAATATCACCTTCACCATCCGGGAGATAACCACCCGGACCCCCATCGTCACCAATGCCGACCTGGATGAATCCATCGACATCCTGCATCTGGCGGGCAGCACTCAAGTGTTCCAGTTCATGAAAATGCTGGGGCAGGCCCTGGCCCGCCGCGCCCTGGGGATCAGCCCCCGGGCCAATGTCATCGGCCGCTTCGACCGCCTGCTCATCGCCGAAGCCGCGGCCATGCGCACCCCTCTGGTGGGCAAGACCCTTCAGGACAGCGGCATCCGGCAGGCCACGGGCATCAACGTGGTGGGTCTCTGGGAACAAGGGCAGTTTCAGGCCCCCCGGCCCCAAAGCCTCATCAATCCCACCACTGTGTTGGTGCTGGCCGGCTCCGAGGAGCAATTGGCCGATTATGACCGTTTTATGGAAGGCGTGGGGGAATTGACCGCCCCCATCCTGATCCTGGGCGGCGGCCGGGTGGGGCGGGCCGCGGCGGAGGCCCTGGAGGAAAGAGGCCTTGATTTCCGTATCATAGAGAATAATCCCGACATCATCGAAGGGGACGACCGGATAATCCAGGGCAGCGCCGCCGACCTGCACACCCTCATCCGCGCCGGGATTAAAAGGTCTCCCTCAGTCTTCATCACCACCCACACCGACGACCTGAACATTTATCTGACCATCTACTGCCGCCGTCTGCGTCCGGACGTGCAGATCATCAGCCGGGCCACTTTGGACCGCAACATCAGCATCCTGCACACCGCCGGGGCCAATCTGGTGATGTCCGCCGCCTCTCTGGCGGCCAACACCATCTTTAATCTGCTCATCAGCAACAAGGTGCTCATGATCAGCGAGGGGCTCAACATCTTCCGGGTCAAGACCCATCCTTCCCTGGCCGGCAAGACCCTGAGAGCCAGCAAGATCCGGGAAGAGACCGGGTGCACCCTCATCGCCGTGCAGGCCGAGGGAAAAATGCGCCTCAATCCTGATCCTGACCTTCCCCTGAAGGCTGCGGACGAGTTGTTCCTCATCGGCACCGGGGAGGCCGAGAAACTTTTCCTGACCCGCTACCCGGAAGTGCTTTAACAACGCCTTTGCAATACGCGAGTAAAGGAGTGACGAGTTGGACCGGTATATGGGGCTGGCGGCGGTGGTGGTCGGTCTGGTGACCTGTTTCTAGGGTGCGTCAGACTCATCTTCGACAGTTGTTGGTCGATTTTAAGGGTCTTTGGAGCATAACTTCTTGAAATTACTAACCCAGGTTCCGGATAATGTTAAAAATGTAGTGGCCAACTAATGCCATTTTCGCTATCTAATGCAACAAATAGGAGCACTGGCAAAGCTCCTTGAAGCGAGTGGCGGTCAGGTTGAGCAATGCCTCTGCCATAGTATTCATCAGATCATCCAGGTAGGCAAAAAGCCGGTTCCGGCAGACATGTTTTTTTAATCCTACTACGTGGAATTATTGATTAACCCTTAACAAATACTGACAAATCCCCCCTGACCCCCTTTAGCAAAGGGGGGAAAATGAAAGGACTTTTGGACTACTGAACGCAGTAGCATTAACCACTGCCACAACTTCTCCACCGGGTTAAACTCGGGAGAATAAGGCGGGAGAGACTTAAGAATAATATTTTCAGGTACTTTTAAAGATTTTGCTTTATGCCAGCCGGCTTGATCCCAGGCGACTTCATCTCATGGTGTCAAACTGGGCAGCACCAGTTGGAAAAGACGGCCAGCATGTCCAATTATTTATGACGCTATGTATAGCGCCAATGCAGGGGGGTCGGGGGGGGGAGGATTCCGCAGGCGAGACACCGGCGCCCCAGGAACCGCCGCTCCCCCAGCCAATCCTGTTCAGCGTTCCTCCCCTCCCCCTCCGCCTCAGTTCAAAGCCACCCAATCGGAGCTGGTGGCGCCTTTGGCCTTGTACCATTTGCCGTTGGTGGTATCCAACAGCTCCTCGCCGATGAAATAGGGGGTGACGCCGCTGGGCGCGCCGCTGCTGGTACGATAGCCCGTCTGGCCGCCCACCACCCAGGTCCCCGGCGCGCCCGCCGCGGTGCAGACCCAGTGGGTCGCCTTGCCCGCGTCCGGGCTGGAATTCAGCCGCACGTCCCCCTTGTTGCCGGAAATCCTGAGGCCCGTGCCGGACAGGGTCGCCTGCACCGGGTCTTTGAGATAGACCGCGCTCAGGTCCCACTCCATCTGCACGATCTGGGTGGTGAGGTTCCCCCCGGAGGGCCCCGCCCCGGTGATGACCACCGTGTCCCCCCGGCAGAAGGTGGAGGGATTGGTGACATTGGTCAGCTTATAGGGCGTGGCCGTGCTGGTGTTGCAGGTCTGGTTGGCCGGGATGGCCGAAGCCACCGCCAGGCGCAGGCCGTAGAGGTAATATTGCCGCAGGAACAGCGAGGGCGTGATCAGCCCGCCGATGGTGGAGATGAAGCCGTCGTTCTTGTACTCCTGGCTCAGACCGACGATGCCGTCGTCATAGTAGCGATGGTTCACCACGCCGCCGAAGGAGCTCACCCCTTTGGTGCCCACCGCCACACCGTTGGGCCCTTCGGTCACCATGGTGCCGCTGGCCGTGGGGGTGGACATGAAGATGGCCGGTCCCTCCAGGTCGGCTTTGCCCAGACCCGCCACTTCGGTGCAGGCGTGGCTGTCGGTCCGGTTGGGAATCACCGTCCGGTCCTTGTACAGCACTGAGTCGCCGGAGTCGGTATAGCTGATGCTGCTCATTTTCAGGGAGATGACCCCGGTGCCGCTGCCGGAGGCGCCCACCAGGTAGCTCGGGTTTTTCAGGTGCAACTGGCAATCGGTGAAGGTGATGTGGTTATACCGGGGGTACATGGCGCCGTCCCGGAAGTTGACGCCGTAGCTGGCGGCGTTCAGGCCTTCAAGCCAGCAGCGGTCAAAGTAAAGCTGCACCGTCTGGTGGCTCACGTCCACGTAGGCGGTGCTGGTGAAGCCGCCGAAGTCGTCGGCGGTCAGCCCGGAAAAGGTGGCGTGGGCCCGGCCGCCGCTGTTATAGACCAGGATCTTGCAGCCCATGAGGGAGGGATTGACGAAGTGCATGGTGGTGCAGGCCCAATAGGGGTCCATGGTGCTGGCCGTGAGGTTGATGGCCCGGTAGCAGGTCTCGGCTTCAAAGCCCTCAAAAGAACCGAAGAAGCAGTCCTGGATGAAGAGGGCCGATTCGCCGAAATTCTTGATCTTGACGTTTCTGAGGCGGATCCACTGGGAGCGCCGCAATTTCAAACCGTAGTCGCTGCGGGCGTCCCCGGGGTAGGACGCCTTGATGATCTGCAGGTTCTCCAGGGTGATATAGTTGGCGAAGGCCCCGCCGGCGGTGAAGTTGCCCGTAATGAGAATGCCGTTGTCATTGGCGCCGTTCACCGTCAGCTTGACGCTGCCGTTGTTGCCCCCGCCGGGCTTGCCGCTGAGGGTGAGGCCGCAGTAGTTGGGCAGTCCCGTCGCCCCCATGTCGAAGTTCAGGTTGGCGATGACATAGGATTCCCTGGTGAGGACCACCGGCGGGCGGGCATAGACGCCGCTCCCCACCAGGTGGTTGCCGGAGTCCACCGCCTTTTTGATATACGCGGTGTGGTCGGTGGCGCCCGCGGGAATGAACCAGTCCACCAGCACCTCTTTGAGCGCGTTGGACAGGCGGATGGCCCCGGCGCCGGTCCAGGCGAAGATCTGGTAGGCCCCGGCCCTGATCTCCCCGTTGATGGTCAGGGTCTTGCCGTCGGCCACCGACAGGACCGCGCCCCGCTGCAATTGCAGGGTGATGTTGGCCGGCACGGTCAGGTCGGTGCTGATGGTCGCGGTCCCGGCCGGCACCCGCAGAATGACCTGGTTGCCGCCGATGGCGGTGACGGCGGACGCCAGGGTGCTGCCGTAGGCCGGGTCGCCTATCCAGATTTCCTTGCCCAGCCTGGCGTCCACCCGGTCCAGGCCGGTGTCGTAGGTGGTCTTTTCCTGGGTGCCGCTGGCCCCCAGGCTCGGTTTGTAGAAGAATTGGTTGGCTGTCCAGGTGCCCCCCACCGTCAATCCGGCCATCACCGCCACCGCCAGGATGAGCCGGATCCGCTTGAACTGTTTTTGCATAGCACCTCCCCTGACGCCGCTGCCCCGGCGCCCCGTGTTCACAGATGTGCCCTCAGGCAGAATAGTCATACCGGAAGCCGCCGCTCATTGACAGCACCCCTGGGATTCCTGTCACGCTTTTGCTTTGCGGATGGCTCCCAGGTAATGGGTGCACAGGAAGGGGATCTTGGCCAGCAGGTGGCAGAGGAGAAAGGAGTAGGGGGCCAGGGCGCGGCACAGGGGCGGGGCCAGGGTGAGGCGCTCCAGTTCGATGCGGCACCCCGGAAAGAGACGGTGAATCTCGGCCTTTTTCACCCCCTTGACGTCGGGGTTGGCGGGATTGTCCACGTGATAGTCATACCACAGGATGAGGCCCCCGGGTTTCAGCAGCCGCACCATCTCCCCGGCCACCCGGGCTTTCATGGCCGGGTCCAGGATGGAGGTGAAGACCGTGGCCTGGAGCACCAGGTCAAAGGAGGCGTCCGGCAGGTCCAGGGAGGCGGCGTTGGCGCAGATCAGGGTGACCTCTTCATTGGTGCGGGCCCGGGTGAGCTCCACATGCCGCCAGATCAGGTCCACGGCGGTGATATGCGCCGCTTTGGCCCCCCACTTGATGAATTCGTTGATCCAGAACCCTTCGCCGCAGCCGATCTCCAGGATGCGCCGGTCCTCCAGGCGGGCAAAGCCGTGGCGCCGCAGCAGCTCCAGCATGCGCTGCTCCCGCTGCTGCACCAGAAAAAGATGCCCCGGATTGAAGCAGGAGTAAAGGTCGCCGCAGGAGCGCCGGGCGTAGGCCGCCTGGAGGCGCTCCTCTTCCTGCCGGAGACGTTGCTCCGGGCTCTCGTGTCCGGAAGCGGGCGGTCCCTCCGGTCTGGGCTCGCCTCCGCTCTTAGCCATGTCCCGCCTCCCCGTGGCCCGTCACCCGGCCCACTCCCGCCGGAGACGGGCGATGAGGGCCGCCCAGCTTCCCAGCCCGTAGGCCAGATGCAGGAGCAAATACAGGGGCGGGCAGACCAGCAGCCTCACCTTGGCGGACAGCTCGGAAGGGGCCAGGTAAGCGGCATACAGGGCCAGGGCCAGGTAGATGGAGCCCAGGTAGCTGAGGGCGGTGGCGCAGGCCGGGGAAAAGAAGCTCCCCAGCCCCAATCCCCCCAGCAGCCCCACAAAGAAGAAGGGGATGAGGTGGCGGCCCGAGCAGTCCCGCCAGGAGGCCATCACCCAGTAGCCGTTGCCGTAGGCCTGCTGCAGGAAGGCGCCCACGGTGGAGCGGCAGGCATAGGTGTTCCGCAGTTTCGGCGAAAGATAAAATTTCCACCCCCGGGCCCGGATGCGGGCATGCAGTTCGTTGTCTTCGGCCCGGCCCACATCCTCCCGCAGCAGCCCCACCTGGTCAAAGACCCACCTCCAATAGAGGCCGCACGGCACCGTTTCCACGATGCCTTCCCGCTCGCCGTGGCGGAAGGGGGAATCGCCCACCCCGAAGGGCGAGGACAGGACCGCGGCAATGGCCTGGCCCCAAAATCCCTCCCCCCGGGTGGTCCAGGGCCCGCCCACACAGACCACCCCTTCCGGACTGTGCTCCTCCAGGAGCTGCACACCGTCCCGCAGATAATTGGAGGGAATGGAGACGTGGGCGTCCACCCGCACCACGATTTCCCCCCGGGCGGCCTGGAGCGCAATGTTCCACCCCGCCGCCACCGCCACCCGGGGATTCTCCAGGATGGTCATGGCCAACTCCGGGTGGCTCTGCCGGAATTCCTCGGCAATGGCCCGGGTGCGGTCTTCGGACATGGAATCCACGAAGATGAGCTCCCGGAGCTCCGCGGGATAGTCCTGATCCAGGTAGTTGCCCAACAGGGTGGACAGGAACTTCTCCGCATTCCGGGCCACGATGATGAACGACACGAAACGTCCGGGACGGCTGCTTGTCGGTTGCATAACCGCCTTTCCTTTGGGGAAGCACTTTGCCAAAAAAGCGATTCATGGTTCGCGACGGCGCAGGCTACACCTTCCCAACACCTAACACCTGAAACTCATAATCAATTTCAGCGCAGCCTCATTATAGCACGACGGCCCGCCGGCAGGCAGTGAAATAGAGGAGCAGACGCAGCTCGGCGGGGCCGGCCAGTCCCAGGAAGCGGGCCGCCATCTCCCGGTAGGCCAGGAGTTGGGGGCGGTATTTTTCCGTCTCCCGGGCCAGGAATCCCTCCCAGTCTTCTCCCGAAGGCGGCCGGGAGGTTTTGTAGTCCACCAGCCACCACTCCCGGCCGTTGAAGATGAGGCGGTCCATCTGGCCCCGGCGCACCAGCCCGGGGGCCGCGTCCTCCAGCAGCCACTCGCTCATGGCCGTGGGCCAGTCCGGCCTGAGAATCTCCTTGAGAACCGGGTCGTCCCGGCAGGCCCGGACCTCCTCCAGCACCTGGGGGGCCAACCGCCGGGCGTCCTCAGAAAAGAGGCCGCTCCGGCGCAGGGCCGCGGCCACCCCGGCGGCGTCGGGGAAGGGCGCGCCCCGGGACAAGGTCTCCAAGAGGGCATGGATCACCTCCCCCCGCGCCCGGGCGACGCGGGAGGCTTCGGCATCTCCGGGACGGGCGACGGCCTGGAAGGGTTCCTCCACGGCCAACCGGGAAGGGAATTCCAGACGATACGGGAGTTCTTCCCGGGCGATCCGGAGAGCGGCCGGGGCCGTGGGCGCCGCCGGGGGAGACCCGGCAAGAGGAGGACAGTCCTGCCGGATTTCCACCACGGTCTCCGGGTCCATCCAGGCCGGGGAAGCACCGGGGGTGACCTCCGGAGCGCCGAAGTGACCCCACAGCCAGGCCAGGGGACCCTGGGCCGGCGGAGTCGGCGGGCCTTTTTTCGGGGTCGCCAGAACTCCGGAAAGGAGCAGCCGCCGTTTGGCCCGGGTGGCCGCCACATAAAAGACCCGGCGGGCCTCGGCCAGGATGCGCCGGTCCCGCAGGGTCTTCAGGAGGCGAAAATCGGCGCCCGGCGAATGCTGCCAGGAGGGCGGCGCCAAAGCCAGCCCGTGAGAGGCCGCACCGGGAATCTCCTCCAGCAGGAAGGGGGGGCGCCGGTCTTCATTGGCCAGGGGCTGCCAGTCCAGAAACGGCAGAAACACGGTGTGGAATTCCAGCCCCTTGGCCCCATGAACGGTGAGGAATTCCACCGGCGACTCCTGGGCCTGGGGGTCGGGGGGCTGAAATTCCTCCTGGAAGGAAAAATTCACCTTTTCCCAGGTTGCCTGGGGCAAACCGTTGTCGGCCCGGCCTATCAGGTCAAGATAGGTCAGGGCGTTGGCCACGCCCGCGGCCCCTTCGGTGGCGGCCACGGCCTCCCAGCCGTCCAGACTCTCCAGAAAATCGGACAGTATCCGGGCCAGAGGACGGCGTCCCACGGCGGGCCAGGCGGCCTGGAGAGCGGCGGCCAACGTGCGGAGCACCGCGGGGGCGGCGGGCGCGGCAGCCGCTTCCTGGATTTTTTCCAACCATAGTTTCCCAGGGCTCAAGGCCGTCCGGGATACCATCTCCAGGCTCAATCCCGTCCACGGCGCCCGCAGCAGCGCCGCCCAGGCCACCTCGTCCGCGGGGAAGGCCAGAGCCCGGGCCAGATTGTGGAGATGGGCGGCGGGGCTGGCGCTCAGCTTCAGGCCTTCCCGGACTTTGGCCGTCAGACCTGCGGCCTTCAAGGCCTCAAGATACGTGGAGAGATGGCGCCGGGTAAAAAGCAGAACCCCGATCTTCTCCCCGGGGGGAAGGTCCAGCAGGGCCTGCTGGATTTCCCGGGCCAGCCAGCGGCCCTCGGCCTGGCGGGCTTTGCTCCGATCGTCCGGGTCCTGGAGAAACAGGGCCAGGCGGGGCGGCCGGCCGGGGTCGGCGCCGGGGGCCGGGGTGGCTACGTGGAACGCCATCCCCTCCAGCGTGGCGGGGTCCGCCAGCACCGTGCGCCCAAAGACCTGATTGACCCAATCGATGAGACGGGAGGTGGCCCGGAAGTTGGTTTCCAGCTCCAGCCCCGCAGGGATCAGGGTGAACCCCCGGGAGCAGCGCACCCCCTGCCGGCGCACCTCCAGGAAAAGGCGCAGCCGGGCCTGGCGCCAGCCGTAGATGGACTGTTTGGGGTCTCCCACCACCATCAGGGTGCGGTCCGGCCCGCCCTGCCAGTCGCCCATGAGACGACCCAGCAACGACAGTTGATTGACGCTGGTGTCCTGGAATTCATCCACCAGGAGGTGCCGGTAGCGGCGGTCCAGGCGCTGCAGCAGCTCGCCGGGGTCCTCGGTGTCGAGCAGATTCAGGGCCCCCCGTTCCAGAGCGGCGAAATCCACGCCGCCCTCCGCCCGGCACAGCTCCTGGTAGACCCCGATGACCTCCAGCAGGAGCAACAGCAGGTCCTGCAGAGCAGTCACTTCCTCGGGGGAGATGCGGGTCAGGGTGAGCCCCCGGATTTCTCTCAGGAGCCGGACGACCCCGTCGGGGAGATGGCGGATCAGTCCGATCCAGTCTGATTTCTCCCAACCCTTGGGGAAGCCGTGGGAGGGCGTAAAAGAGCGGCGCAGCTCTCCCTGCTTGGTCAACAGGGCGTTGGCGATCCCTTGCCAGGAGGGCAGGTCCTCCGGGCCGACACCCGGCAGGTGCGGCGGGAGCATCTCGGCCAGGGGGGAGCCCGCTTGGGCCAGAGCCGCATAAAAATCCCCCCAGCGTCGGCCCAGACCAGCCGCCCCCAGGGCTTGCCGCAGGCTACCCAGGGAGTCGGCGAGGAGCCGGTCCTGCCGCTGGGACAATAGCTCCCGATATCTTTGCGGGACCTGGGTCAGGGAGGCCAGCTTCATGAAGTCCGACAGATTTTCCCGTTGGCCCAGCAGTTGCTCCAGCTGTCGGGCCAGCATCGGCCAGTTGTTATTGAGACGCACCAGGCGGCGGATCAGGGCCTGACGCCAGGGGTCCTCCTCCTGCCGGGCCGCCAGGCGCCGCCGGGTCTCTTCCACGGCCTCCCGCCTCAGACGCTGGTATTCCTGTTCGTCCAGTTGGCGAAAACTCAGAGGCAATCCCGCCTCATAGGGCGCCCGACTCAGCAGTCTGGCGCAGAAGGCGTGAAAGGTGGAGATTTGCAGGCGCTCAAACAGGTCCAGCCCGAAGTCCGGACGCCTTTGAATGGCCCTGGCCAGCCCTTCCAGCCGCGCCCGGTGCGGCGGCATCTCGGTGTCGCCGTCGGCCTCGGGTTCGAGAAGCAACTGTCTCATGCGGGTGCGCAGCTCCCCCGCGGCCCTGCGGGTGAAGGTGAGCACCAGGATGTCCTCCGGCGCCTCGGCCCGGGCCAGCAGGTGCAGGTAGCGCTCCAGCAGCACCGCGGTCTTGCCGGAACCCGCCGGGGCTTCCAGGTGCACGCTGAGGCCGGGCTGGACGGCCCGGTCGCGCCGGTCCTGGTCCGGCGGCAGCCCGCTCACCGGTCGTCCTCCCCGTCCTCCCCCTCTTCGGCGGCGGCCTCCCCGCGGTAGCCGCACACCAACAGGTAGGGACAATAGAGGCAGGGCCCCTTCTCCGGATCGGGCGGTCTGGGATCGGGCCGGTAATCCCCGGCCCGGAGGCGGCGGCCCAACTCCGCCAGCCGGTCGGCCCAGTCGTCCAGGAGCCGGTCCCACTCGTGGGCCTTCCCGGCGTAGTCTGCAAATTTCAGGTGGTCCCGCCGGGGAGACCTGAGGCCGATATAGCCGGCCCGCACCGTGCCGGCAGCTTCCGGCAGTCCCACCGCCCCCGCCCGCAGGGCCAACAGATAGCCGGGCAACTGGAATTCCCGGACTTCGTTGAAAAGGGCTTTGGGTGTGGGAATCCTGCCGGTTTTGTAATCCCAGAGCATGACGGCGCCGTCGGCGTGCTGATCAATGCGGTCGATGCGTCCTCTCAGGAGAAAGGGCCAGTTACCGGTTCTCAGGCCGGCGAAAAGCGCTTCCGCCCGTTGCCAGCGCCAGCCCTCGGCCAACCGTTGGGCCTCCAGGTCCAGCCAGGCCCACAGCAGCCCAGGAGCGCCGGAGTCGTCCCCGAACCAGCGCCGCCATTCGGCCTGCCAATGGGGATCGTCCAGAAAGGCCCCCACCGCACGACGGGCCGAGGCCTCCAACAGGTCCCGGGCCCACTGCCCGGCGACCTCTTCCTGGGGAAGGGAATGTTTCAGGAAATGCTCCACAAAATCGGCCAGGACGCGGTGGAGGCGCTCACCCCGCTCCAGGGGCGAGAGGCCCGACTCGATCTCCGGCAACCGGCGCAGCGCCAGGAGCACTTCCAGAAGGAACCGGCAGGGACAGGCCAGAGCCATGTCGGCCTGGGTTATGCGCAGTTCGGTGGGACAGGGCAGGGGCACGGCGGGCTCTTCCGTGTCGGCCCGGATGGAGCCTTGAGCCCCCAGCAGGGCACGCACCGGGGGCGCAGAAACCCAGGCGGGATGGGGCCGGCTTAGGGGGCAAAACTTCTCCTCTCGCCACTCCCCCCCCCACAGGGGGAAAGCCACGTTCTCCTCCTCCTGCACCACCCGGGGGCGGGTAAGCACCAGGTGCGGGGCCGACGCCAGAAGATGACCCCACAGTTCCCGTGCGAACCGTTGCTGGCTCTCATGGGTGCCCCCGAGGGTGAGGGCGTTTTCCCGGGCAGTGAGCAGGGGGTGGAACCGGGGGCCGGCGGGCAAAGCCCCGGCGTTGAGCCCCAGGCAGAAGACCCGGTCAAAGTCCAGGCCCCGCATTTCCAGCAGCCCCAGAACCTGGAGACCCGCCTCTTCCGCGCCCGGGCCGGGGGGCAGAAGGCGTTCCGCCCCCTGTTGCAGCCACTCCAGGACTTCGCCGGCGCTGAGATGGCGCCCTCCCACCGCGCTCTCCACCTGGTCCAGGAGATTCCGGAGGGCGGCGAGGTGCCCGGCGAGCTCTTCCCCCGGAAGAGCGGGAAAATCCAGGAATCTCCAAACCTGTCGCAGCCGCGCCAGCCATTCCCGGCCCGATGAGGGGCCCGAATGGAGCGCGCCGAAGGCCTGGTCCAGCATCTCCAGCACCCCGCGTCCCGAAGGCTCCTCCTCCAGGACGGCGGCCAGGGCCGGCCGGAGCCGGGGCCAGCCGGCTTCCCGCCGTTCCTCCCGCCACCTGCGGTCGGCCAGGGCCGGCGGCAGGCGGACGGACTTTAGGGCCCCAAAGAAGGGGGACAGCAGCAGGGAGGCCAGATCTTCCCGTCGCTCCCCCCCGACGATGAATTTCAGGGGCACCAGGGCGGCGCGGCACAGCGGCGTCTCCGCCAGGGCGGGCCCCCGGGAAAAGTTGTAGGCGAACAGCCCCCCCTGCTCCGGCTGGCCCAGCAATGCCGCCAAGACGCGCTCCAGCACCGGCGCGTATTCCCGGTCCATCAGGGGCGAGGTGACGGCGAGGCGGTGCAGCGGGACGCCGTCCATCGAAACCGCCTCCACCACCCGGGCCGCCACCCATTCCATTTCCTGGCGGGGATCGGGGAGGACCACCGCCTCCTTGACGTTTTCAGGCTGGCCAATCAGATGCAGATGTTGCAGCGGCGCCAATCGGGCCACGTCCTTCAGCCAGGCCTCCTCCACTTCCGCCGCGGTTTCCAGGCCCACCAGAAACACGGCCTGGGGCAGAGGCAACCGTCCGGCGGCCAGCAAGCGGCGCAAATAGGACGGCACCTCGCCGGGAGCCAGCCACTCTCCTTCCCGCAGCAGGGCAGTATAAATAGAAAAGACCTCCTGTCGCCAGGCCGTCAGGGGGTCGTCGCCCAGGCCGAGGGCGTCATCCAGCAGGAGGTGCCGGGCCAGAAGCTGATGGGAGTCATCCAGGGCGGCAGCCCAACCCAGATCAGGGGCGGCTCCTTCAAAGGGAGGGGCCGCCCTCAGGGCCTCCTGCCACAGGGCCAGGCGCACCAGGGGCGGGGCGGGGACCACCGGAGCCCACGAGGCTTTGAGGAGCTCGGCCCACCAGGCTTCCAGGGTGAGGAGCCGCAGAGGCTCCCAGGCGCCGCCACCCGCAGCCGCCACGGCCTGCCGCCGGCGGTGCCACACCTGCCGGGCCAGCCGCTGGTGGGGGACGACAACCAGGGCCCGGCCGCTGACTTCACGGAGAAGAACGTCCTGGAGTTCCGCCCCTGAGGCAAGTCTTCGGGTGGGCAAGGTCATGCTTTTTCATAGCCGAAGATGAGGGGAAAGAAAAGGCGCTTTCGGCAAAAAGCCGGGGCGCGGAAGGCGCTGCCTGGAAAAGATCGTTGTGGGGCAGGGGCCGGGGATCGGAGCGCCCTGCCCCACAACGCGCCCACCCCCAACCTGTGGCCGGCCGATGCATGGAGTCAGCCATGCCGCAATAATCACCGGCCACGGCGCTGATGCCATGCATGGCGGGGATTCCCACCCTCCCCTGAGGGGGCCCTCAGCCGTGCCCCCCTCAGGATGCCCCTTTGGCCCCTAAAAACGCAAGAGCCGTGAGAGCGGCGCTCCCACGGCCCGTGCGTTCAGCCCGAAGCAGCCGGCGGGTTCGAGTGAAACCGCGGCCTCTGTCGGCTTCCTTACTTGGCGGTCTCTTCCTTCTTGATGTCCTCTACCTTGGCGCCGCCCTTTTTGTCGTCCTTGCCGGCTTTCTTGGCGCCTTTCTTGGTTTTATCCGACCCTTTGCCCTTCTTGCCCTTGTCTTCGGACTTGACGCCCTTGGTCTCCAAGACCTTGGGTTTTTCCGCTTCTTTGCCGGTGGCTTCGGGCGTTTCGGCCGGGGTTTCCATCTTTACCGCGCCCTTGCCCTCTTCTTTGGCGGCGGTCTGGCAGAAACCGGCGGAGGTCAGGCCCAGCGCAAAGGTCAGGGCGGTGAGGGTGCTAACCAGTTTTTTCATGTTCTTCCGAAACTCCTTTGAGTTGGTATGCTCGCGGTGGGCGATTACCCTCTTCGAATGCAAAAGGCTTGCCAATTATTTAATGGCGCTTCTTAAGCGAATCATTTTCTCTGGCTATGCCTGAAAAACAAAATTGGTAATATTTTCAACAGTATCTATAAGTCGGGATCATCGCTTCGATCTCACTTAAACGCGCTCAGACCGCCTTCGTGCATCGATGGATTCGTTAGCGCTCTCTCTGTAGCAATGTGACAGTCTTTCAAATCAGCAGGTTCTCTAAATTTGAGAGGTCGGGCAGAAAATACCTCTGGCCTTTGTCAAACTGAAAAAATCTATGTATCTTCTTATGGCCTGAGCAGTTTGAGGAAAAAACATTAATTGGTTCTCATCCGAAAAGGATATGCGTCTTAAATAATTTATGGCCTATTGACTCTGCTCAGCAGTTTTCGGGGCCATAAGTTCGTTTCGGGTAATAGTGTTAGTTGATGCACAGGCATTAAGTAAC
>Ga0194110_10004311_pt1 | contig 17254 bp, 28 predicted proteins | sample TA2Kig1200mmetaG_FD_146192 | JGI IMG/M metagenome (GOLD analysis project Ga0194110, IMG submission 146192) | Freshwater microbial communities from Lake Tanganyika, Tanzania - TA2015032 Kigoma Deep Cast 1200m | ecosystem: Environmental > Aquatic > Freshwater > Lake | place: Tanzania: Lake... | reverse complement strand
TGGAAAAGATCCGGTCCGCCCTGCCGGATGCTTCGGTCCTGATCGAGATCCAGCAAATCCAGGACCGGCTGCTGCAGATGGATGGGAAACTGGCCGAGCTGGATGCGCGGGAGGAGATCTCGGACAGGTCGCGCCAGCTCGAGCGCGACGACATCATCTGGAGGGCGTTTGAAGAGGTGGTCAGGCTTCTGGGGATTGAGTAGGAACCGCCACCGGAGTTTCGTGGCGGTGATCGAAGCGGCGGTGCGCGCTACTTCCGGCGCCGGCCGCCGCGCTTCGCCTCGGTGTTGCGCTTCAGGTCGAGCAGCCTTTCTTCGCTCTCCTTCAAGAAGGCCTTCAGCTTGTCGTCGAACGAGGTGCGCGCCCGCCCTCGTACCTGACGCTCCTCGGGCGAGAGCGCCTGCTTGACCGAAAGGTCGAGCTTGCCCTTGTCGTTGAGGCCGAGGATCTTGACCCTGACCTTCTCCCGTTCCTTAAGGTAGTCTTTGACGTCCTTGACATAGGTGTCGGCGATCTCGGATATGTGCACCAGACCGCTCTTTCCTTCGGGGAGTTCAATGAAGGCACCGTAGTTGGTGATCTTGACCACCGTGCCCTCGACGATGCTGCCTGTTTCCAACGCCATGTTCTAACAGACACGCTCCTTTCTTTCTCTGATTCTGGCGCGCGACGGATTACACCCGTGCCCCTCCAGGAGTGTCAACGCGGCGCGGGGGTGGGACCAGGGGTAGGGCGGACCAGGATGACGGCGATCTCCCCTGGCCGGATGAGCCCCAACTGCTCCCTGGCCATCCGCTCTATGTACTCCGGCGTGTTCAGCAGTCGAATCTCCTCGCGGAGCTGCGCGATCTGCTTCCTTAGCGTGTCCCGCTCCTGGACCATGACCCCCAAGTCGCGCCGCACCTTGAACCCGTCCCAGTAAGCCCCGCCGAACGCGACCGCCACCGCCAGCAGCACGCCGGTGGCCACGAGCGGTCCGGCCCAGCGCGGGATTACGCGGCGGGGAGAGCCCGGGGGCAGGATAGGACGGCGCGCTTCTGCGTGTGCCATGACGTCTGCTGCGACGAAGGGACGACTCCGGCAGGTTGCCCCATCCCGCGATTCGCTGGCGCCGCCCGGATTCCTGCCGGGGTCCTGCTTCGACCGGTGGAAGAGGCGCTGCGGACCCGCCGCCATGCCGGCATCGCGTTCGCCGGTGCTCCGGGGGACCGCCGCGCCCGCATCGAAGGGACCGGCCTTGACGTGTGGGAGGTCGTCGCCATCCACAAGGCCTGCGGGGAGGACACGCAGCGAACCCTCCAGATCCTTGAACACCTCAGCCCCCGGCAGGTCGATGCGCCTCTCCGGTACTACCGCGCTTACCCCGAGGAGATCGAGGCGCTGAAGGCTGAGAATGAGCGCTCCCCGGACGAGTGGGAGCGCCTGTGCCCGCACCTGACGCCGCTCCGTGGGCAGCACCGGCGGAGGGACCGGTCTGCCCCCCGAGGGGCTGCACGACTCGGGCCAAGCATGCTACAATGTAGCGTAGAGGTGACAGGAATGCCTGTGGTTAGGCCGGTTTCGGTGAGGCTTGAGCGGGAAGTTGATGCCGAGGTGCGCGATATTGCCCGCCGGGACGACAGGCCCCTCGGCCGGGTCATCAACGAGCTCCTTGACCGTGCGCTGCGGATGCGGCGGTTTCCGGGCATCGTCTTCGTAGAGGGACCGGGCGGCGTCAGAGCGCACCTCAGCGGTAGCGGGCTCGACGTCTGGGAGATTGTGGCGCTGGCGCATGCCTACGGATCGCCCGAGAAGGTCCGCGAGGCGCTGCCCGCATTGTCGGAAGCCGACATGCGGCTGGCCCTGGCGTATGGGGGCACCTATCCGGACGAGATCGAAGATCGCATCCGCCGCAACGAGCGGCCCATGGAGGACTTGATGCGCGAGTACCCGTTCGTTCGGAAGATCCCCGCGTAGGTGCCGCCTCGCCTGCTGCTCGATGTTCACTTCTCACGAGCCGTCGCCGACGCGCTCCGTTCCCGAGGATTTGACGTCGTGGCTGCTCAGGACGATGCCTGGCTCCGCAGCCGCAGCGACGAGCACCTGTTGGCAGCAGCAGCCGAGCAACGGCGCGCGGTGGTCACGTACAACATCGACGATTTCGCCACCTTGGCGCGCGCGTGGGCCTTGGGTGAACGCGGGCACTTTGGGATTGTACTGGTGCACCCTGGGACGATCGCCCAGGCGGACATCGGAGGGCAGGTACGAGCCCTTGAGCACCTCCTGGCGTCACTTTCCACAGAGGACGAGCTCAGGAGCGTAACGGTGTTTCTCGGGAAGCCCGATCCTGAGGAACGGCCTTCCTGATCCGAACTCCCCCGCCCCTCGACCTCGGGGCGCCGGGGCAGCTGGGTTCACAGCCCGAGAGTGCGCACGAAGTCAATTGGCCGGACAATGGCGAAGTTATCAGCTCCACATCTTTCTCGGACTGGATCTCCCACATGTCGCGCAGCAGCTCTCTCATTGTGAAGGGCCTTGTGCCTACTTCCGCGCGCCCACCGGGAACGCCGCCCAACCCGCGTACCGCGCCCGTGCGCCCAGGGCCTCCTCGATCCGCAGGAGCTGGTTGTACTTGGCCACGCGCTCGCTGCGCGAGGGCGCGCCGGTCTTGATCTGGCCGGCGCCGGTGGCCACGGCCAGGTCGGCGATCGTGGTATCCTCGGTCTCGCCGGAGCGGTGGGAGATGATCGAGGCGTAGCCCGCCGCCCGCGCGATCCCAATCGTCTTGAGCGTCTCGGTCAGCGAGCCGATCTGGTTGAGCTTGACCAGGATCGCGTTGCCGACCCCCTCGGCGATGCCGCGGCGCAGTAACCGGGGGTTCGTTACAAACAGGTCGTCGCCCACGATCTGCACCCGGCCGCCGAGGCGCGCCGTCAGCGCTTTCCAGTCGGGCCAGGCGTTCTCGTCCAGGCCGTCCTCGATCGAGACGATGGGATAGCGCTCGACCAGGGCGGCCAGGAACTCGATCACCTCAGGGCCCGTGCGCCGCAGGCCCTCGCCCGCGAAGTTGTAGGTACCGCCTCCGGCGCCCTGCGCGCCGCGCTCGAACAGGCTGCTTGCCGCCACGTCGAGCGCCACCGCGATGTCGCGACCCGGCCGGTATCCCGCCGACTCTATCGCCGCCAGCACCGCCTCGATCGCGGCCTCGGTGGACGGCAGGTCGGGCGCGAAGCCACCTTCGTCGCCCACCGCGGTGCTCATGCCCTGGGCGTGCAGCGCCTTCTTCAGGTGGTGGAAGACCTCGACCCCGGCCCGCAGCGCTTCGGCGAACGTGGGCAGGCCGGCCGCGGCGATCATGAACTCCTGTACGTCAATCCTGTTGTCCGCGTGCGCGCCGCCGTTGATGATGTTCATCAGAGGCACGGGAAGCAGGCACGCCGCCTCACCGCCCAGCGACCGCCACAGCGGCTGTCCCCGCGAGGCGGCGGCGGCCTTAGCCACGGCCAGCGAGACCGCCAGGATCGCGTTGGCGCCGAGCCGGCTCTTGTTGTCGGTGCCGTCCATCTCGAGCATCGCACGGTCTATCGCGGCCTGGTCGAGGGGATCGGCGCCGGACAGCCGGGGCGCGATCTGCTCGCACACCAGGGCGACGGCCGCGCGCACGCCCTTTCCCAGGTAGCGCGCTTTATCGCCGTCGCGCAGCTCCAGCGCCTCGTGCTCGCCCACCGAGGCGCCCGAGGGCACCGCGGCACGGCCGGTTGCCCCGTCGCTCAGCGTGACGTCGGCCTCGACCGTGGGGTTGCCGCGTGAGTCAATGATCTCGCGTGCGGTGATGCTGGTGATCATGGGCATGAATATCGCTCCTACCTTTCCGATGTTGGCGTTCGATGAGCCGTTACCGTTGCGGCCCACCCTTGTCAGCGTAACCCTGCTCTAAGCCTGCATCAACGCCGCCTTCCGGCGCCGGCTGGGGATTGACGCCGGGACCGTCCTCAACCTCACCCTCAAGGGAGGCCGGATAGAATATCCTACCACGCCTCCAGCGTGCGCCGATCCTCTACGATCTCGTATGGCGGCTCAGGGGACGGACGCCCCTCGGGCAGGCGCAGCACCTTCACCACGAGCTGCCGGGGGCCGAAGTTCACTTCAACCAGATCGCCCACCTCGACCTCGGCGGCGGGTTTGGCCCGGCGGCCGTTCAACGCCACACGCCCGGCGTCGCACAGGCGGTTCGCCATGGCGCGCCGCTTCACGAGGCGGCTGGACTGGAGGAACTTGTCTAGGCGCACGTGGTTACCTTCTCGAGAATCTCCGCCAGCGGCCGGCCAGCGATCGCCTCACCGTTGTAGCGGTGTAGCCCACACCAGGCGGTACCGGAAATCAGCCGCCCCTTCGTGCTCTTCAAGGAGACCCGCCAGCGCGTGCATTTGGCGCCCGATGTCGTCCTGGCGGATGGCCCGGCTCGATACCACGACGATCCCCGAATGTGAGCGGCCACTTGCCAGAAAAGCCCGATGCAGATGAACGGAGTCTCGCACGTTGTATGTAACGATTGCCCGTTCTCGGCGCGAGGCTTCCACCAACAGCAGCTCATCCGGGAGATCCCGGACAGGCCGTGGCTCTTCCTGAAGGGCAACTACATCATGCCCCCGCGCTCGGAGGCTCCGAGCCAGTGCTGGGGAGAGATGGTTGTCCAGCCAGAGCCGGGGCACTCTCAGCCGGCCTGATCGTTCTCGGTAAGGAATCCGTCAATCTCGTCACGATGGGCTTCCCCGTATGCGACGGCAATCTCGATCTCGCGTCGATCCAATCCCGAATGATCGCCAAGGAGGCGCGCTACGTCCCCCTCGTAAGCCCGGTGGAGAGCAACGACCTCCCACACGTCAAAGCCAGTCCCTGCCAGGTGTGCCCGTCTTCCCTGCGGGCCGTCAACGAACGTGATGCCGGGATGCCGGCGCATTCGGAGACCTTCCTCCACAAGCCGGGCCAGCACCTGGCTGACGGTCCGTCTCTCCTGGCGTGCAAGAGCGCGCAGTTGGCGTTCGTTCTCTTCCGAAACCCGTCCGCTGATTGGTTTGCGTTGCCTTGTCGCCGGCATGGATTCCCACCTACACGGTAAGTGTAGACATCGCATACATCGTAAACGCCTCCACGAGACCTGTCAACGGCTGCTTGGTTTGCTTCGTGGCAAGCGCCGAGCGGCTCAAGGGTGCTACTCGCACGGCATGCTGCGCGGGCGTCAGCCCAGTATCTCGTCCGCGGCCAGTGTCAGGTTGGGGAAAGCTTCAGGGGACAGCGCCTCGCCGCGGCGGACCTTCCGACCTTCGCGGTAGCCCTCGGGCGAGGGCTGCCGGTAGATCTCGATGACCTCGCCTTCCAGATCCGCCAGCCAAACCTCGGGGATGCCCGCGCGGGCGTAGAGGGGCACCTTCACCTCACGGTCGGCGTCGGCGGACGTCTCGGACACCTCAACGAGCAGGAAGGCATCGCCGGGGCCCGGATGCGCGGAGGCGTAGAAGTCAGGCCGCGGGCGGAGCAACGCCAGGTCGGGTTGCGGTTCGGAATGCTCTCCGATGCGGATGGGGTTCTGGACCCACACAATTCCCCCGGCCTGCACGGGGGGGAAGAGGGCCGTGAGTCGGCCGACGCACGCAGCATGTCTGCTCCCAATCGCGGCCATCTCGACGATCGCTCCCTCGATCAGCTCGACCCGATCGTCCTCGGAGAGAATCCCGGCCTGGGCCATGCGGTAGTACTCCTCCACCGTGAAGCGGCGCGTCAGCAGCTGGACGGGCATGGCAGTACACCTCCTGGCCTTTTCCCAATCATCCCGCCCTTCCGCACCACTGTCCAGACCCGCAGCCCGGTCCAAGCCCGGCACCACCAGGCAGCCCCCGATTGGGATATCGGCTCGACTGGGCCTGGCTTGCGGGTCGGTCGCGGGAGAATCCTGCTCTTGCCGCAGGACCGCAAGCACCGTTCTGCGCGGCCTTGCATGCGCCGCCGCCGTGGTGGCGATCATCGCAGCAGCCGCTTCCACCGCAGCCCCTCAACCCAGTTTGAGATCTCTGCCTCAGGCACGGTCCTGGTAGGTGATGTCCTCGCATTCGAGGACCTGATGGTCGTAGGCAGGCCCGTACTGCTGCACGGTGTCCGCGGAGAGGTACTGGTTCAAGCGGCCGGGCTTCATCTCGACATGCCGGCCCTGGCCGGCCGGCAGGCCCGGGTCGTGAGACTGGGGAAGGCGACCGTCGTGGGGAAGAGCACCGCGAGGGACGTCCAGGAACGCCTGGCCAGGATGTCGCCCAACATCCTCGGGCCGACGGTAAGGTTCCAGGTGGGTCAGTTTGAGGTGACGGCGACAATCCTGCGGGAGGGAAATCTGATGATTCCGAGTCCGACATCGTTCAACCCACGGGTCTTCCACCTTGACACGGCGGTCACCTCGCCGCTGCTAAGCCTGCTGATGCCCGCTACCTGTCGGGATGCCCTGCAGCAGGCAGGTGTAGCGCTCTACCTCGCGCCTGGAGTCGGAGGGGTCCCGGTTATCCGGGAAGATGACCAGGTTGGTTCCGGAACGCGGAGTCGCGATCGTCAGCGTGGACAGGCCACGTTCTACGCGCATTTCAGGAAACCACTTGACCACGGCGGCGATCGCCGCGGGGACGGCAATGGCGCCAGCGCCCTGCGCGAACAGCGCGCGCCCGAGACGCTGGGGCAGAGTGTAGTCCTCCGTCGTGACCTCCTCGCGGCTTGTCCCCAACTCGCTCATGGCCTGGTCGTCGAGCGTCGCCACTCTGCGGATCTGCACGCGTGCGATACCCACGACGATCTCAACGCGCGTCGCGCCCGTCCGCTTGATGCGCTCCGCCAGAGCCACGGCAAGGTCGAGTGAGGTGTATAGGGCGTTGAAGGCGTCCCGCCTGTCAGGGAGGGAATGCTGATGCTGTGCATCGTCCGGGGAGGTTCAGTACCCGCCTTCCAGGTCCTCGCGCAGGATGCGCAGGACCGTTGAGGCGCGGTCCGTGAGGATGGTGTCGATGGGGGTCCGTCCGGCGAGCAGCGGCATCGGCGCGTGCAGCCATTCCTTGGCGGTCTTCTCACCCATCAACCTCGTGGCCAGCTTGCGGATCTCGGTGATGTCAGCAGCCACCTTGCCCTCAGCGGTGTACCGCTCAGGACCGGTGCCCGCGGCCTCCCAGCGGGCCACAGTGCGCCGGCCCACGCCGACCGCAGTGGCGAACTGCTCCTGCGTCTGGCCGAACCATTCCCGCAGGGGCTTGGCCTTGATGCGCTCCATCCTTGCGGAGCGCGTAATGGTAGTAGATGTGGATGCCATGATTCTCTCCGCGATCTGTCGACCCAGCCGGGCTGTCCGTTTCCAGTGTGCCAAATGGCACGCCCAGTGTCAATGAAAGTAGGCGTTCGGAGACGGTCACGCCCAGCTTTGCCTTTGACTCCCACTTCCTGGTGTACCGGTTTGGCCCCGGCCGCCAGCGGGCGTTTCGCCGGTTGCCTCAGTGACGGCCGTATACCGGAGCGGAGGGACTCAGGCGGGAGCGTTCAGCAACTCGCCCACGGCCTCCTGGCCGCGCCCCCTAGGGAGCAGCACCCGCCCTTCCCTCAGCGCGACGCCGATCACTCCCCGGCCGTCCCTGAGCGCCCTCCGCGCCTCGTCCAGTGTGTAGGGGAAGACCTCCACGCTGACCCCAAGTCCGACCGGCTTGTAGCGCACCATGCGCTCGCCGAACTCCTCCACCGAGTCCCGCAGTACGATCAGCACGTCGGCGTCGCTCGCTGCCGTGGCCTCGCCACGGGCCAGCGAGCCAAAGAGCACCACGGCCAGCACCCTGGGGTCCTCGCCCAGTTGCTGCGCCCAGGCCTGGAGCCTGGACAGAACTGCGTTGGGGTCACGCTTCCAGACTCTGACGCTCACAGTGCTCGAGCACCTCGCGGGCGATCCCTACAACACAACGTCCCCGGCCTCCTGCGCCGTGTAGTGGCGGGCGGCGGGCCCCGCCGGGTGGACGTCGGGATACCGTGTGGGAATGTAATACCTGTCCAGCACCCGGCTCTTCTCCAGCAGGGTATCTGTCGGCTATGCCTCCGCGGGCAGGGTGTCCAGGAGGTCAATGATCGAATGTCCCCACGCGACCTGGCCCCGGCGAAGGTGCAGGGCTCTTAGCGCGGCCTCGGCAGCCTGCTGCGCGGCGAAACACGCCCAGGCGTGGTCGCTCATATCCACGCTCCGTTCCGCGCGGGCCAGATTGATCCTGGCCTGCTCGAGCCAGTCGCGATACCGGTTCATGGTCACCCCCCGGCAACTAGGTCCGGACCTAGTTCTGCCGGACCTGCAAACCGCACTTGACCCGGGCGATGAACACACCGAGGACCCGGCCATGGACCCAGCCCCCGACCCACCATCCGCCAGCCTCCCATCCACCAGCGTCTCATTCGCGGGGCTGCTCTCCGCGGCGGCCCGGCTCTCGGACGCCGAGCTGACCGCGCAGGTCGGGCGCCTCGCCCACGCCGAGCGGGAGGCGGCGGTCTCACTCATCGCGAACCTGGCGGAGCTCGACCGGCGGCGCCTGTACCTGGCCGCGGGCCATTCTTCGCTCTTTGTGTACTGCACGCGTGTACTCCATCTCTCGGAGCACGCCGCGTACCGGCGCATCGAGGCGGCCCGCCTGGCCCGGCGCCTGCCGGTAGTCCTCGAGCGCTTGGCCGAGGGGACGGTGACCCTTACGACGCTTTGCCTCCTGGCCGCGCACCTGACACCCCAGAACCACGCCGAACTCCTCGAACAGGCCCGCTACAAGGGCCGTCGCGAGGTCGAGATCCTCGTCGCCGCGCTGCGCCCCCAGCCCCCGGTTCCGGATCAGGTTCGGAAGCTCCCGACCCCGAGTCAACCAGCGCCGCCGCCGGCCCTGCATTCGCCGGACTTCACTGCACAGGCAGCCGCGCCCCCCCCGGCGCCCGCACTGCCCCCGGCACCCGCACCGCCCCCGGATCGCCCGCCCATCGTGGCGCCCCTTGCGCCCCAGCGCTACCGGATCCAGCTCACGGTTGACGCCGATACCGTACAGAAGCTGCGGGGAGTGCAGGCGCTGTTGCGCCACCAGATCCCGGACGGCGATCTGGCGAAGATCCTCAATCGGGCCCTGACGGTGCTACTACGCGACCTGGCCAAGCAGAAGTTCGGGGCGACCGACCGGCCGCGTTCGAGCCCAGGCGCGGCGGCTGGCTCGCGCCATGTCCCAGCCGAGGTCAGGCGGGCAGTCTGGGCGCGCGACGGCGGGCGCTGCGGCTTCGTGGGCGAGGGCGGCCGCTGCGCAGAGCAGGACTTCCTGGAGTTCCACCACGTGGTGCCCCACGCGGCGGGAGGGGCGGCGACGGTGGACAACATCCAGCTCCGGTGCCGCGCCCACAACGCCTACGAGGCCCACTGCATACACGGCCTATTCGACGATGCCTGACCTCAGGGATGAACCGGCCCGCTCTTGATTTCCGTATTCTACAGAATTGTGTATAATGCTAGCTACAATGGAGCATCGAGTATCCGCCACCGAGATTGCCCGGAATCTGGGCGATATCCTTAACAGGGTGCGCTGCAAGGGAGATGCCTTCGTGGTGGAGCGGAATGGAAAGCCGATTGCCCGGATCATCCCGCTGCCCGCAGCCCCCCACACCTCGGTCCGGGATGCTCTCACCGCGTGGCGCGCAGCCGGAGCGCCCGACCCCGCGTTTGCCGGTGATCTGGAACGCATCGGTGAGGCAGACCGCATTCCGGAGGACGCATGGGCCGTGCGACCGGGCTCGTCATAGACACCAGCGCACTGGTGGCCGTCGAGCGCGAATCGGGGCCATGGGAGGAAGTCCTTGCATCTGCCGGTGACGAACCCGCTGTCCTCCCGGCGATCGTCTACGCTGAACTCCTGGCGGGCGTGCGCCTGGCGGATGACCCTGCCCGTGCCGCCCGGCGACGTGCCAAGATCGACGCGCTGATCACGCGGATCCCGATCGTTGAATTTGGCCCCGAGATCGCCGAACGATGGGCGGAGGTGTTCGCGACATTGAGCCGCCGGGGTCGCCTGATCCCGGCCAATGACCTTGCTGTCGCCGCAACCGCACTGCATCTGGGCTTCGGTGTCCTGGTAGGGCCTCAGGATGACGCGCACTTCCGAGCCATACCCGGGCTGCGAGTCTTGACCCTGTAGTCCGGCTAGGCCTCCGTCCCCGGGACCAACCGCACCACTCCACCGCGGCCATGTCCTGTCGAGTCATAAATGAGTGTTACCGAGCGGGGTATCGTCTTGTCATTAATCGTGTTACCGGGCCTGTGCAGCGGCCCGGGTGGTCTGGAGGCGCAGGCGTCGGATTTGGAACCGTTGGTGCGGGCGTGGATGCCGGGTGGCCTGGACGGGGCCCCGGTGCGCCAGGCCATAGATGTGGTGGAGCTTCCGCTCGATCGTTTCGGCGAGAGTGAAGGGGTCGAGGCGAGCGCGGAGCTGCTGGAGGGTCTGGAGGGTCGCGTGATCGGCGTCCTCGGCGGCGAGGAGGCGGTCCAGCGGGGTCTTGGGGAGGTCGTAGACCCGGCGGAGTCGCGAGCCTGAGCTCCCCCCTGTAGAGGTCGTTGATCGCGGCCAGGGCCTGAGGGGAGTCGTAGCGGTCCCAGCCAAGGAGACGGCGGACGTGCGTCCAGTTCTTCTGCTCGATATGGGCGTTGTCGTCTTTCTTGTAAGGCCGGCCACGGGTGAACTGAATCTCGCGGGCCTCGCAGTAGCGGAAGAGGTGGTGGTTGATGAATTCGGAGCCGTTATCGGAGTCGAGGCCGCGCAACGGGAAGGGCAGCGCGTCTCGGATTTCGTCCACGGCGGCGCCGACTGCGACCTGGCCCTTGCCCATGACGGCGCGGGTTTCGCCCCACCCGGAGTAGATGTCGGTGAGGTTGAGGGACTGGATGAAGTCGCCGTCGGCACAGTCGCCGGAATGGGAGACCAGGTCGACCTCGGTGAAGCCAGGGGCAGCGATATCCCAGTGCTCGGTCTTGACGGGGATATGGTGCTTGAGCAGGGCACCGGGCTTCGTGCGCCCGTAGAGGCGGCGGCGCAGCCGATGTTTGGTCTGCCGGAGGTAGCGATCGATCGTGCTGGGGCTGATGGTCTGGAGGTGGTGTTCCACCCGTGCAGGGATGTCAAGATGCTGCCTCGCCCAGGGCAGCCAGAGGGGGAGGAGGGCCTTGAGCCGGACCGACCAGGGGTAGCCGGCGGCCTCCCAGATGTGCTCCAGGACGGACAGGAGCCGGGGGTCATAGGGAGATGGGCGGCCGCGGCGCCGCGCTGTGGCTGGACGGGGCGGTTGGGTCAAGGCGCGGATCGCGGCCTTGCGGTGGTAGCCTGTGGTGGCACAGACCTCTGTGAGGATCTGGACCTTGGTGACGCGGGTCGCCCGCTCGTACCGCTGCCGGACCGCTTGGACATACTCGCGTTTGGACGTGGGACTCACCGGGGCCTCCTGCACCAGCATCTAGGGACGTCGTCGGGTAACAGGTATTCTGACGCGACGATGGGATCCCCGGTAACAGTTCAGGTGACTCGATTCGCCCGCTTGACGGCGAAGTACCACATCATGTACGCTATCTCTGTACAGTACGTGAATCTGTACAATAGCCCGCCCAAGGATCGCAGGTGATACCATGCCAGTTCAGACCACATATACGGATGCGCGAGCGCGCCTGGCCAGCCTGATGAGCCGTGCCGTTGAGGATCGGGAGACGGTGATCATCACCCGGCGGGGCAAGCCGGAGGTGGCGCTCATCGCGGCGGAGGAGCTCGACGGGCTGCAGGAGACCGCACATCTGCTCCGGTCACCGAAGAACGCCGAGCGGCTGCTGAGAGCGCTTGGGCGCGCCGTCGCGCGCACGGGAAGGCCGCAGACGGTCGAAGCCCTGCGCAAGGAGTTGGGGCTTGAGCGGAAGTAGCCCCCGGGAGTCCAGGGGACGCAGGGCCCGTGACACCGTTTTCCACCCCGAGTTCATCGAGGATCTCCGCCATTGGGTCGAGACGGACCGGAAGGTGGCGCTGCGCGCGCTTGACCTCATCAGGGCAATCGCGAGGGATCCGTTCGCCGGGATTGGCAGGCCGGAGCCCCTCAAGTACCTGGCGCCCGGTGTCTGGTCGCGTCGGCTGACGCAGGAGCACCGAATCGTGTACCGAGTGAGTGAGGACCGAATCGATTTCCTGCAGGCGCGATACCACTACTAGCGGCGACGACCTCCCAGCCGTCAAACGAAGCAGCTATGGGCCTCCTCCCGGTAGCCGGCCTCAAGACCCCGTCCCTTCAGGCTACCAACCTCGCCGGTAAGACGGGATACCTGCGCCACCAGTTCGGCCATGGCGGCGACCAGCCGCTTCAGAACCCGCTCCGGCCTGTCTACAAGACGTATCGGCCGACCAGCCCGCGGACTACCGGGCAAACGTTACGGGCAGGAGATGCGAATCTCGCGGAGGGCGTGTGGTGTCGCGGGTGGTCTTGCGGGGCCTTCCTGAAGCGGACCTACTCTATCAGCCTTCCCATGCTCCTGACCTGGACGCCAGCCTGCCTGCACATCTCCCTGACCCTCTCGTCGTGGCCGTCCAGGTCGGCCGGCACATCCCCTGGAGCCGGGTCAGCAGGAACAGCCCTGCCACGGCAACCAGGCTCGCCACAGACGCCGCCTGCCCCAAGGCAGCACATCCAGTTGCCACGCCAGAAGCCCGGCGATGCCGGACAGCGCGCTGAGGCCGCAGAGCAGCAGCACCGCGCGCCGCTCCGACAGGCCGAGGGCAACCAGGCGGTGGGAGGGGTGGTCCGTCCCGCCCTGGAAGACCGACCCGCCGTGGGCGATCCGCAGCCAAGCCACCGTCAGCGAGTCGAAGATCGGAACCGCCAGGATCAGCCCCGGGGTGAGCACCGCGAGCGCGACGTTGGTGACGACGCGGGGGTCAGCACCCGCACGCGTGGCTGGACGCAAAGGCGGTGCGGGTGCGCGGCCCGATGGGCGCGTGGCGAACATGGCGGTGGCGGCCATCGGGGTACGACAGCAGGGGCTGTGGGGCCAGGAGGTCACACCGAGCAGCCCTATCGTGTGAAGGCTGCAAGTGCTCTGGCGGCTCGCTCGGGACTCACCCGGTTGGCCAGGTCTTCAGCGGGTTCAATCACGAGGGCGGCATCTAGCTTCTCCAAGATCATCCGGAGCGCATGGAGTGAGAACTCCGATCGGCTCGCGAAGACGCGGCTCAAGTGCCCAGGATCTGTGCCGGTTTCCTTGCAGAAGCGGTATCGGGAACCAAAACGGACCTCTATCAGGTCGGCCAAGTAGTCACGGTAGTCAGGTGGTGAAACCTTACCCTGGACGATACCTAGACGCGCTTCAAGATCCTGACAGATGCGGTAGCAAACAGAATCCACGGAAAGACGCGAGCGACGGAACGCCTCAGCCCACCAGGAGGCAAACTCTGACCACTCCGGCTGCTCCTCGTACATCCGCTGAACAGCGGCCAGAAACTCCCGTTCCCGCTCCTCTAGCCCCTCCAGGCTCAGAGTCCTGCCGGTAATCGTCTGAAAAGTCTCCTTCTTTGTCATCACTGACCTCGTCTTCTGCTAATGTGACGCGACAGGAAAGAGCGTCTAGATCATACCTCCAGAAAACCATCTTCGGGCCGGATCTCTATCAGCTCGGCGATTCCCGCTACCGAGAGGTAGACAGACCGTTGATCGAAGCTGTTGCCTGCCCGCCGTAGCAGCGCTCGCAGCTCGTCCACTCGGTCAGCCTGGATCGCCACGGCATACTTTCTGCTCAGATCCTCCACAGGCGGGTTCCCCTCAGCGGGCGACCATGCACCAGGAACCGTTCCGATCTTCTGGTAGACGACGGCTTCTGGGCCAGTCACCGCTCCGAAGGTCCGTATTAGGGTGTCCTGCAGGAGTCTCCACAGGATGGGAGGATGGGGCCTCCGATCCGAATCCCGCACAACAGGGATCAGGAACACGCATTCCGGTCCGATCCGCACGCTGGCCCTCCCGTTTCATCGAGTTGCCCTCCCTCCCGTGCACCTAGCATATGTGCTAGTTGACGGGTGGTCAAGCATATGTACTGGTCTAGGATGCGTCCCGTTCTTGCCGCCCTCCGCCCCCATAGGACATATCGGCCGACGAGCCCGCCATCTCCACCCCTACCCAGCCTCGGGCAGGCGCGGTAACCCACGACCAGCCGCCGATCGCAGCGCGCGCCGGGGTGCCTATCTACCAGGGGATTGTAGAGCGGGTGTTACGGGCGGGGGAGGTTGTGAATGCCGGGGGGTGGAGGAGGACTCCGAATCTCGCTGGGGGAGCAGAGGTCGCGGGTGCGTTGCGGCAGTGTTGCGGGCGTCGAGCAGCGGGAGGTCTTGCGGGGCCTTCCCGAAGCGGACCTACTCTATCAGCCTTCCCATGCTCCTGATCTGTACACCGGCCTCCCTGCACATCTCCCTGACCCGCTCTTCTGACCGTCCAGGTCGGCCGGGATATCCCCTGGAGCCGGGTCAGCAGGAACAGCCCTGCCACGGCAACCAGGCTCGCCGCAGACGCCGCCTGCCCCAGGCGGATCAGGTCCAGGAAGCCGGCGTACCGCCACTGCCCCCGGTAGATGGCGGCATGCTCCACTCGTACCGCAGCAGGTGCGCCCCGACGAACGCCACGCACAGCAGCACCAAGTCCACAGCGAGGCTCAGATTGGGTCATGGTATGATGGGGCGGCGTGGAGGAAGATCGATCTCTCGGGAGGCCTGGAGGTGATGTAGTCCCTGTCGCGGTATCTTGGTGCAATCCGATGGACCCGGCACGCCTTGTATGAGAGACTCCCTCGGCTGGCCCAGACGGGCGTCGTAGGAGGACAAACGGATGTGGAGGAAGTTCTCCGAGGCCCTGGACGCATTGTTCCAGCGAAGATGGGGCGACACGAGGCCCAGCAGCGACGAGCGGGAGGTCTCCTGCGCATCATCTTTGTCGAGGAGGAAGGCGCCTTGAGATGAAAGTCACCTACGATCCTGAGGCCGATGTCTTGTACATTCTTCTCCGCGAGGATGCCCGGGAGGCGGATACCGAGGAAATCCGGGAGGGGGTAACCGTTGCCTGTGACGAGCACGGGCGCGTTGTCTCACTCGAGTACATCGGTGCCGCGGCGGATGGCCTCGTCACAGATGGCACGGTCAGGGTGGCTGTCGTCAACTATCCCGGCCACGCGAGAGCGAGAGCATAGCTCCCCTTGTGCCAGACTGCGCGCGTCCCGGGGCGCAAGATCAGGGAGTACGTGGCCGAGGCGACGGTAGCGCGGCTGGCCGAGGAGTTCTTCGCCGCGAAGGTAACGACAGGAGCGTGGGCTCGTGAAGCAGGGCGCCCTTGAGGTCTACCTACCAGGGGATTGCAGGACGGGTGTCGCGAACGGGGGAGCCTGCGAATCTCGCGGGCGGTCTTGCGGGCGTCTAACAGCGGGTGGTCTTGCGGGGCCTTCCTTAGAGGTCAGGCGCGGGGTCTGGGAGCGCGACGGCGGGCGCTGCGGCTTCGTGGGCGAGGGCGGCCGCTGCGCGGAGCAGGACTTCCTGGAGTTCCATCACGTGGTGCCCCACGCCGCGGGCGGGCCGGCCACCGTGGACAACATCCAGCTCCGCTGCCGCGCCCACAACGCCTACGAGTCCGAGCAGGCGCACCGCCGCCTCGAGCTGCCGGCCGAGGCCTGGCACGACCCTACGCCGGACGCCTACAACGGTGCCTGACCTGGCGCCCGGTGTTCCGCCCGACCGCAGTCCGGCCCTCGGCCCCGCCACTTCGACTGCGCGGTTCCCAAAAGCATCTCCTGCCGACATCTGGCAGCAGGTGGACCGGGTCAGAGAGGCCATCAGGAGCAGGTACGGACCGTTCCCGGACAGCACGCCGGGGATTCGCGAGGACCGCCAGCGGTGACCACCGCCACTCCGGTGGTGGTGGACACGAGCGTGGCGGTGAAGTGGTTCTTCGACGAACCCCATCCGCCCCGACTTCCCGTATTCCACAGAATCCTGTATAGTCCGATCTGGGATGGAGCATAGGATCTCAGCCACTGAACTGGCACGGAATCTGGGCGATATTCTTAACAGAGTGCGCTACAGAGGGGATGCCTTCGTCGTGGAGCGGAACGGAAAGCGGGTGGCCCGGATCATCCCGCTACCCGGGGTGCCGCGCACATCTGTTAGAGACGCTCTCGCCGCATGGCGCGCCGCAGGCGCGCCCGACGCCGCGTATGCAGGGGACCTGGAGCGGATCAGCGCAGCAGACCGCGTTCCGGAGGACGAATGGAGCGTGCGCCCGGGCTCGTCATAGACACCAGCGCGCTGGTGGCCGTCGAGCGCGGATCAGCGCCCTGGGAGGACGCTCTCACCGCGCGGGTCCCGATCGTCGAGTTCGGCCCCGAGATCGCTGAGCGCTGGGCAGAGCTGTTCGCGACGTTGAGCCGCCTGGGCCGTATGATCCCGGCCAACGACCTGGCCGTCGCCGCGACCGCGCTGCATCTGGGCTTCGGTGTCCTGGCAGGGCCGCAAGGTGACGCCCACTTCCGCGCCGTACCCGACCTGCGGGTCCTGACCCTGCAGGCCTCCTAGGCCCTGGTCCCAGGTTGACTGATGCCCGAGAGCAGACCAGTGATCCGCATCGCCGCCGCCGTCGCCCTGATCGTGCTCTCGTCACCCATCCCCGCCATCCCGCAGGCCCGCCAGCCCATGCCGGACGAAGCCGTCCAGAACCTCGTGCGGGCCGCCCTGCTGGCGCACTTCGACCCAGCCTCGATCCTCGAGATCCAGGTGCTGGGATCAGCGCTCGAGGGCGACGTCCTTTCGATTGACACGCTCGTCGTCCACGGAAGGCCCGCCTCCTTCGGCGGCTTCCGCGGCGAGGTGATGGGCCACTTCGCGGACGTCCGTCTGGAGATGCCCGCGCTCGCGGCCCGTCAGATAAGGCTGGTCCGACCGGCGAGGGCGACCGTGGTCGCCAGGGTCACGGCCAGTGCCGTGGAGGAGGGACTGGCGAAGTCCTCAACGACGGTCCTGCGGCCGTCGGTGAGGTTCTGGGAAGGTCAGATGGAGATCGCGGCGACGATCAGGAGCGGGGACAGGCTCTACCCGGCCCAGGTCAGGGCCGTCCTGACCGTCGAAGGCAAGCAGCGCATCAATGCAGTCGTCAGTTACGCCCTGGTGCACGGCGCCAGCGTCCCCCAGGGCCTCATCGA
>Ga0194110_10004308_pt1 | contig 17259 bp, 13 predicted proteins | sample TA2Kig1200mmetaG_FD_146192 | JGI IMG/M metagenome (GOLD analysis project Ga0194110, IMG submission 146192) | Freshwater microbial communities from Lake Tanganyika, Tanzania - TA2015032 Kigoma Deep Cast 1200m | ecosystem: Environmental > Aquatic > Freshwater > Lake | place: Tanzania: Lake... | reverse complement strand
GAGGTGGACCGGGGTGCAGACCCCCGTGACGATCCCCGAGGTGGCGGACCGCGTGTGCGTGGCGTTGATGTCGATGCCGACGGCCAGTCGTCCGGGGCCGGCCCAGAGGTTGGCCGACATCGAGCCGAGGGACTCGCCGAGCACCACGTAGGCGCCGCCGTGCAGCAGTCCGACGGGCTGCGTGTTGCCCTCGACGGGCATCGTGGCGACGCTGCGCTCGACCGAGAACTCGACCCATTCGATGCCCATCTTCTCGGCGAGGGCGCCCATTCCGCGCAGCTTCGCCCAGTCGAGGCCGGAGGGGGAGTCGGGGGTCGTGGTCGTCATCATCGCCTTCGAGGTGCCGGGGCCAGGGGAGTGTCCGAGGTTCTCGTTACGCTGGACGAGTGACGGATGCCGAAAAGCCTACTCTCCTCGTCGTCGACGGCCACTCGCTGGCCTACCGGGCGTTCTACGCGCTGCCGGTCGACAACTTCTCGACGAAGGACGGCCAGCACACCAACGGCATCTACGGCTTCCTGTCGATGTTCGTCAACCTCGTCAAGGCGGAGAAGCCCACGCACCTCGCGGTGGCGTTCGACACGTCGCGGCAGTCGTTCCGCACGCGGGAGTACAGCGAGTACAAGGCGAACCGCAGCGAGTCGCCGTCCGAGTTCAAGGGGCAGATCCCGCTGCTGCAGGACTGTCTGCGCGCCATGGGCGTGCCGGTGCTCACCAAGGAGGACTTCGAGGCCGACGACATCCTCGCGACGCTCGCCACGCAGGGGGCGGCCGAGGGCTTCTCGGTGCTCGTGTGCTCGGGCGACCGCGACACGATCCAGCTCGTCACCGAGGACGTGACGCTGCTCTACCCGAACGTGCAGGGCGTGTCGCAGCTGAAGCGCTACGACACCGCCGCCGTGATCGAGAAGTACGGGCTGCCCCCGGTCAACTACCCGGACATCGCCGCGCTCGTCGGCGAGACCAGCGACAACCTGCCTGGCGTGCCCAAGGTCGGCGAGAAGACCGCGGTCAAGTGGCTGAACCAGTGGGGGTCGCTCGACGCGCTGCTCGAGAACGCCGACAAGGTCACCGGCGTGGTCGGCAACAACCTGCGGGAGCATCTCGACGCCGTCCGCCGCAACCGGTCGCTGAACCGCCTGCTGACCGACGTCGAGCTGCCGGTGACGCCGTCCGACCTCGCGCTGCAGCCGATGGACGCGCAGGCCGTGCGCGACATCTTCGCCCGCCTGGAGTTCCGCACGCTCCTGCCGCGGGTGTTCGACGCGATCGGAGCGGACCCCGCCGACGCGGAGGAGCCGCTGCCGGTGGCGCAGGCGCCGACGGCCGAGCACCTCGACGCCGCGGGCCTGGCCGCGTGGCTCGCCTCCGCCGAGGGCCCGGTCGGGGTGACCGTGACGGTCGCCGGGGGCGCTCCGACGGGCATCGGCGTGGCCGTCGCCGACCGCGCCGCCGAGACGTCATGGTCCGACGACGCTCGCGACGCGCTGGCCCCGTGGCTCTCCTCGGAGGCCCCGAAGGTGTTCGCCGACGCCAAGCCGCAGATCAAGGCGCTGGGGCGCCAGGGCGTGCACGTGGCGGGCGTCGCGTTCGACGTCATCCTCGCGGGCTGGCTGGTGCGTCCGAGCTTCCCCGACAAGACCCTCGCCGACCTCGTCGACCGGTATCTGGGCGAGAAGCTGCCCGAGGCCGACCCCACCCAGCTCGTTCCCGAGAACGACGGGGCCACGCCGGGCCAGCTGTCGTGGTTCGTGCGGCGGGTCGCCGAGGCTCAGCGCGACGAGCTCCCCGACCGCGTCGGCGGCGTGCTCGACGAAATCGAGCTGCCGACCCTCTCCGCCCTGGCCGACATGGAGCTCGCGGGCGTCGCGGTGTCGCACGAGAAGCTGTCGTCCTTCTCGGCGGAGCTCGCCGCGCGCGCCGACGGCCTGGCCGAGCAGGCGTACGCGGCGATCGGGCACGAGGTCAACCTCGGCTCGCCGAAGCAGCTGCAGGAGGTGCTGTTCGACGAGCTGCAGCTCCCCAAGACCCGCAAGACCAAGAGCGGGTACACGACGGATGCCGCCGCCCTCGCCGACCTGCAGGAGTCCGCACCGCATCCCTTCCTCGACCTCCTGCTCAAGCACCGCGAGGCGACCAAGCTCAAGCAGATCATCGACGCCCTCGACACCGCGACGGGTCCGGACGGCCGCATCCACACGACGTACGTGCAGACCGGCAGCCAGACGGGCCGGCTGTCCAGCACCGACCCGAACCTGCAGAACATCCCGATCCGCACGTCCGAGAGCCGTCGCATCCGCGCCGCCTTCGAGGTCGGCGACGGCTACGAGACGCTGCTGACGGCGGACTACTCGCAGATCGAGATGCGCATCATGGCGCACCTCTCCGGCGACCCCGGGCTGATCGAGGCGTTCAACTCCGGCGAGGACCTGCACCGTTTCGTCGGCGCGCGCGTCTTCGGCGTCGAGCCCGAGGACGTCACCCCGGCCATGCGCACGAAGGTCAAGGCGATGTCGTACGGCCTCGTCTACGGCCTGTCGGCCTTCGGCCTCTCCAAGCAGCTGCGCATCGAGCAGTCCGAGGCCAAGAAGCTCATGCTCGAGTACTTCGCGCGCTTCGGCGCGGTGCGCGACTACCTCCGCGGCTCCGTGGAGCAGGCTCGCCAGGACGGCTACACCGAGACGATCTTCGGCCGCCGCCGTCCGTTCCCCGACCTCACCAGCATGAACCGCGTGCTCCGCGAGAACGCCGAGCGTGCGGCGCTGAACGCCCCCATCCAGGGCAGTGCCGCCGACATCATGAAGATCGCGCTGTACCGCATCCGCGACGAGCTCGCGGCGGCGGGCCTGCGCTCCCGCGTTCTCCTGCAGATCCACGACGAGCTCGTCGTGGAGGTCGCGTCGGGGGAGTGGGATGCCGTGGAGCAGATCGTCCGCGCCCGGATGGCCGACGCCGCCGACCTCAGCGTGCCGCTGGACGTGCAGATCGGCTGCGGCGGGGACTGGGACGAGGCGGGGCACTGAGGCCTGCTCCGGCAGCTTTCCGGCCTCCGGCCCTGGCGGGCGCGGGAGCGGGCACGGCTGCCGGGCTCGGCCCTCGGCGTGGTCGAGCGCGCGCGGGTGAACGGGCACGGCCGCCGCAAGCCTCAGCCCCCGGCTGGCCTGGGTCGCGCGGCTTCCCTAGGCTCGGTGCATGACTGATGCACAACGCACCCCCACGCCGATCGACACGATCGCGGACGCGTGGGTGGACACCCTGGCCGAGCGTCGTCCCACGCTCGCGACCTACATCGGGCGCTTCGAGTACAACGACCGCTTCGGCGACTACAGCCCCGACGGGTCCGAGGAGCTCGCCGACCAGGCCCGCGCGACGAGGGCCGCCCTGCAGAACGCGGACGCCGTCGACGCCGTCGACGAGGTCACCAAGATGGACCTGGGGCGCGAGCTGGACCTGCACGTCGAGCTGCACGAGGCGCAGACGCACCTGCGCGACCTGAACGTCATCGCCTCCCCGGCGCAGGACATCCGCGCCGTGTTCGACCTCATGCCGACCGCGACGGTCGACGACTGGTCGACGATCTCCACCCGCCTGAAGGCCCTCCCCGGCGCGATCGACGGCTACATCGCCACCCTGCGCGAAGGCATCGCGCGTGGCGTCGTGCCCGCCGAGCGCCAGGTGCGCGAGGTCGTCACGCAGATCGCGCGGTACACGTCCGACACCGGGTTCTTCGCCTCCTTCGTGGGCGAGGCCGCCCCCGACGAAGGACAGCTCCCGGCCTCGCTGGCGCGCGACCTCGACGCCCATGCCGGCGCCGCCCGCGTCGCCTACAACGACCTCGCCGCCTTCCTCTCGAACGAGCTGAAGCCTGCGGCCGGCCAGACGGACGGCGTCGGCCGCGACCTGTACGGGCTGTTCTCGCGCGGCTTCCTCGGCGCCGAGATCGATCTCGACGAGACGTACGAGTGGGGCGTGCAGGAGCTGGCGCGCATGGTGGCCGAGCAGGAGTCGATCGCGAACGAGATCCTGCCGGGCGCGAGCGTCGAGGAGGCCGTCGCCTTCCTCGAGAAGGACGAGTCCCGCAAGCTGCACGGCACGGTGGCGCTGCAGGAATGGATGCAGCGGACGAGCGACCGCGCCGTCGAGGAGCTCGGTCGCAGCCACTTCGACATCCCGGAGCCCATCCGCCGTCTCGAGTGCATGATCGCCCCGACCAACGAGGGCGGCATCTACTACAGCGGCCCGACCGACGACTTCTCCCGTCCCGGTCGCATGTGGTGGTCGGTGCCGGAGGGCGTCGACAGCTTCGACACCTGGCGCGAGCTGACGACCGTCTACCACGAGGGCGTCCCGGGCCATCACCTCCAGATCGCGCAGGCGGTCTACAACCGGGCCGAGCTCAACTCGTGGCGACGTCTGCTGGCCGGCACGAGCGGCCACGCCGAGGGCTGGGCGCTGTACGCCGAGCGTCTCATGGAGCAGCTCGGCTACCTCGACGACCCCGCCGACCGTCTCGGCATGCTCGACGGTCAGCGCATGCGCGCGGCCCGTGTCGTGCTCGATATCGGCGTCCACCTCGGCAAGCCGCGCCTGGACGGCGAGGGCACGTGGGACCACGACTACGCGCTCGCGTTCATGCTGCGCAACGTCAACATGTCCGAGCAGTTCGTCCGCTTCGAGGTGAACCGGTATCTCGGCTGGCCGGGGCAGGCGCCCGCTTACAAGGTCGGTCAGCGGATCTGGGAGCAGGTGCGCGACGAGTACCAGGAGCGAGCGGGGGAGCGCTTCTCGATGAAGGAGTTCCACAAGCGCGCGCTCGACATCGGCGGTGTCGGCCTCGACACGCTGCGCGCCGCGCTGGCATCCGCGTGATCCCCCCGAGGGGCGTCGCCGCGGCGGCGCCTCTCGGTGATACGGGGGAATAGTCCGCCGTCGCGTAAAGTTCATTCATCCGAATGCAAGGAGACCCCATGGATGTTCGTTCCCTCGAGCTCGGCCTCGACACCTTCGGAGACATCTCACGAGCCCCCGACGGGTCGTTGCTGTCCGACGCGCAGACCATCCGCAACGTCGTCGACCAAGCGGTCCTGGCGGACGAGGTCGGCCTCTCGTTCTTCGGCGTGGGGGAGCACCATCGCAAGGACTTCGCCGTCACGAGCCCCGAGATCGTCCTGGCCGCGGCCGCCGCGCGCACGAAGGACATCCACCTCGGCACCGCGGTGACGGTGCTCTCGAGCGATGACCCCGTGCGCGTGTACGAGCGTTTCGCGACGCTGGATGCCATCTCGAACGGCCGCGCCGAGGTCATCCTCGGACGTGGGTCCTTCATCGAGTCCTTCCCGCTCTTCGGCTACGACCTCGCCGACTACGAGCAGCTGTTCGAAGAGAAGCTCGAACTGTTCTCCCACCTGCTGACCGAGAAGCCCGTCACCTGGTCGGGCCGCACGCGACCGGCGCTCCAGGACGCCGACGTCTACCCGAAGACCGAGACGGGCCTGACCGCGTGGGTGGGTGTCGGCGGCTCCCCGGAGTCGGTCGTCCGCACCGCGCGCTACGGCTACGGCATGGTCCTCGCGATCATCGGCGGCTCGGCTGCCCGCTTCCGCCCCTACGCGGATCTCTACCGCCGTTCGCTCGCGGAGCTCGGCAAGCCGCAGATGCCGATCTCCGTGCATTCGCCCGGCCACGTCGCCGAGACCGACCAGCAGGCCTGGGACGAGGCGTTCGAGGGCGTCGCCGAGCTCAACAACACGATCGGCCGGGAACGCGGCTGGCCCGAGTACAACCGCATGCGCTTCCAGCACGACGTGGGCCCCGAGGGGTCGATGTACGTCGGGTCGCCCGAGACCGTCGCGCGCAAGATCGCCGCGACCGTGCGGGCGCTGGGCAACTCGCGGTTCCAGATGAAGATCGCGAGCGGGTCGATCTCGCACGAGCGGCTCCTGTCGAGCATCGAGCTGTACGGCACGAAGGTGCGTCCCCTCGTCGAGGAGATGCTTGCCGAGACCCCCGCGTCGGTCGACGCCCACGGCATCCGGTGACCACGACCACCGACACCGTCCGGGTGTCCGAACGCCTCGACGCCCTGCCGTTCACGCGCCGGCACGCCCGGCTCCTGGGCGGGTCGGGTCTCGGATGGGCCCTGGATGCCATGGACGTGGGCCTCATCTCGTTCATCATCGCGGCCCTGAGCGTGCAATGGCAGCTCGCGCCGGGGCAGGCCTCCTGGATCGCGTCGGCGGGCTTCGCGGGGATGGCGATCGGGGCGAGCCTCGGCGGACTCCTCGCGGACCGCTTCGGCCGTCGGCACGTCTTCGCCCTCACGCTGCTCGTGTACGGCGCGGCGACGGGCGCGAGCGCGCTGGTCGGGGGACTGGCGGCCCTGCTGGTGCTGCGGTTCATCGTCGGCCTCGGGCTCGGTGCCGAGCTGCCGGTCGCCTCGACCTACGTCAGCGAGTTCGCCCCCGCGCGCATCCGCGGGCGTCTCATCGTCTTCCTCGAGGCGTTCTGGGCGGTCGGCTGGACGGCGGCGGCGCTCATCGGCTTCCTCGTCGTGCCGTCGTCGCCGGACGGCTGGCGCTGGGCGTTCGCGATCGGCGCGGTGCCCGCCGCGTATGCGCTGTTCGTGCGGTGGGGGCTGCCCGAGTCGCCGCGCTGGCTCGCCTCGCGCGGCCGCGAGGAGGAGGCGTCCGTCATCGTCCGCGACTTCGAGGCCGCGGCCGGACGTGTCTCGCTGTCGCGCGCTCCCGCGGTCGCGGGGGAGGAGGCGCCGTCGACGCGGTCGCGGGTGGGCGCCCTGTGGGCTCCGGCGCTCCGCGGGCGCACCGCGAGCCTGTGGGTCCTGTGGTTCTGCGTGAACTTCTCGTACTACGGGGCGTTCATCTGGATCCCGACGATCCTCGTCGCGCAGGGGTACGACCTCGTCCGCTCGTTCGGCTTCACCCTCATCATCACGCTGGCGCAGCTGCCCGGGTACGCGGTGGCCGCGTGGCTCATCGAGGCGTGGGGGCGTCGCGCGACGCTGGCGACGTTCCTCGCCGGGTCCGCCGTCGCAGCCGTGCTCTTCGGCACCGCCTCGGGCGAGGTCGCCGTGATCGCGGCGGGGATGGCGCTGTCGTTCTTCAACCTGGGCGCCTGGGGCGCGCTGTACGCGGCGACGCCCGAGGCGTACCCGACGGTGCTCCGTGCCACCGGGTCGGGCTGGGCCGCCGGGATCGGCCGGATCGCGTCCATCGCCGCGCCGCTCGCCGTGCCGCCGCTGCTGGCCGCCGGGGGAGCGCCGCTGCTGTTCGTCGTCTTCGCGGCGTTCTTCGCCGTCGCGGTCGTCGCGGCGCTGTGCCTGCGCGAGCAGCGCGGTCGGGCCCTGTCCTAGGCTCCGCCCGCCCGCGTCTTCCGTCGTTCGGGGCACGAGTGACCCGCCCCGAGCGACGGAGCGCGCCCCGAACCCGGACACGGCCGTCGGCGACCGGCCGCCGCGCCTCGCCCGCGTAGGCTCGAGCCATGGCATCCGTCCGCTATGTCGCGATCGGCGACTCGTTCACCGAAGGCGTCGGCGATGAACTGCCCGACGGAACCGTCCGAGGGTGGGCCGACCTGGCCGCGCAGGGATGGGCGGATGCCGCCGGCGAGCCGATCGCGTACGCGAACCTGGCGATCCGCGGCAAGCTCATCCAGCCGATCGTCGAGCAGCAGCTCGAGCCGGCGCTCGCGCTGAAGCCGACCCACCTGTCGTTCAACGGCGGCGGGAACGACATGCTGCGGCCGCGCACCGGCATCGAGCGGATCGTGGACCTCTTCGACCACGTCCTGCGCCGGTGCGACGAGGAGGGGGTGCGGCTCATCGTGCTGTCCGGAGCGAATCCGACGGCGGGGCTGCCGCTCGGCAAGATCATCGAGGCCCGTGGCGACCGCCTGTCGCGCGCGGTCGAGGAGCGTCTCGCCTCCCGGCCGGACGTCCTCACGGCCTACAACTGGTTCGACCGCGAGCTCGCCGGCGGCGACTTCTGGTCGGTCGACCGCCTGCACATGAACGCGCGCGGCCACCACCGCGTCGCGGCGCGTGTGATCGAGTCGGTCGGGCTGTCGGCGCCGGGGGAGTGGTGGCACCTGCGCGAGATCCTCGAGGCCGAGCGTCTGAAGGGGACGGCGTACTACCGCGAGCACGTCGCGCCCTGGGTGCGCCGGCGCCTCACGGGGACCTCGTCGGGCGACAACCGGCAGGCGAAGTTCGGCGGCGGCTGGGTCGAGCTGACCCCGCGGGGCTGACGCGGGTGGGTTCTGGCCCGCCGCGAGATCACGCGACCTCGTCGAGAGCACACGCTCGGACCGACGCGAACGTGTGATCGCGGTTCGAACGGGTGCTCTTGATGGACCGGCCCGCCTCGCGCGCGGAGGGGATGGATGCCACCGCGCAAACTGACATAATGTGCATTATCGGCTTCATTGGAACGGGGTGCAGGGGCGCACATTTCCACAGTCTCCGCCGACGGGGCAACCCGGCGTGACGCTGCGCCGTGTCCCGCCTAGCGTCGACGGATGAGCCCACAGACCTCGCCCCGAACGTTCGCCGTCCTCGCTGGAACATTTGCGGTGCTGACCCTCGCGGGATGCACCGGTGGCCACGATGCCGCTCCGTCCGCGTCCCGGCCGACGTCGACGTCCGCGCCCACGCCGTCGCCGAGTGCCCCGTCGCCGAGTGCCCCGTCGCCGTCGAGCGACGTCGCATTGTCGATCGTTCGTGATTACCTCGCCGCGATCCAGGCCGAAAGCTACGACGAGGCCTACGCCCTCCTCACGGACGAGTCCGCGACGCTTGCGGGCAGTGCGGAGCAGTTTGCCGAGGCGTCATCCTCCGGTCTGGTCCGACCGGACGAGGCCGCGGGCTTCCTCGGCGAGGAGGGTGCGCTGAGCGTCGGTGCCGGACCGGCCCCGGACACCGTCCTGGTGACCGCCGTGCGCGACCGTGTCGCCGACGCCTGGCTGGTGCGAAGCGCCGACGGGTCCGTCGGCATCGACGACGCCGGAGTGCCGCCGACCGGGGCCAGTCCCTACGAGTGGATCAACCCCGCATCGGGCGCGGAGGACGTCGGCGATGTCGTATCGATCGATCGGGCGGCGCCCGCGGCGATCCTCTTCCGCACCCCGGACGAGGCGGACGGCCCGGGCCTCGTCGGGTCGCCCGAGCAGCTCACGGCATACGCCGGGACGGTGGAGGTGCCCGTCTCCCCCGCCGCGAGCGAGAACGAGCGCCGCTGGGACATCGCGCTCGACTCCGCGTCGCCGTCGTTCGAGACGGAAGCGCTGACCGTGGTGTGGGAAGTCGCGCCCGGCAGCGGTCAGTGGCGCACATCGACGACACCGGTCTTCCTCGACCCGGCGTCCTAGCGGCAGCGCGGCGGGACCGGGGCCGCTGGAATCGAATGCGGGAGCCGGAATCGGACGAAGTGGCATCCATTGTCCGAATCCGGCGCCGTGATCCGATTCCGGCACCACCGCGGTCGGCGCCCGGCACCACCGTGGCAGGCGCCCGGTACCACCGCGGCCGCATACCGACGCCGTCGTCCGATTCCGGCACACACCCTGCACCTCCCGGCACGGCGCCCCGGCCCGCGAACGCTAGGCTCGACACGATGATCCCCTTCCGCGCCCGCACCCTTCCGGGGCGGCGTGCATGACCGGGATCTTCACGGGCTTCGCGGTCGTCGGCCTCGCCGTCGTCGTCGGTTACATCATCGCCCGCATCGACCTGCTCGGTCCCCACGCCCGCCACGTCCTCAGCCGGCTGACGTTCTTCGTCCTCTCGCCGTTCCTGCTGTTCGTCGTCCTCGCGCGGGCCGACGTCGCGACCCTCTTCTCGGCGCTTCTGCCCGTCTCGATGCTCGCCGCCGCCGCGATCCTGCTCGTGTACGCCCTCGTGTCGGCGCTCATCCTGCGCCGCCCGGTGGGCGAGACGGTGATCGGCGCGCTGTCGTCCGGACAGGTCAACAGCAACAACATCGGCATCCCGCTGTCGCTCTATATGCTCGGCAACGCAGCGTATTCCGCCCCGGTCATCCTGTTCCAGCTCCTCGTGCTCATGCCGATCGCCCTGTCGATCCTGGATGCCACGACCTCGGGCTCGCGTTCCCTGTTGCGCATCCTGCGGCAGACGGCGAAGAACCCGATGCTCATCGGATCCGCCCTCGGCGTGCTCGTCGCCGTGCTCGGCATCGATCTGCCGCCGATCGTCTTCGAGCCGTTGCAGCTCATCGCCAACGCCTGCGTCCCGGTCCTGCTGATGTCCTACGGGATGTCGCTGTACGGGCAGCGGGTTCTCACGCAGCGCGGCCGACGGGTCGACGTCGTCATCGCGGCGTCGTTGAAGCTGTTCGTCATGCCCGCGGTCGCGTGGCTCATCGCGATCGCGTTCGGCCTACCGTCCGAGCAGGTGCTCGTGGTCGTCGTCCTCGCCGCTCTGCCGACCGCGCAGAACGTCTTCAACTTCGCGCAGCGCTACGGCGTCGGCGAGATCCTCGCGCGCGACGTCGTCTTCCTGTCGACGGTGGGATGCCTCCCCGTCCTGTTCGGCGTGACCCTCCTCCTCGGCTGACCTCTCCCCCGCGTCCGCGCCGCTCTACGAGCGCGGCGAGGCCGGCGGCCTCGCTAGCGCCCCCAAGAGCGCGTGACCACTCCCCCTCCGCGTGGGCGTCGCGGTCGTAGGCTCGGAGCGTTCTCAGCCCTCTCCCAGGAAGTGACTCGCCATGTCCACAGCCTCTTCGTTCGGCAGTACCGCGGTCCGCGCGGTTCGCACCGGTCTGCTCGTCAGCGGCGTCATCTCGCTCGTCGTCGGCCTGCTGATCCTCATCTGGCCGGGCCGCGCCGCCGAGGTCGTCGTCGCAATCATCTCGATCTACGTGATCCTCGCGGGCGTGGTCAACATCGCGCTCGCGATCTTCTCGCGGGCCCGCGGGTGGGCGCGGATCGGCTATCTCGCACTCGGTGTGCTCTTCCTCGTCGCCGGCGTCATCGCCTTCGCCAACCTCGGCGCCGCCACCGCGTGGTTCGGCACGTTCGTCGGGGTGCTCGTCGGCATCCTGTGGATCATCGAGGGCGTCGTCTCCCTGACGACGATGAGCGACACGTCCTCGCGCGCCTGGACGGTCTTCTTCGCCGTCGTCAGCATCGTCGCCGGCGTCATCCTGCTGTTCGCCCCGCTCCTGGGAGTCGTGACGCTGTTCCTGCTGATCGGCTTCTCGCTGGTCGTCCTCGGCCTCTTCCAGATCGTCCGCGCGATCCGGTTCGGACGCGCCGTCTGATCGCGGCGGGCGGTCGCCGAGCGCACGAGGGCGGCGTTCCGCGAACGAGGACGGGGCCGGGATGCCACGCCTCCCGGCCCCGTCCTGTCATCGCCTCACCACGCGGTGCGGTGTCGTCAGGGCTGCGCCGGCGGCAGGTACCGCGCCCACCAGTCGAGCACGGCGTCGAAACGCTCCACGCGGTGGCGAGGACGTCCAGCCCGAGTGAGCTCGTGGTCCTCCCCCGGGAAGATGAGCATCTCGGCGTCCACGCCGTTCTGCTTCAGAGCGCTGTAGTACCGCGTGGCCTGGTCGAGCGGGCAGCGGAAGTCCAACTCGGAGTGCAGGACGAGCGTCGGCGTCCGCACCTGGTCGACGACCGCCATGGGGCTCTGCGCGGCAACGGCGTCCGGGTCGGTGCCCACGTACTCGGTGCCGAAGAACGACCCGATGTCGCTGGACCCGGGGAAGCTGGCCGGATCGAGGAACCCGCGCTCGACGATGGCGCCGGCGAAGCGGTGATCATGGGCGATCACCCACGCCGTCATGTACCCGCCGTACGAACCGCCCATGACGCCGACGCGTTCGGCGTCGAGCCGCGGGTCGGCCGAGACGACTCCGTCGAAGAAGTCCATGACGTCGAAGTAGTCGAGCGTCCCCATCGCCTGCCGGATCGACCGCCCGTGCGCGCGTCCGTACCCGGCACTGCCGCGGGGGTTGCTGTAGACGACGGCGTATCCCGCCTCGACGAGCACCTGGGTCTCGTCGAACAGGTGCACGCCGTACGAGGCGTACGGACCGCCGTGGATCTGCAGGATCACCGGGAACGGCCCCTCGCCCTCGGGCGTGGCGACCCAACCGTGCACCGGATACCCGTCGCGCCCCGTGATCTCGTGCTCGACCGGTTCGACGATCCCGCGCTCTCGAGCCGAGGCGCCGAGGTCGGTCACCGCGCGCGGGGCGGCGTCGCCGTCCTGGACGAGCAGCTCGCCGAACGACGCGGGTGCGGCCACGGCTGCGACGATGCGGCCGGCGGCCACGGCGTGGCCGGTGACCTCGCGGTCCCCGCCGAGGACCTCGAAGACCTCTCCCCCGCGGCTCACGCGGAGCAGACGCAGGCGTCCGCGGGTGCGGTCCTGCACGAGCACGTCGTCGCCGTCGAAGGACAGGTGGCTGCCCACCTCGCCGAGATCGACGGTCTCGGCGTCGGTGAGGCGGCGCGGGCCGTCGTCCTCGAGCACCCACAGCGCGACACCCGGGGCGACGAAGTCGACGCCGGTGGGGCCCACGTCGTTCGCCAGCAGGAAGACCGTGCCGTCGGGGGCGACCTGGGCGGCCGAGACCGACAGGTTCGCCGCGGTGGCGACGATCTCGCGGGCGGCGCCAGTCTCGACGGTCAAGGCCACGACGCGGTCGCGGAGATCGCGGCGGTCGGACTCGATCGCATCCGGCACGCTGAGGATCTCGGTGCCGTCTGCGTTCCAGGCGACGCCGGACCAGCTCGTCGGACCGTGCGTGATGCGATGCGCCTCGGTCGGGACGACGCGCTTCGCGGGCTTCTCCAGTGCCGGGGCCGGGTCGTAGAACGGCTCCGTCTCGGTGGAGGGCGCGTCGACCACGAAGACGTGCGACGGGCGGTCCAGGTAGCCGAGGCCGTTCGCGTGCCAGCGGATGCCGGTGATGCGACGGGCCGGTTCGGCCGCGGCATCCAGGCCGTCCACGGTCCCGTAACGGCCGGGCTCGATGACGCGCGCCGTGAAGGCCAGGCGCGTCCCGTCGGGCGACCAGGCCACCTCGCTCACGCCGCCGACCGTGTCGGTGACCTGCACGGGTTCGCCGCCGTCCGCGCGGACGACGAAGACCTGCGCGCGCCCCTTGGCGTCGCCGCGGAGGAACGCGATGGTCGCGCCGTCCGGGGACAGCCGCGGCGAGCGGTCGGCGACTCCGCGCGTGAGCCGGCGGGGCTCGCCGGCGGGCAGGTCCACGCGCCAGAGCTGGCCCACGGCGCGGTCGGCCGTCAGGTCCGGTCGCGACGTGGCGTAGACGGCGAAGGAGCCGTCCGGGGCGATGTCGGGCCGGCCGACGGAGACGAGGGTCTCGATGTCGTCGGGGCGCATACTCACTCGCCCCCGAACGACGCGGTGTCGCCGACGAGGCGCGTGTTGTCGGCGGGGACCGGGTCGACGGCGGCGCGGGCGACCTCGGCGGCGAACTCCGAGACGTTGTAGAGCTTGCCGGCGTCCTCGCGGCGGGCAGCGATCGCACCGGGGTTGGCGCGCTCGAGGAGGGTCGCCGTGATGGTGCCCTCGATCATGTCGCCGGAGACGACCGTGAAGCCGATGCCGCGCTCCTCCAGGGCGGGGATGCGCTCGCGCAGAGCGTCCTCGCCCGCACGCTTGGACAGGGCGACGGGCTCGTACTCCGGCATCGTCGGGGTGGTGCGGATGAAGTGCGCCTGGTGGCTGGTGACGAAGACCACGCGGGCGTCGTCCCTCAGCAGGGGCAGCGCCGTCTCGAGGACGTTGACCTGCGCGTCGCGGTTCAGCAGCAGCGCGTAGTCCTCGGCCATGCCGGACTCCATGCCGCCCGAGGCGTTCAGCACCAGGATGTCGAGACCGCCGAAGGTGCGCTCCACCTCGTCTAACATCGCCTGAACGGACGCGGGATCCGTCAGGTCCGCGCCGACGACGAGCACCTCGACACCCAGCTCGCGCAGCTGCGCCGCCAGCTTCTCCGCGCGCGGCGCCTTGTTGCGGAAGTTGATGACGACGTTCGCACCGGCCTCGGCGAAGTAGCGGACGGTGTCAGCTCCGATGCCGCGGGAGGAACCGGTGACGAGCGCGGTCTTGCCGCTCAGGGAGCCGGACGGAAGGGTCTGAGACACGCATTCTCCTGACGATTCGTGATCGGGGGGCCGTGCCGACCGAGTGGTCGCGACGGTCCTTCCACCCTATCGACCCCGGCTGCTCCTTCCCCGGTCGTCCACAGGCGTGCGCGCCCTCCCCCGCTGACGGAGACAGGACGTCCGCAGCCCCGGCCGAGGCAGGACGCCCGCGTGTTAGCGTGACGGCAGGAGGCCTGACATGGACGTTCGCTCCGCCGACACCGGCATCCCCGCTGTGGGACGGACCTCGGCCCCGCTCGTCGCCCGTCCGCCCGTCGGGGCGGCGTCGTGACCGCAGCCGCACGGCGGCGGCATCCCTTCCTCTCCGCCGAGGACCGCCCGCGCGTGCTGGCCCACCGCGGGCTCGTGACCCCGGATGCCGCCGCCTCCGGCATCGTGGAGAACACCTTCGCCGCGGTGGCGGAGGCGCAGGCCGCCGGGGTGACCTACATCGAGTCGGACTGCCACCTGACGGCGGACGGCGTCGTCGTCCTCTTCCATGACGACGACCTGGCCCGCGTGACCGGGGACCCCCGCGCGATCGCCGACGTCCGCGTTCGGGAGCTCGAGGAGATCATGTCCGACCGCGGCGGGCTCATCACCCTGCCGCAGGCGCTCGACGCCTTCCCGGACGTGCGCTTCAACCTGGACGTGAAGGCGGAGGCGGCGGCGGTCCCCGTCGGCCGGGCGGTCGCCCCGCACGCCGACCGGGTCCTCGTCACCAGCTTCTCGGACCGACGCCGCCGAACGGCCCTCGCGGCGGCGCGCGCGGCCGGGGCGGAGATCGCGCCGGCGACCTCGGCCGGCTCGGCGACGGTCGCGCGCCTGCTCGCCGCTCTCGCCGTGCGCGCCTCGCCGCTCGTCCGCCGCCTGCTCCGTGACGTCGACGCGCTGCAGCTGCCGGAACGGCAGGGGCCGCTGCGCGTGGTGACGAAGGGGCTCGTCGCCGCGGCGCACGATGCCGGAGTGGAGGTCCACGTGTGGACCGTCAACGACCCCGCGGACATGTCCCGCCTGCTCGATCTGGGCGTCGACGGACTGGTCACCGACCGGGCCGATCTGGCGCTCGCACTGGTGAATGGACGGTGAACGACGTGGGGCCTGAGCATCGACTGTGAATCCCGTCGTGGGCCGTCCCGTTCGAATAAAGCGCACAGGTGCAGTCGTTATACCTGTAGACCGACGAGAGGACCACAAAATGGCAGACCGCAGTCTCCGCGGCATCCGACTCGGCGCCCAGAGCCTCCAGAGCGAAGACGGCGTCGTGTTCCATGACCGCGCACAGCACACCTACTCGTGCAGCGCGTGCGGACGTGACACCGTCCTCACCTTCGCTGCTGACGCCGAGGTTCCCGAGGCCTGGGAGTGCCGCACGTGCGGCTCCGAGGCGCTCCTGCGCATCGGCGAGGGCACCGCGACGGTGGACCACAGCGACGACAAGGCCCCGCGCACGCACTGGGACATGCTGCTCGAGCGCCGCACGCTCCCCGAGCTCGAGGAGCTGCTCGAAGAGCGCCTGGCGTACGTCCGCGGACGCCGCGGTGCGGGCGACGAGAAGATCAGCGCCTGACGCTGACCCCCTCCTCAGACGTCGGCCCCTTCGGGGGTCGGCGTCTTCTTCTTTCCCCCGGTGGCCCCGCCCCGCGCCCGCACGGCCACGAGGATTCCGGCCAGCAGCAGCGCCGCCAGGCTCCCCCACCCGAGGACGATCTTGACGGCGGGACCGATGACGACGGCCGGCGTGAGACCCGTGCGCAGCGGCACGCCGGTGAGCATGTGCCCGGCGGTGTCGATCGGGAGCTCATCGAGGGTCGAGCCGTCGGGTGCGATCACCTGGCTCGTGCCGACGGTGGAGAGGTTGACGACGGACCGGCCCGTCTCGATGGCGCGCATCCGCGCGAACGCGAGCTGCTGGAGATTCTCGTCGGTGCCGCGGAAGTCGGCGTTGTTCGTCTGGAACATGTAGACCTCGGCGCCCTCCGCCGCGCCGTCCCAGACGACGTCGTCGTAGATGACGTCGAAGCAGATCGCCAGGCCCACCCCGATGCCGCCGAGGTCGATGAGGGGCCGCGCCGTCCCGGGGGTGTACTCCCGCCCGATGAGTCCGATGAGGTCGGGGGCGAACGGCTCCCAGAAGGCGCGGTCCGGCACGTACTCCCCGAACGGCACCGGATGCCGCTTGTCGTACGTGTCGCCCTGCTGGCCCTCCGCGGTCCACAGCAGCGACGAGTTGAACAGCTCGTCCCCCCGCTCGGTGACGGCCGAGACGAGCAGCGGCGCATCGACGCGGCGGGACAGCTCCTCGAGGGCGGCCGCGGTCGCGGGGGTCGAGGTCGGGTCGGAGTCGACGCCGCCCTCGGGCCACAGCAGCACGTCCATCCGCTGTCCGATGAGGGGCGCGGAAGCCGCCAGCTGCGCGTTCAGCACGGCGTTCGGCGCGCGCCGGTCGAAGTACCCCGCCGGGCCGTTGCCCTGCACGGCGCCCACCCGCAGGGAGCCGGCGTCCGCGGTGGGGAACTGCGGGGCGACGAGCAACACGACGAGCACGACGGCCGCGGGCACAGCCGGGGCGGCCCGTCCCACGCGGGAGCCTGAGGCCCGGCGGCGCAGGCGGCCGGTGCGAAGAAGCTCGACGACCATGGCGCAGAAGAGCACGACCAGGAACGTCAATCCGGACATGCCGACCCAGGATGCCGCCTCCGCGAACGGTCCGTTGACCTGCGAGACGCCGATGCGGCCCCAGGGGAAGCCGCCGTACGGCCACGACCCGACGATCTGCTCGCGGAGGGTCCACAGGCCGGCGACGAGCGCCGGGAGCAGGACGAGACGGCCGAGCGCCCCGGGCGCGAGGCGTGGCATCCATCGGTAGGCGAGGGCGAGCGGCGTGGCCAGGACGGCCGTGAGCAGCGCTTCGAGCATCGACAGGGCCAGCCACGGCACCGGACCCAGGTAGCGGGCCGTGAACAGGAGGTTCACCGAGAAGAAGGCCGCGCCGAAGAGGAAGCCGACGAGCACCGCGGACCAGAACCGTCGCCCGATGAGGGTGACCAGTGTGAGGACGACGGCGGGGAACGCCATCGGCCACCACGCGAGCGCGGGGTAGGC